>ULVW01071919.1_pt1 | contig 18023 bp, 13 predicted proteins | sample 1959801 | NCBI WGS metagenome assembly ULVW01 (sample SAMEA4835796, study PRJEB28245) | human gut metagenome | biome: gut microbiome; material: fecal sample | place: Denmark | collected 2008
TCGAAAATTTCGTTTTTGCAGGGCAAAAAAATCCTCCCTAAGGAAGGGAGGATTTTTGCAATTGCGCGCTTTTCCCACTTATATGAGTCCGCGCGCCTATTTATATATGGCATGCGTTAGCTTGCCGAATTTTCACCGCCGCCTTTTGAAGGCTTTGATCCGCCGGGGCGCCTGTCGTTGTAGCGTCGTTTGTTGCCTCCATTTTTACGGTGTCCGCCTTTTTTCCAGTCGCCGTTCTTGTTGCTGAATTTGCGGTCGCCGCGCCCTTTCCAGTTTTTGTCGCCACCAATCTTGTTCTTGCGCTTTTTGTTTGGCTTTTTGCCAAAAATTGAGGCAACCGCTTCTTTTATTCGCATCCAAAGCGATATTGACGGGCACTTGCAGTCATCGGGAGAATACGATACAACACCCTCCTTGGCTTTGGATTCATTGGAAAACGGGCTTCGATGGTCGGTCAGGCCGACTTCGATTGCCCTTGGCGCAAATTGTTTGTCGGTCTCAAACGATGGGCCGCTGCGCACGGGCTTTTCGTCTTTTACTTCTTCTTGGCTCTTTGGGAAGTCGGCTTCGGAAACCTCCTCCGGCTTTTCTTCGCAGCGGGGCTTGCGCTGGCGTTTTTCGCCGCGTTCCCGCTGGTTTTTGCGATTTTCTGAGGATTCGTCTTCTCCGTACCCTTCCACATTTGAACCGCTCAATTTCTCTTTGAAGCTTGAGAGGTCTTCAATTTCGCCGCACGTTGCGGAATTTGCCGCGGAAATTTGCGACGTTTTTTTGGCGGCGTTGTTTCTTCCGTTCTTTCGGACGGGTTTTCTCACTTTGACTTTAGTTTCGTTTTTGGCTGAATCCAGAGCGGCTGACGATGGTTCGGATTGGCTTTGCGCCTCTTGAACGGGTTGGATTTCATCCTCGACGGCTGTGGTTTTGCTGTCGATGCTATTGTTTTCTTCCATTGTTTTATCTATTTTTTCATTAGTGGGGAGCTCTATTATTTTAGGCTGCGCTGCATACTTGCGTGAGTCTTACAACGTAATAAACAACATTCCGGCTGTCCCCATAAGTCGAATGCGTAAGTTTGTGCGAGTATATATATTAAATCTGCAATGCATGTAAGTGGGTTTTGCAGAGAGTATCGCCAAACGGGATACAATGAGACCATATTATTTAATTTATTACAACATTTTTTTTGCGATGGAATTTTAGCTGGCAAATTTTGTCTCGACTATTCTATTTTACCGTATTTTAAAATAAAAATATGGAAATCGGGAAAATATTGGAAAATTTTAGGGAGAAGGGCTTTAAGCCTTTTTATTTTGATTCTTCCGGCAAGCTCAAAGATTTTTTGCTTAATGAGATTTCGGGCACTACTGTCGGTATGGGAGGGTCGATGACGATTCAAGAGCTTGATATTTACAATCTCTTGTCCCAAAACAATAAAGTTTACTCTCATTCTGTTTGTTCCGATGCGGGCGTGATGCAGAATGCGTCCTTGTCTGAGTCATATGTTTTGAGCGCAAACGCCCTGGCGGAAACCGGGGAGATTATCAATATAGACGGCAGGGGAAACCGCGTTGCGGGATCTATTTTCGGCGCAAATCTCAAGAGGGTTTTTTATATATGCGGAACAAACAAGCTTGCCGAAAATATCGAAAAGGGCATATGGCGCGCTAAAAATATCGCCGCGCCGAAAAATGCGCAGCGCCTTGGGCGCAAAACTCCGTGCGCCGTAAGAGCTGATAAATGTTATAATTGCAAATCTCCAGAGCGCATTTGCCGCGCCACGGTTATTATTACAAATCCGCTTATAAACGTCGAAACTTTCGTCTTGATAGTGGAGGGGAATTACGGTTTCTAGCATAAGCGCGCAACTTTTTCTGCCAATCGTCAAAAAATACTTGCATTCTTTTTTTCACTATCTTTAATCCCTTACTTTATTGATTTTCCAAAGAAGGAGTTAATTTTATGTCACAGCACAACAGTCTCAAGAGCGGAGGTTCCGCCACATCAAAGAAACGCAGCGTACTCAAACGTTTTGAGCGCATTGATTTGCTTCGCAAACGTGGCGCCATCAAAGAGATCACCCGCGTGACGGGTCTGCCCAAGACAAAGCCCGCAGAATAAGCTTACGGGCGGTTTGTTTCAATATTCTTTTCGCCGCGGCGGGAACAGCTTGGGATTTTTCCTTCGGTGCGGCGGATAAAAGCATGCAATAAGCGGCGCTTCACAGAAGGCGCCGTTTTTTTTGCGCTCGCTTGCTGCTGCGAATATTTTCTTGCTCCGCGAGCTCGGCGGGCGGAAATACTTGAGCATTAATCCGGATAGTTGTAGTCGGTTAGCCCTGCGCGCTCGGATGAATTCTTAACTGGATATTGCGCGGCGTGTTGCGAATGTTTGCGCACGGGATAGGTCGGCTTGTAGCCTTGCGTTGTTTCCCGAAGATGTGCAATCGATTACCGCACGGGCGTTTTCTTTGTTTATTATGCGCAGATTATATGTGGGGCATCATGGCATTTGATATGATGTCCAACGCAAAAAGCGCCAATAATATTAGAATTGCTTTGGGGAGCCCTTTGCCTTTCACAAATTTTTTTGCGCTGCGGAAAGTTTTCGAAAAATATTCTTTAGCGGAGAATTCGTTTGCCCAAATTGGTTCCGCTATAAATGGGATTTTTTTAAATATAACGCGCAAATAAAAATAGCATAATAAAAAGGAAATTAAGATGCTAAGTACGTTGAAAAACGATTCAATGAGGTACATTCCGGGGGCTTGTTGCGCCGGAAAATCGGCGGCCGTACAATACAAAAACACGCAAATCCGCCAAAGCGGTAAAATAGCCAGCGCCGCAACCCAAGTTCTAAAATATTCGCTTGCGGAAAATGTCTTGTTCTTTAGAAACCTGTAAGCCGCGTAAACAAGCAGCGCGCTCACCCCGAAAGTAAGTACGCAGTCCAAATAAATTATAATAAAGCCGAATATTTGATTGGGGAGGTATAACACGAAATATTCCTTAAAAAATTTCTCGGATTGCGCAATTGAGTCGAATTTTACAATAGAGAAATTGCCCGCTAAAATATTTGCCAAAATTTTATAAAAAAAGACCCAAACAAAAGCAAAAGCTATTTTTATGAGAGGCATTGAAAACAAGAAAAAGATAGATCTTCCGACAAGCGATTTTGGCATGTAAAATCCAAAAATTTCGGGCTGCTTTTCTTCCGTATTGTTTTGTTGCAAACTCATATTCCTTTAATTCCCAAAATATTTGACAAAAGTCAACGCAGTTCTAGTATCTCAATGAGATTTTAATCCAGCTGCGTTTTTTGCGGGAAGAAGTCAAAATAGTGCAATATAAAATCAGCCTACCCATTGCAACCCGCGCGCTGAAGTGCTATGATTGGTATAGCTTTCTAGGCGTCTATGGGGGCGCGGAATAATCTTTAACAAAAGGAAAAGCAATATGAATAGAAAAACATTCTTAAAAACCGCAGCTTTGGCGGGGGCGGCTGGTATGGTAATGCCGAAATTCTCTTTGGGCGCTGGACTTGGAAGCGACAAAATAAAGGTTGCCTTCGTCGGCCTCGGCGGAAGAGGCACAGGCGCGCTTATCAACATGGTAGATGCAGACGAAAATATCGAAATTGTTGCGGCAGGTGAACTTTTCCCAGAACGCGTTGAGGCCGCCAAGAAAAAGCTTTCCGAACATCTTGGGAGAAAGTACAAGGGCAATGGACAAAAAAAATTTGCGGAAATCTGGAAAGCTACGGGAGATACAACTTTCTACGGCCTGGACGCTATCGACAAAGTATTGCAGACGAATGCCGATGTAGTGGCGCTGGTGACTCCGCCGTGTTTTCGCACGCCGCATATAGAAAAATGCCTTAAGGCGGGCAAGAACGTGTTTGCGGAAAAGCCCGTATGCGTTGACGCGACACAGCTCCGCAAGATATATAACGAGCTCGTTCCTCTCGCCGACAGCAAGGGATTAAAAATTCTCTGCGGAACTCAAATGCGTTATCATTCTGCGATTCAAGAGGCCGTGAACCGGGTAAGGGACGGGCAAATCGGCGATATAATCGCTGCCGATTTCCTGCGCTATGAATCGTCTTATTTGCACGGATGGTACGATGTTCCCAAGAATTTAAAACCGGACGATGTCGAATACCAGATTCGCGAATGGCTCGCATTTAGATGGACATCAGGAGACCAGATTGTAGAACAGTATGTTCATAATTTGGACATGGCTCTGTGGGCAATAGGCAAGCTGCCTGTAGAGGTCGTAGGATCCGGCGGGAGGCAGATAGACATTCCCTATCCTGAGCGGGGCGACAGATTTTCAAACTGCCATGCCCAATATGAATTTGAGGACGGTGCGTCTCTTACCGCCGCATGCCGGCAGGAAGACAACACATCGCCTTACGCGCCTTTTAAAGTTTTTGGCACAAAAGGCACTTTGCTAATGTCTTTTGGCAAGCAGCGCATATTGGGAGAAAAGCCGTGGGAGTCCGATTACCAGAAAAAGCCCGAACTCATATGCGAGCACGAGGCGCTTTTCGGCGCAATCCGCAATGGTACGCCTTTTAACACATTGAAGACTTGCGCGGATTCGTGTTTTGTGGCGATTGCCGGCAGAGAGTCTTGCTATGCTGGAAAACGCCTTAAATTGGCTTGGGTTTTGGAAAAATCGCAGCAGAATATGGTTCCCGACAATCTTAAGCTTACAGACAAAAAGCCGGTGGAAGAAGTTCCCGTCTGCGGCAAGTACAAGCTTGTTTGATCCGGCGCGCGTGCTTTGCAAAATGCCGCGTACCTTTGGGGGAAGCGGCATTTTTATTTCTTCAACCGCTGTTTGGCGCCGGCAGGGCGGCCGTTTATAGAAAAATTCCTTTTTATTTTTTCTGATGCAGCATTTTTGGCTCTTGCAATATCTATGGTTGCTTTTCTTTTAACTTTATGGATATTTTGCGCCGTATTGCCGAGTAGTAATTCGTTATGTTGATAATTTGTCTTGATTTACGAAAAAAAAAGAAATAAAAATCATTATATGAAAAAGATTTTGTTTTCCGTTATTGCCACATTCCTATTTGTAGGAGTTTCAAGCGCGTATCTATATACGCCAGGCGGAACATGGAGCAGTGAATCCAGTTGGGCGCGTTCAACTAGCGATACTTCGCCAGTGGTAGTTCCTGACAGCAATGACATAATAGCCAATCTTTATTGGAGCTTTACCGATATAAACGTCGACGGCGATTATACTCTTTCGGCTCTTTCCATGAACCGCGACGTCGGCTCTGCGTGGAGCAGCAAGGGTCTCGGCGACATCGCGCGCCCTACGGTCAATCTATCCGGAACAAAGCCAGACGGCAGCGACGGCTCAATAAATTTTGACATAGCCAATAATTCCGGAGGATACGTTATTTATGGTTCAAATAACGGGGAATCTGTCACGACATTAAACGCCTATAAGAATTCGAATTCGACTGGAGTTTTTCATACATACGATTGGCGCATGACTTTTAACGGAGGCCAAATCAATATTACCGATTCAGCAAATACAGGCACGCGCACCGCTTATATTTCGATTTCCGGAGATATCGCCGCCGATTGGACTGGCTATACTTACGTTTACGATTTTTCGAGCGCTATAAATTCGACTGAAAATCTCACCCTAAAAGGATGGGGCGGATCGGATACTTCTACTGGAGTGTTCAAGATGGAATTTAACAATTCCGTGAACCTCAAAAACGGAGACACATACCAGAAGCTTGCTCTTTCCGACACAAGGACAAAAACCGGGCTAATGGTTTCAATGGCGGCAGGCACGACTTCCAATATAGGGGCATTAGAGATGGGCGTAAACACGTCTCTTGTTTTAGACGGGACTTTAAACGTAAACGCAAAAAGCAGCATTGCTTCGGGCGCGAAATTTACAATAAATGGAGTATATAAGTATAGCGGTTCGCTTGCTATAAACGGAGAACTAGAAGTAAACGGGATTTTAAATGCAGTTTCGAGCGATCCTTATATAACTGTAAATTCTACCGGAAAACTCACTGTAAATTCCGCAAATAAAGGCGCTTTTTATACTTATACCGGCGTGAGGGTTTCAGGCGGAACACTGGTTATAAATTCGGATTCTTTCAATGCCAGCCAGAAACTCTGGATGCTGACTCCGTCAAATGGCGCCACCAACGTTATAGAGTTAAATTCCGACGCAAGCTTATATTCGTTTTGTTGGATTACGGACTCAAAAACCCAGATAATATTTGACGGTGAATCGGTATTGCATCTTAAGAACTTGTCATCAAACAACGGCGACTACTGGTCGAGGGCGCTGGACGAAACAATAGGGCTGGAGCTTGTAAACTACAAAAACGGGCTAATCCAGGTCGACAGGCTCACAGACAATTCATGGACAGATCCCGACAGAACTAAGAATGCGACAGACAACTTGGAGTATATAGTAGCCGATGGATTTGAAGCAGGCTCTATGGAATGGGTATGGCACGACGAAACTTCAACTTATTGGTTGGAGGGCGCGGCTATTCCGGAACCGTCGGTTTTTGCTTTCTTATTTGGCGGTTTTGCATCGGTATATATTTTGGTCAGGCGCACAAAAAAAATCCGGTAAAAATAGTTCTATAAGACTAAAAGTAAAACGCGTTGTTATAGGCGCGTTTTTGGTTTGCGATCTGCGCATATGTCTGCTTTTTGTTTTTGCGAAGGGGATAAATAATCGTCTTTGGGGAAGGATTTTCGCGCCTCGCAATGTGCGTTGTGGCGGTGCAGTTGCACTCCGCTAAGCAATGGGATTGAGATTTGCGCGGGCGCATTTTTGCGAACTGAATGCTTCAAATATTACTTGAAAAATTTTTTGCGGCAAATCTAATTCCCAACTTTAATTTATGGACGGAAATTCCACAGACTATCCGCGGCTTGCGCGCAGAATCGCCGTCGGGATGTTTTTTTTCCTGCAAGGAATAGTATTTTCATCGTGGGCCAGCAGAATTGCCGACGTAAAAACGGCTCTAGGGCTTTCGGATGCCGCATTGGGTCTGATATTGTTGGGCACTCCTGTCGGGCAGTTTTGCACAATGCCGTTTTCAGGATACTTTGTGTCGAAATTCGGAAGCCGAAAAATAATCAGGATGGCGGCTGTTCTTTATCCGCTGGCTTTGTTTTTGATGGCGTATGCCGGCTCGGCGGCGGAGCTTTTTGCTGCGTTGGCGGTGTTCGGCGTTTTTGCAAATCTAAACAATATAGCAATAAACACACAGGCTATTGATGTCGAAAGTATTTACGGCAGATCGATAATGTCGTCGTTTCACGGAATTTGGAGCTTTGCAGGATTTTTTGGGGGGATAGCGAGCACGTTGCTGGTCGCGGCCCACATAAACATAGTAGGGCACTTTGCGATTGTAAATGTGTTTACGCTCCTAATACTTATAGCGTCGTACAAGTATTTGGTCGCTGTCGACGTGTCTAACTCTTCAGACAAGGAACCGAGTGGAGAAAAACCGCGCGGTTTTTTCTCCCCTACGCCTTTTATTATATTTTTAGGGATGATAGCCTTTGGCTCAATGAGTTGCGAGGGAACTATGTTCGATTGGAGCGTAGTGTATTTTAAGGATGTTGTGGGGGCTGCTCCGGATGCCAGCAGAATAGGTTTTATAGCTTTCATGTCGACTATGGCCATGGGGCGGTTTGTCGGCGACAGCCTAATCACAAAATTCGGCGCGGTAAGGGTATTGCAGTGCAGCGGAATCGTAATAGCCTCCGGAATGATGCTTGCTGTAATATTTCCGAACGCCGTTGTAGCGGCGGTCGGATTTTTGATGGTTGGGGCGGGGGTTTCGTCCGTAGTGCCTACATGTTATAGTTTGGCCGGGCATTCGCGCAGAATGAAAACAGGAATCGCCATAGCCACCGTATCTACAATCGGATTTTTGGGGTTCTTAATGGGACCGCCTTTAATAGGCTTTGTATCTGAAATTTCAAACCTGAGATGTTCGTTTTCTCTTATGGCTCTAATAGGGCTGGTTGTGACCTTTGTTGCGCCGCGGCTCAGAAATAGGGTAAATTAGCATTTGCGCGCTTCTTGTTGCAGTAAAAAAACGGCGTCGCCAAAAATGCTCGACAGCAAATGATATTTTTAGGATATTTATCCGCCAATGGAATCGAGTAAGAAAAAATCTCCAAACAAGGTAATATTTCTTTGTACCGGCAATATATGCCGTTCGCCTATGGGCGAGGCGCTATTAAAGCACGCAGTTGCAGCATTGCCGGACGGCGATCCCGTAAAAGGCTTGGAAATAGTGTCGGCAGGCACTTCGACTGTGGACGGAATGCCGCCGAGTCCAAATTCCGTTAAAGCGCTCTCGCAAGTTGGAATCAACATAGAGGACTACCGTTCGACCGCCCTCACAAAGGAAATGTTGGATGATTGTTTTGCGCTGTTTGCGATGGATGAATCGCATCTTGAGACGGTTAAATACCGCTACGGATTCCTTCCAAAGCGTTCTATGACGGTTTTGGAAATGTCGCCCATTGGCGGCCGTAAAAACGTTCCGGACCCGTACGGCGGAAATTTGGATGAATATTTGGATGTTCGCGACGATATTATGTATGCAATTGCTTCAATTTTAAAATATTTGCAAGATGAAATTAAAAAAGCTTAGTATTGGCTCCGACCACGGAGGTTTTGGCTTAAAGGAAAAACTTGTGAAGTCGCTTTCCGAAGCTGGCTTTTCGGTAGCAGACAAGGGAACTCATTCTTCCGAGAGCGTGGATTATCCGGACTACGCCAAGGAGGTTTGCCGCGATGTTATAAACGCGGATTCCGATTTTGGAGTGTTGGTTTGCACTTCGGGTATCGGTATGTCTATCGCTGCCAATAAAATTCGGGGAATAAGGGCGGCTTTGTGCATGAACGAGGATGCTGCAAAGTTCTCGCGGCTGCATAACAATGCGAATGTTGTGTGCCTTGGCGCAAAATACGTAGACGAAAAACTTGCCGAAAATATCGTAAAAATATTTGCCAGTACGGATTTTGAAGGCGGCAGGCATGAACGGCGCGTTAAAAAATTTATGGATTTTGAAAATTGCTAAAATTTGGTTGCAAAAGCCAGCCGAATTTTAAGCATTGGCACTTTAAAAATAAAAGCCCCGCCAATGGGGATATAGACTTCACGACTATGAACAACGCCATAAAAGCAGCTCCACTAAAAGAAGTTGACGAAGCGGTTTTCGACGCGATAAAAGCCGAAACCAACCGCCAGCAAACGCATATAGAACTTATCGCCTCGGAGAACTTTGTAATTCCCGCGGTCATGGAAGCCATGGGTTCTACCCTGACAAACAAATACGCGGAAGGCTATCCGGGTAAAAGATATTACGGCGGATGCGAATTTGTGGATGTTGTCGAGCAGCTGGCAATAGACAGGGCCAAAAAAATATTTGGCGCCGACCACGTAAATGTCCAGCCGCATTCGGGATCCCAGGCAAACATTGCCGTTTATACCGCGGTATTGCAGCCGGGTGATAAAATTTTAACTATGTCGCTCGAACACGGCGGCCATTTGACGCACGGTCACCCTAAAAACGTCTCCGGAATGCTTTATAACGTGGTTAATTACGGGGTAAATATTGAAACCGGGTACATAGACTACGACAAGCTAGAAGAGACCGCAATGGCTGAAAAGCCCAAGCTAATAACGGTAGGAGCCTCCGCTTACCCGCGCGAAATAGATTTTGAGCGCATGGGAAAAATAGCAAAGAAATGCGGTGCAATGCTCATGGCGGACATTGCGCATATTGCGGGCTTGGTTGCGGCAGGATTGCATCCTTCGCCGGTGCCTCACTGCGATTTCGTGACCACAACAACCCACAAAACATTGCGCGGTCCGCGCGGCGGCATCATAATGTGCCGCGAGGAATACGCCAAGGCTATTGATTCCGCAATTTTCCCGGGAATCCAGGGCGGGCCTTTGATGCATGTAATAGCCGGCAAGGCAGTATGCTTCGGCGAGGCTTTAAAAGATTCCTTTAAGGAATACCAGAGCCAGATTAAGAAAAATGCTGCTGCATTGGCGGAAGCATTGAAAGCAAAGGGATTTGGTCTCGTTTCTGGCGGTACAGACAACCATTTAATTTTGATAGACTTGCGCAAGAGCCATCCGGAACTTACCGGCAAGGACGCCCAGAATGCGCTGGACAAAGCAAATATTACCACAAACAAAAATACCGTTCCCGGCGAAACACGCTCCCCATTCAAGGCTAGCGGAATCCGATTGGGGACTCCAGCGGTCACAAGCCGCGGAATGGTTGAATCCGACATGGAACTTATAGCCGAGGCTATTTCATTAGTTCTTAATGCTCCTGAGGACGAATCTAAAATTGCCGAGGCAAAGGCAATTGCTGAAAGCCTCTGCAAAAAGTATCCGCTGCCTTACTAATTTGTGATTTTATAAGCTTCAAATTGGGCGGGGCGTTCGGCTTATCGAATCGCCCCGTTTTTTCAATTGGATTTAAAAGAAAAGGAAAATGTTAAAATGGAAAGCGTTCTAAAGGAATTGAAAGAAATCATAGCGGCTTCCTCCGGAAAGATTCTGCCCGAAGCTGCCGAAAACCTAAACTTATGGCTTGGCGAAGATTTTCTGCCCGAATGGGCATTGAAGTCTTTGCTGGAGTTGTTTCGCCGCGGGGAATATGATGAAATAAACGACAGGTTTTTTCGTCCATTGGCGTTCGGCACTGGTGGAATGCGCGGAAGAACCATAGGCAAGGCTTCCGCCTACGCCGAACTTGGCGAAGTTTCTCCCCATGGAACTCCTGAGCACGCCGCGGTTGGCGCGAACAATATGAATGATTTTACAGTCGTCCGCGCGACAATGGGATTGTTTAATTATTGCAGGAAGTATTTGGATTCCAACGGGGGCGGCATTCCAAAGTTGGTTGTAGCCCACGACGTCCGCCACTTCTCAAAACGTTTTTGCGAGCTTGCCGCGACGGTCTGGTCGAAAATGGGCGGAGAAGTGTTTATTTTCGACGGGGCGCGTTCTACGCCGCAATTGTCGTTCACAGTCCGGCATTTGAAAACAACCGCGGGAATAGTGATTACCGCAAGCCACAATCCGTCTCATGACAACGGATACAAAGTTTATTTCAGCGACGGCGCGCAGGCTATCAGCCCCCATGCGGAAGGAATAGTCGCGGAAGTAAACAAAGTGGCGTGGAACCAAGTAAAGCCGTTTTTGGAAGTAGATTTGGGCGGGGTTGAGCTGGTAGGCAAATCTGCGGAAGACGCCTACGTGAAATCAATAGAGAACTGCGTTATAGACAAGCAGGTGATGGCTGTAAATAAGCCAAAGGCGGTATTTACTGCGGTGCACGGCACTGGAGCGACGTTGTGCCCGACCGTAATGAGGCACTTCGGGTTGGAGCCTGCGTTGGTTGAAGAGCAGATGATTATGGATCCACGTTTTCCGACAGTAAAGCAGCCCAATCCTGAGTATGCCGAAACTCTTTCCATGGGGATAGCCAAGATGCGCGAAACAGGCGCGGACTGCCTTATGGCGACGGATCCAGACGCAGATAGAATGGGAGTTGCCATCCGCACCCGCAGCGGGCAAATAAGGCTTCTTACCGGCAATATGATAGGCTCTCTTTTGGCGGAATACCGCGCAACGCAGATGAAGAATAAGGGCATCATTACAAAACCGGAAAATTGCACTCTTATAAAGACGTTCGTGACGACTCCTCTACAGGATAAAATCGCCGAATCCCATGGGCTAAAATGCATAAATACGCTTACCGGATTTAAATGGATTGGTGGCAGGCTTACAAAGTACGAGGAAAAGTTGAACTCTGCAATGGGCGAGGATTGCTCAGGGCTTTCATATCTCGAGAGAGCCAAACTTTTGCAGGAGCATAGCACGTTCTTTGTTTTTGGAGGCGAGGAAAGCTACGGATACTTGGGTACGGATTCCGTGCGCGACAAGGATGCAAACGCTGCTGTAATAATGTTCTGCGAGATGCTTGCGTATTTGAAATCTCTCGATATGACTGTCGACGAATATCTGGATTCCATATACCTCAAATGCGGGTATTACCTCGAGGATTTAAAAAGCATATATCGCGAGGGTGCCAGCGGGGCTTCGGAAATTCAGGCGTTCTTGAAAATATTGGACGAACATCCGCTTTCCGAGGTCGGAGGGGTCAAAGTTGCAAAGTCCGTGAATTTTGCAAAAGATAAAATTGTTGACGCCGACGGTATTGAAATCCCCAAGGAGAAGTTTTTCTTTTACACTCTAGAAAACGGTTATAGTTTTGCAATTCGTGCAAGCGGAACTGAGCCAAAAATCAAGTTTTACGCCTTCGCGAAAGAGGACGCTTCGGGCGCGGACGGTTTGCCGGCTGCAAAAGAGCGCGCCAGGGCGGGGCTCGACAATATGCTTGCTGCGTTGGAGTCGAAATTCTTGGAATCTGTAAAGTAGTCTTTACATAGTTTTAAAAATTTGAAATGCTTTCCTTGATAGGAAAGCATTTTTTATGTCGAGATTTATTTTGTTCATATTTTCTTTTTTCATTGCCGCTCCGCTTTTTTGCCAAAAACAAAAAACCGGTTTTGACGCCGCTTTCGCCAAAGAGTTTTTTGGAGGAAATCCGAATTTAAAGGAATCGTCGGACAGGTTCTTAAAAGAGGCTTTTGATGCGTATTCGGCTTCGGACCTGGATTTTGCGTCCCAAAATCTTTGCGCGTCAAAATTCCTTGGAATTATAGATGAATACGGCAAGGGCTTGCCGCAGGGAGCCCGCGAGTATTTTTTTGCGAATCCCTCCGTATTAGAGGAATTTATATTTATTCTTTCCCCCAAAGATAATCTAAAAAACGTCTTCAAAATATTGTCCGACATTTGGGCTGCAGACGCTGAAAATTTTGCGAAATATCCGCGGCTGGCTATCGCAATCGCCATAGTTTTCGACACCCAGCCGTTTTTGAATTGGCCGCACGCCCAAGTTTCGGAGGAGTTTCTTAAGCGCGAGCTTCCAAATCCCGTGGAATCCTTTAAAATGTGGGTCGCCCAACGCGCAAAGGGCAGGTTGCTGCTTCAAACTGAGAGGTTGTCGGTTGAAGAGTTAAAGTATATGGTCGCGTCTTTGGCGACCGATGAAGACAGGGAATGGGTTCGCCGAAGCGTTTCGGTAAACATCTCAAACATAGAGAAACTCTACGCGTCTGTTCCCTATGATTACGCGCGTTTAAAGGCTCAAGCGTATAATTGGTCGGGCGAAGATTACAGGCTGAAAACAATAAAAGCAGTGGGAGGCATATGCACCGACCAGTCGTATTACATGACTGAAGTTGCAAAAATATGCGGGGTTCCGGCGTTTATATTTTCTGGCGCCGGTGCGGACGGATTCCATGCGTGGGGCGCGTATATGTTAAAACCGGGGGCTTGGAATTTCGATGTCGGCAGGTACGAGGAGTCTCGTTTCGTCACAGGGCATACGATAGATCCCCAGACATGGGAACACGCCTCGGACCATTCTTTGGAGAGCCTACGCGAGAGCTTTAGGCGCAACGGCAAATATCGCGCAAATCAAATACACACTATGTTCGCTGGAGAGTTTGCCTCAAAAGATATGACGGCAAAGGCCGAGGCTGCCGCAAAAGCCGCAATTTTGCAGGATTCCCGCAATATAGATTCGTGGATGCTGCTTTTAAGAATCGCCGAGGACGCGGGAAAGTCTGAATCACAAATTTGCGCGCTTTACGAAAACGCTATAAAAGCTTTTTCGAGATATCCCGACATAGACGCCCATCTAAGGACGCTTTTAATAAAACGCTATAGAGATGCGGGCAAGGATGCCTTGGCTGAAAAGCTTTCTGGAAGCATGATAGTTAAGACAAAGTCGTCGCGGCCGGACATAGCAATGTCTTTTGCGCGCGCGGAACTCGAATCGGACATAGCTTCTGGCAATGCCGACAAGCTTTATTCTTCGTATAAGCGGTTGCTTTCTGGGTTTAGGCGCGACGGTGCGATGTGTTTCAAAGGCATAACCATACCCATAATAAACAGGCTGTTGGCAGTGGACAATTTTAAGGATCCCGAGCAAATAATAAAAATAACGCGGCAAGTGTTAAAGCCCGCAAAGAATTCAACTTTGGATGCCAACATTTCCGCGGTGGAATCTCAGGTTGCGCAGATAAAGGCGTCGAATTCCGAAGAGTAGGCAATCGCGCATTTTGCCGGCGGGGGAATTTAGCACGCCCGGTTGAGGCGTCTTTTGCTTGCCTTTTATCCGCGCTTTGGGGACGGTTGGAATGCGATAAAAGGATTGCTTGCAGGTTTTTTTAGCGGAAAAGTTTTGTTTGGCTAGAGTCTATTCTGTCTCGAATAAACGCGCGCGAAAATGCTTTGCGATGTGGATTATGGAAGAAGTTTATTTTTGCAATATTAAGTTATTATGCAATGGACGATTGCAAAATAAAATCCAGATAGTTCAACTTTAACGCAGCTATTTTGGCATTATGCGAAAAAAATTTTTTGACAGGGCCTTCGTATAGCAAAATGTTTCCTTGTTGCTATTACGGAATAGAGGATTCCCATATAAAGACCGCTTAAAAACATGGCGGGATTTGAAAAGTTTGGCGTTTTCTTATAGGATTTTCTTATTTCAAATTGCGCGTTTACAATCAAACGGCATGCTAAATATTGCGCTGTTTTAAGACTGATAAAATATTTTTCCAGAGGTCTTATATTGAAAGTTTGGCGGGCGCAAAAATCTTGGAGAAAGAACGCCTTAATTTGGGCTCTAGAAGGGCTCGGAGAAGGCTTCAATGGAAAGAAAAATCGCATGCTTAGGATACGGAACTGCGGACAGGCAAAATCTGGAAACAAGTTTAGCAGCAAGTATTTCTTTTTATCGCATTGCGCTTGCGCGGGGCTAATATTGCTTGCAAACAAAACTTAAAATATTAATTTATAATATATGGGTTTAATACTGTTTTTCGTTGTTTGCGCGTTAGTCTTTTTATTTTATAAAGTGGATAAACTTTCGCGCGAGATCTATTCTTTGGAATTAGATATCGCCCGACTTTTGCGCGAGCGCACTTTAGATGAAACATTTCGAGAATCTGAGGGCAGCGAAGGATCTTTGAAAACGGGGAATGTTGCGTCGGCAAATCCCGCCGGTTCCAAAAGCGAAACTTTGCGTCCGACAAACGGCGGCGCGGATGGTTTTGCCGACGCAAAACGTCAAGACGCATCTTTCGGAGAACCGGAGACTTCCCATGGCGCGGCGCCAGGCTATTCGCCACAGCAGCCAGAGCATTTGCCTTGCGGCCATGGCATGCCTCCGTCCGCAGAGGCGGGCTATGATGAAAGAACCGCATTAGGGCATCCGGATGTGGCGTTTGGAAACGATGCAGGCCGGTGCAAGTCGGATTCGCCCGCGGCATTTCCAGGGGAAATTCTCTCAAGGCCTCGCGTTAAACCTTCGGCGGTTCCGCAATATAAATCCTCTGCGGATGTGGTTTCAAAGCCCAGTAAAAGCTTTGAACCCGCGCAGTGGGATATCGGCGCCGGCAAGAGGGAGCCTTTTAATTTTGCCGAGTTCTTAAGAAGGTATGTTGCGGCTAACGCGCTGCTCTGGATAGGGGCGCTCGCCCTTGCTCTTTCCGGAATATTCCTCGCAAAATATTCGATAGAGCGCGGTTTGCTTACTCCCACAATGCGCGTATTGGGAGCGGCTTTTATGGCGGCCGCATTGTTTGCCGCAGGGGAATTTGTGCTGCGCAAATTTTCGAATAAAATGATGGCTGGGCTTCTTGTGGGCGCGGGAATAACCGTAGCATATGGGGACTTATGCGCGGCGGCGCAGCTTTATTCGATGATGCCGCTCTGGGTCGCGCTGTTCGGAATGGTAGTATTGTCGGTTTTAGCCTACGGATTTGCGGAGCGGTACGGAATAGGGATGTTTTATTTGGCTATAATGGGATTATTCATTGCGCCCGCTCTCACCGCAGGAGATAATCCGAGCACCTTGCTTTTGGTGTGCTACCTCTCAATCGCGACGGTTGCGTGCGCCTATGCCGCAGTGCGGCAAAATTGCGTTCCGGCTCTATTGTTTATCATAGTCGACAACATTTGCTGGATTCTTTTCTGGCATTTGTGCGCGCTCATAAATATTTCCAACGGGTTCGATATAAACAACTACTTATATATATTCGCATACATGCTGTTTTATTCATGGGTGGCGATATTGGCCAGAGCCAGAATAAAGTTCTCGAATTTTTACGCCAAGGCCTCGGAATTTTTCGATAAAACCTTTTTTGATGGCTCGATTTGCGCTGTGCTTTTGAAAACTTTTATCCGCGACGTAGCTCTAATATTTTCGGCATTCGTATTTCTATTTGATTTTTTGACGTTTTCAGTTATTCCGGACGAGTCCATCATCTTCTTCATTATATTTGCGTATTGCCTGCTATGGAGGATGCGCGGAAAATATTCGGCGGTTTTCACTGGGATATTCTGCGCGGCGGGCATGCCTTCTTGCTTGGAAAAATTTGATTATACGGCGGTTTGCCTCGTGTGCGCGATTTTGATTCCCATAGCAATTGGAATTTTCTTTTCGCAGAGGGATAAGGCGGTAAAACTCGGTTTGATATTGATGGTGTTGCTCTGGGTGTGCGCGATAAACAAAATTTTTATATTTTCTGGCGCCGAATTTGCTTATAAATTCTCCCTCGCCGCAGTTATCGTGGCTTCAGTTTCCGCCGGGTACGTCGGGCTTTTTAAAAAGGCTTTCCAATATGCATATTTGCGCGCGGCGTACATATTTGCAGGGGTGCTTTTGGTAATAGTAATTTCCTGCTTCTTTGAGTTCAAAGCCCACTACAATTTTCAGTTTTTTGTTTTCGCGTGCGCAGCGGTGGCGGCTGCGGCGATTGCTTCGTTCAGAAAAACTAAAGATTGGGCATTGCGCTTTGCTGCGGTGTCGATGCAAACATTTGTGTTTTTCTTGCTGTTAGTATTGTTTTTTGAAAAAAAATACCTGGATTCTTTCTATATCGGGGATGTTGCCATTATTTCCGAATTTATTGTCGCGGCGGCAATATCCATGGGATTGTTGGCGTATTTTGCAATAAATTCAAAAGGCTATTCAAATGTGTTCGGATTTTTCGGGATGATTTCTTCAATTTGCCTTGTTTTTGGATTCGCGTTTTGCCTGTCGCGTTTGATGCATTCCGGACAGGAAGGTCCTTTAACGATGGAGGTAGAAATGTCGGCTTTATCGCTTTCGTCTTTAATTTCAATTCCAATTTTTATCCTGTCAAAGCGCATAAGTTTTACGGGAATGGGTATAGGGGCGCATATGGCGGCATTTCTTGTGGGGCTGATAGCGTTTTATTGTACTGCCGACATATTTTCGGCAAGAATATCGGGTTGGATTATCGCAAATACTTTGACCGTTTCGATGATTGCGTTGGCGGCGGCTTACTTTATTCTGGCGCGGCTAGAGGTAAATGGAAATTTGAAAATGTTTTTCAACGCAGTTGCGCTCCTTATCGTTTTTTTGTGGGCTAATTTGCAGGTGAGATTTTATTTTCATCCGAATGTTCTCGGCGGAGCCATGGGGGAGGTCGAATTTTATTTTTATTCGGTCCTGTGGATGTTTATAGGATTGGCGTCGCTAGTTTGCGGAAGGCTTCGGAAGTCCGCATGCCTTGAATATGCGTCTCTTGCATTTGTTCTTGCAGCAGTTTTCAAGGTGTTTTTCTTTGATGCAGCGGAGCTTGGCGGACTTTTAAGGGTTGCGTCATTTGGACTATTAGGCGTCATTCTGTTCGGGATAGGGAGTTTTTACGCACGTTTTGTATTCAGACGCAATTAGGCTTTTTCGTAAAAGTTCAATTGTATAATAATCGCGCTTATCCGAATCATATGAAATGTGGAAGGGAAATACCTCAAATAAGTGGAACCGTTCGCGAATTAAAATCTCCAGTGCATAAAAGCTAAAGGAGTTA
>ULVW01063525.1_pt1 | contig 17916 bp, 20 predicted proteins | sample 1959801 | NCBI WGS metagenome assembly ULVW01 (sample SAMEA4835796, study PRJEB28245) | human gut metagenome | biome: gut microbiome; material: fecal sample | place: Denmark | collected 2008
CCTTTTTTGTTTTTTATCTTTATTTTACATTTAGTTTTCTTTGCAATTTCACATATTTTTTTAAATTCACTAATTCTTACATTTAAATATAGCTCAATTTCTTTATTCCTTTTTAAATTCCAAATAGTTATTTTATTATTTTTACATATATTAATAAATCTTTCTATGTAATATCCTTCTACTGATAATTTCAAATAACCTAAAACATAACTTAACATTATTTTTATAAACATTATTTTCTCCTTTAATTTTCATCTATTGTTCTTTCTATATCTAAGCCTTCTATTTTTCCTTTAACTTTAATATCATCATTTGTCATATTCTCTAAAGTAAGTTGATAACCATTTATACTAATAATTCCAATATGAGTATTTATTCTAACTAAAAATTCCTCATATTCTAATATTCCTTTAAAATTTTCTATAATTACTTCTTCAAATCCTGTCATAATAATTTTGGGTACATCAGAATAAACCTCTTTTGGTAACTCTAAGAGCTTATCTATTTTATTATATCTATTCTTTTTCATAAAAAATCCTTTCTAATTAATTTTGAAATTCATCTAATGATTTAAATTCATATCCCATTTGTTTTGCTTCTTTTATAATACTATCTAAAATATTAGTATTAGTTTTTGAATTTCCATGTAAAAGCATAATTTCTCCATTATGTAAGTTGTTTAAAATTTTTGCTTTTGATTTTTCTTCTTCTGGTTGCTTATCCTCATTCCAATCTTCATATGCAAAAGACCACATAACAGTTTTATAACCTAATGAATTTGTAACACTTAAACTCTTTTCACTAAATTCTCCTTTTGGAGGTCTCATATATTTCATTTCATAGTTAAATTTATCGTAAATTGTTTGATGTAATTCTAAAATTTCTTTTTTTATTTTTTCTTCTGATAAATCTGGCATACTTTTATGATTAACTGTATGATTTCCAACAATATGACCTTCTTCAATCATTTGTTTAACTAACTCTTCTTGCGTGTTAACGTAATGTGCCGTAATAAAAAATGTGGCTTTTACTTGATTATTTTTTAAAATTTCTAATATTTTACTTGTATATCCAGCTTCATATCCTTCATCAAAAGTTAAATAAATATATTTTTTTTCATTATTTCCTAATGCTATTCCATTATATTGTTCTAAAACATTTTTATTTGCACTACCAACATCTGGTTGCTCATGATTATCATTTCTTTTTATTCCCCAACCTATTTTCTTATTACTTAATGGCTCTGCATTAGTGTTTTTGATTTCTTCATTATATATATCAGTTATCATGAATATAGACACAATAATAACTACCAAAGCAAAAATTTCTATAAATTTTGATTTTTTCGTTTTATCTTTTTTCATAAGCAAACCTCCTTCAATTTTCTTGTTAAATTATATGTTCACCTTTGGTTTATTATTACTTTTATATATTTAGTATCTTCAAGATAAAAAATAATATAAATATTAAATTTCTATTATTTTACTTTTGGCTATCATATTTATGTCTTTATTCTTTCTTTTCGTTGATACTGTTCGTTTTACCATTATGGATAATTTTGTAAATTTCTATTGACAATATGAGTTTTTTAGATTATATTGTTATTATTACTGGAAAATTAAGGTAATTCGTTTCTTTTTGTCAAAGTTCGTTTACTTTTTTTATTTTATGTAAAAAAGGGGAGAAATATATGTTAAATTTTGCAATATGCGATGATAATATTAATATTCTAGATAGATTAGAAAAAATGCTAGAAAATATTTTTACAAAAAATAATTTTGATGCTTTTGTGACTTTCAAAGCTGATAATACAAAAGATATGCTAAATTATGTTAGTAACAATAAAATTGATGTTATTATGCTAGATATTAATCTAAAATCTAATAAAAGTGGATTACAATTAGCTGAGGCTATTAGAAAAATAAATAAAGATTCTTATATAATTTTTACAACTGGTCATTTAGAGTATGCAATGATTGCTTATAAATTTAAAACTTTTGATTATTTGGCTAAGCCTATAACTTATGATCGTTTAGAAGAAACTATTAAGAGATTGTTTGATGATGTTAATGGATCACCTAAAAAGTATATAAAAATTGATAATAAAAATACTATTATTAATGAAGCTGAAATTCAATATATTAAAAGAGACGGTATGAAACTTGTTTTTCATACTCCAACTCGTGATTATGATACTTATAGTTCTTTTAATAAGTTTCAAGACAGATTACCAGAAACTTATAAAAGATGTCATAAATCTTGTATTGCTAATATATCTCAAATAAAGGATGTTGAGCCTGTTTCTGGAATTATAACTTTTAAGGATGGTAGTACTTGTGATATTGGTCCTAAATACAAAGCAGATTTAATGGAGGTTTTAAAAACTTATGGAAATTTTGAATAATTTATGGTTGGCTGTTAGTACGCCAAATGAAGAATTAACTAGTTTGATGATGATCCCAATTACCTTTCTAGAAAATTTTTTAATGATGTATTTATTCATATCAATACTAAACATAGAATCTACTAAACGTCAAAAATATATTTATGTTGCTCTAATGTCTATTGTTGCTTTCATAACTACATATCTTCTTACTAATCCATTCAACGTATTTTTTAATTATTTTATGATGATAGCATTAATTTATATAGTATTTAAATTATCTATGTTAAAAAGTATAATTGCTGCTGTATCTTCTGTTGCAGTATTTAGTTTAGTTGGTTTTTTAGTATTAAGTCCTTATTTAACTTTATTTAATTTATCTTCTGAACAATTAATGATTACACCAGTATATAGATTCGGATATTTATGCATTATGTATTTATTGGTTCTTATTTTAATTTTATTTTTAAAAAACAAAAATTTGAAGTTAAATATATTAGATGATATTGATAAGAAAAATAAATATATAATTTTTGTAAATTTTGCTTTAGGAATATTAGCACTAATTGTTCAATCATTTATCACTTTTTATTACTTAGATAAGTTACCTATTTCAATGACTTTCTTAAGTTTTGTTTTATTATTAGCATATTTTAGTATAAATATATATAGTTTAACTAGAGTAATGAAATTAAATTTAACTACTAAAAAATTAGAAAGTGCGGAATCTTATAACAATACATTACATATTTTACATGATAATGTTCGAGGTTTTAAGCATGATTTTGATAATATTGTTACAACAATTGGTGGTTATATAAGAACTGAAGATATGAAAGGTTTAAAAAAATATTATTTGCAACTTGAAGATGATTGTCAAAGAGTTAATAATTTATATCTTTTAAATCCTGAAATAATAAATAATGATGGAATATATAATTTATTAACTAAAAAATATAATGAAGCCGAAGAAAAAGATATTAAAGTAAATATAACATTCTTATTAGATTTTTCTACTCTACATATGAAAATATATGAATTCGCAAGAATATTAGGAATTCTTTTAGATAATGCTATTGAAGCAAGTTCAGAATGTGAAGAAAGAATTATAAATTTAACTTTTAGAAATGATAGTAAAAATTCTCGTGAATTAATAATCATAGAAAATACTTATAACGATAAAAATTTAGATACTGAAAAAATATTTGAGAAAGGTGTTTCTGGTAAAGATAATCATACAGGACTTGGTTTATGGGAAGTTCGTAAATTAATAAAGAAAAATAATAATATTAATTTATATACTTCAAAAAATGATAATTTCTTTTGTCAACAATTAGAAATATATTATTAAATAAAAAGAAAGTAGTTTAGTTTTAACTACTTTCTTTTTATTTAGGATTGTATTTGTATAACTTTTAAGTTATATCATTGGTAAAAATATATATTTCGAACTATTTTTACCAATGTTTTATTAGTCTTTTTTAATCATACTTGCTGGCATTTTAGGTTGATGAAATAACCATATAACTGCGCAAGCTGTATTTGTTGCCTTTGCATATTTTTCTGCTGTTTTTGCTAAGAATTTTAACATAAACATCCCCTCCTTGGTAAATTTCTATAATATAAAATATTCCCGGTATATATTTTATACTAAACAGATTCATATGAAGTATCACTATATACTTCGTAACCATATTTGTTATTTGTTACCTTATATATAAACCTTGTAATTGTTATCGTTTGTAACAAATTAGACAATATTAATATATTTGAAATTGTATTATTTCTAATTATAATCGAAATTAATAGACCAAGTGAAAATGCAATATACGATATTATTCTTTTTTTCTTTCTAACTTTATTTGACAAAATTGGTACATCTTCTGTATCGGCTGGAGCATAAAGCTTAATCATTATAACTCCAAAAATCCAGATACAAGCTACCATAATATATTTTACACTTTGAGATATTACAAAATATTGTGAAATAAAAGGGATTCCGCAATAGAATAAAACTGTAAATATAATACACCCTAAATGTGTCTTTAGATGTACTCCTCCTGAAGCCCCCTTATATATAAGCAATGATATAAAAGTAAAAAGTGACAAATTAAAAATTCCCAAACAATAGGATATTCCAAGCATAATAAATATCTTTGGTATTTCACCTACTATGTTTTGTAATCCATAATTAATTACTTCTGCCCTTTCATCATCAATATCAGGCATTTCTTTTCTTATTCTATTTGTTAAGAAGTTACAGATTTTGTCTATCATCTTATCACCTCTTTTATTTTTCTAAAAAGAGTTTATCATTACTTTTTTTAATTTTGTTATTTTATTTCATGAAATTACAATTTTTATTTATAAAAAATTTTTTTCTACCTTTTCCATTATTTTTATTAAAATACATAAAAAAAGAACTGTTTTTGTAAACAGTTTTTTTTTGCTGGTAGCGAAGATGTGATTCGAACACATGACCCTTCGGGTATGAACCGAATGCTCTAGCCAACTGAGCTACTTCGCCGTAATCATTAACGTTACTTATTATAACTGTAGTTTTGCCATTTGTCAAGATAAAAATACAAGAAATTTAAATTTCTTGTATTTCTTGTATTTCTTGTATTTACTCACCAATTTCTTTACCGTTCATTATTTTTTTCTTCATATCCTTTAGTAGTACTCAAATTTTGTATATCAACTTCTTCAGGGTTTATTACTTTCTCTTTCTGTTCTTTTCTTTTATTTTTACTTTTATTTCTATCTTTATGCTCTAACATCTTTTCTAGATTTGCTATTTCTTTTAAATTTATAATATCTGCATTTTCTTTTTTCCATTCTTCGTATCCACTATCTTGTTCATTTTCTGTATCTTCATCTCTAAAAAAACCTAATATTGTTGCATACCAATTAGTATTTTTTTCTCTTATCTTTGTCATATCTATCCTTAAAGTTTCCTTTAAGTTCTCTCCTCTCTTATACATATTAAACAAATTCATTTTTATTTTAACATAATAATACTAAAAAATCAAGTAGTTTTACAGTTTTTGTAAGCTCTACTTGATTTTTATAAATGTTCATTTGCAAAATTTATATAATTAATTTGTATTTTCGACATTTTTCTACATTTTATAGGACATTTTTGACCTGTCCCCTATGTCTCATTTTACGTATTCATTTAGTGGTTTAACTCTATAATATAAGTCTCCCATTTCTTCTGTTGGTACATATCCTGGTTTTGAGTTTATTACATCTGGTATTCTATTTACTATACTCGCACATGTAAGCTCTACTGTAGCTGGTTTATTTATTACTAATGTTGTTTCTGGTTCTCCTATAATTGTCCATTCGTTTTTGTCAAAGTCGTCTTTTGAATATACTTTTCCTATACATTCACTTTCAATTGTTATTCCTTCTTCTGTTTCTGTTGTAACAACAGCACTCATTCCTGTTGCATCTCCTGCTTTTACTGTCATTCCTAATGTACTTGAATATATATCTTCTGAATGTGTTTGTGGTACTGTTTTTTGAGTTTGTGATTTTACAGTTAATCCTAGTTTATCACATAACCATCCATTTACATTCCACATATAAGATGGTAGGTATTCTCCTTTGTCTATCATTGATTTTCTTTCTTCATCTGAAATTCTATCTACAGATGCTACTTGGCTATCAAATTCTTCTAGTGTTAATCCTGCTCCATGTGCTTTTGCTAATGCTATTCCATAATCTTCTACATTATAACTTGAGCTTCCTTTTATCTTTTTAATTGTTTGTGTTGAACCCGCTATACTTGAAATTAATTGTCCCCAATATATATCTTGATAACCGCTTCCTGTAATTGTACATCCTGTCTTTTTAGCCATTTCATCTATTTTTGTTGTTACTCCTGGATTTGAGTTCATTGGGTAAAATGCTTCTTCACAAGTTGTTATTGCATTTATTCCTAATTTTGCACATAACATTAAAGCATCCTCTACATCTTTTATTAAACTCATTGTTGTTACAATAACTATGTCAGGCTTAGTCTCTGTTAACATTTTTTCCGCTTCTTCTAGTGAAACAACTTTTACTCCTTTATTTTCTGTTCCTATAATTTCTCCAATGTCTTTTCCTATGACTGCTGGATTTACATCAACAGCTCCAACTATTTCAGCACCTTTTTCATATACATATCTCATTGTGTACACACTCATCTTTCCTGTTCCATATTGAGCTACTTTGATTTTTCTATCCATAAAAATCACTCCTTTCAATTTATATAAATTATATACTAATTTACCTTTTTTATACAAGCAATTTAATGTAAATTTTTTGTGAATTTAATTTAGATTATTATTCATAAATTCTGTTATAATTTTTGCACATCTATTCGCTGCCATTTCTAAATTTTCATCAAATACTGATGCGTTTTCTCCATTTGGAGCATCTGAAATACATCTTACAACTACAAATGGTTTTTTATTTAAATATGCAACCTGTGCTATTGCAGCACATTCCATATCAACTACATCTGCATCAAATTTAGTATGTATTTTTTCTTTCATAATTTCGTCTGTACAAAAAATATCTCCAGTTACTACTATTCCTAATTTAACTTTATATTTTCCATTATTTTTTGCGACATCTTCTAACGTTTTAATTAATTTTTTATCACATTCTACTTTTTCTCCAACACCTGTTATATATCCTTTGTTATGTCCAAATGCTGTAATATCAAAATCGTGTTGAACTACATACTTTCCTATTACTATATCTCCTATATTTAAATCATTAGCAATACTTCCAGATGCTCCCATATTTATAATATATTCTATATCAAAATTGTCTATCATTGCTTGTGTTGTTCTTGCTGCATTTACCTTTCCTACTCCACTTTTTACTATAACACATTCTTTTTCTCCTATTTTTCCTTCAAAAAATTTTAGTCCTTTTTCTTCATGAACTTTTATCTCTTTTATTTTATTCTCCATTGCTTGAAACTCTTCTTCCATAGCAATAACAATTCCTATTTTTTTCATATAATCACCTCATTATTTGCATTATATCTTATAACATATTTTTATTCAAGTTATTTATTTTTTTAGATAAATACTTGCCACATTTTATTTTTTGGGGTAATATAATAAAGTAAATTGAAAAAGTGCAAAATAAAATGAAAGGAGTTATTTTATTTATTAAGCGCCTGGACATTTTAAAAAATGTTGACGAGGACTAAAGTTATCGAATTTTTCGGCGGATACTTTAGTGGCTTTAGCTTAAAGTCATAACATTAACTAAAAAGCAATAGTAATATTGTAACAAAAATTAATGTAATTAAGCTTTTATTGCATCATTTCAATTCCAAAATTAATATTTATAAGGAGGATTTACTATGTGTGGAATTGTAGGTTACATAGGAACAAAAAAAGCAAGTCCTATTTTAATTAATGGACTTTTAAGATTGGAATACAGAGGATATGACTCAGCTGGTATTTCAACAATTGAAAAAGATGGTCTTTCAATAATGAAAGATAAAGGAAGAGTTAAAAATTTAAATAATTTACCAGGAATTGATGATTTAGAAGGAACAATTGGTATTGCTCATACAAGATGGGCAACTCATGGAAAACCATCTAAAGAAAATTCTCATCCTCATATGGATAATTCAAAAACATTTAGTGTTGTTCATAACGGAATTATTGAAAACTATAATGAATTAAGAAAATTTTTAATTAATAATGGTTATACATTTTATTCTCAGACAGATACTGAAATTATACCTAATTTAATACATTATTATTATTCTAAAGACGACAATAATGATTCTTTTAGATTCTTAAGAGCTGTAAAAAATGCATGTTCTGACTTAAAAGGAAGTTTCGCCTTAGAAATAATTTGTAAAAACGATCCTAATAATATGATAGTAGTAAGAAAAGACAGCCCTCTTGTAATAGGTAAAGGAAATGGAGAAAATTACATTTCTTCTGATATACCTGCTATTCTTTCTTTTACAAGAGAATTTTATCTATTAGAAGATTTAGAATTTGTTGTTTTATCAAGAGACGATGCTAAATTCTATGATAAAAATTTAAATCCAATTGATAAAAAAATTCAAACGATCGAATGGAATGCTTCTAGTGCAGAAAAAGATGGATTCGAAGATTATATGTTAAAAGAAATTTACGAACAACCAACTGCAATTAGAGAAACAATAGGTGCCAAATTAGGTGAAGGTTCAAAATGTGAATTTGATGAATTAAAATTCACAAAAGAATATTTAAAAAGTCTTAATAAAATTTATCTTGTTGCTTGCGGTACTGCTATGCATGCAGGTTTAGCAGCTAAAAATATGTTAGAACGTATCTGTAAAATACCAACAGAAGTTGACATTGCTTCTGAATTTAGATATAGAGACCCTATCGTTGATGAAAAAACTTTATGTATTTTTATTTCTCAATCAGGTGAAACAGCTGATACAATAGCTGCTTTAAAGCTTTCAAAAGAAAAAGGAGCAAAAACATTAGCAATTAGTAACGTTATTGGTAGCTCTATTACTAGAGAAGCTGATTACTCTATTTATACACATGCTGGCCCAGAAATTGCTGTTGCCTCTACAAAAGCTTATACTTCTCAAGTAGTATTATTGGCTATTTTAGCTATTTATTTTGCTGAAACACTAGAACTAACTGATAAAAATATTTTAGAACTAAAAAACAACATTTTAGAATTGCCTTCAAAAATTGAAGAAACTTTAAAATGTGCTGAGCAAATAAAAGAATTTGGGCATAGAATTTACCAAGAAAAAGATGTCTTCTTCTTAGGAAGAGGTATTGATGAAACAGTTGCAAAAGAATCAGCTTTAAAACTAAAAGAAATTTCTTATATTCATGCAGATAGTTACCCTGCTGGTGAATTAAAACATGGTCCAATTGCATTAATTGAAAATGATATTACTGTTATAAGTATTATGACAGATAAAAATTTAGTAGAAAAAACTGTAAGTAATATTCAAGAAGTAATTACTAGAGGTGCAAAAACTTTAGTTGTTACTAATCAAAATATTGATGATAAAATGTTTGATACAGTTATTCATATTCCGGAAACTAATACTTTTATCTCTCCTATTTTATCTGTAATACCTTTACAATTACTAGCTTATTACATTTCAAAAGAAAAGGGATTAGATGTTGATAAACCAAGAAACTTAGCAAAATCAGTTACAGTTGAATAATAAATTAAAAAAACCTTAGATATTTTTAAAGCATCTAAGGTTTTTTTGCATTAATTTATAGTAAATTATTAAACAATATCAACCAATTAATAACTTAACAATTATTAAACAAATTGCTCCTGGTAATCCTAATAACCCAATTATAACACTTGTAAAAAAATTTAAACCAATATGGAATCCAAAATTAGCTCCTACTAAATTAATAATATAAATACTAATTCCTCCAAGAATAGAATTTAAAATTAATTTTAATATTTTCTTTAAAGGTACTATAAATAATTTTCCAAATAAAAAAATAAAACATATACATGCTAAATATGTAATTAAATTATTGTCCATATACTTCACTCCAAACTAAAAACATAGAATAAAGACTAACATTAATATCTTTTAAACATTTTTAAGTCAATGTCTTTATTTCTACATGATTTTTATGTTATAAAATTTTCTTATTACCATGTGTATGTTATTGTTTGGACAAATATTACTTTAACCTGCTTCTTCACTCTCTAAGAAAGTGAATTTTTTATCATTTACCATATCTACTTGAATTCCATTTGTTTTAGCAAGTTTAATTAAATAGTCTAATTTCGCTTGATTTGCTTTAATTTGATAAGTATAATAATCAACAAGATCTCCTTGCGCATATTCAAAATTTTTGTTATCTCTTTTTAATTTTTCTCTTGTATCAATAATTGTTTTAATTAATTCTATTTCTTTTTGTATTTCTGTTTTTTCTATTATTTTATACTCTTTTATATATTCTTCCATATATCTTCCTCTCTTATCCATTTATATTATTTTTAGTATATTCATAAATTACCTTTTTATTCAAAAAACTCGTTACAGTTCAATACAAAATGATTATGATGTACAGGTTTTGGCTCATACTATAACAATTAAATTTTATTTAATGACGTCTGATTAGAATGAAAAATAGAAAATTTTTTACAAAACTGTAACAAAAATTCCCATTATTTTAGTCAAACTACTTGTTTTTTTGCCGAATTTATAGGATAATATATATGTATGTTTTATTAGAATGAAAGGATTTTTAAAATGAAATATATTGATAAATTTTTAAAATTATTAAATACAGATAGAAATACATTTGCTACTTATACACTAACATTAATTACAGTATATTTAGCGGTAGATAGAATTGTAGAAATGTTATTAATGATATTTACTGGAGTTTCTTATTCTTATTGGGGGCCAATACAATATACATTTGCATTAGCTTGTCCAGTATTTGCTTATTTATTCTCTGGTGCTTCAAAATTTGCAACTTCAAAATCAAAAAAGGTAACATTATTTTATATATATATAATTGGACTTTATATCATAGCATTATCAATGTTTACACAATGGCTAAATCAAGGTGCATGGCTATTACTTTTATCTGTTCCTAATTATACAGAACTTATTACTGATTTTTCTGATTTAGTAACACCTGCTATGGTTAGTATTTCTTTATACTTACCTCTTGCTACAATATTTCCTTTATTTAAATGGTTATTCTTTGGTATTAATGATAGTAAAGATCAACTACGTTCTATTTGGGATTATGGTGGAATTAACTTATCTAACAAAAAAGAAGGTACCGGTCCTTATACTGCTGAAGTATATTTATGCTATGATGTAGAAACAGGAAAAGCTGTTACAATTCCAGAATCTTCAAGATATCAATCTTTATTTGTTTGTGGTGGCTCTGGATCTGGAAAAACTTCTCAAGTATATGAACCATTAATGGCCAGAGATTTAGAAAGAAAATACTTTTATAAAGAAGTTTCAAAGGAAATGGGATTTACTGCTTTAAGAACTAATATTGCAGTTTTAAATGCTCCATACGATAATGATTATTTAAATCAGAACTTTAATTTAAATATGTTATCACCTATAGAAAATAAAGAAACAATTTATAAAACTTATATGAAAAAAATGATATTAAGTAGCATGGGAAATGAAATTACTTATAAAAATCTAGGACTTACTCTTATAGCTCCTGATTATGAAGTTGTTGGTCATATGATTGATGTATGTAAAAATTTTGGACTTTCTTATAACATTATAGATCCAAATAATCAAAATTCAATTGGATTAAATCCTTTTGTATATGATGATTCTTCAAAAATAGCAATTACTATTTCTTCTGTGTTAAAAGCTATGTATAATACTTCTCACAGTGATGTTGATGAAGCTTATAAAGAAGATATTGTAATGCAAGCAATTGAAAATTTAGTAATTTTATTAAAAGAAATGTATCCTAGAATGAACGAAGGCAAACTACCAAACCTAGAGGATATGCTAAAAATGTTTACTAATTTTGAGTTAATAGAAAAAATGTGTGAAATATTAGCACATAATGAAGATTTAAAATCAAAATACAGTATACAATTAGCCTATTTTAAAAAGAATTTTTATGCAAACAGTATAGGAAAATCAAATATAGAAAAATATCTTTATACAATCATTAGTCAATTAGATAATTTATTAAGAATCCCTGGTATAAAAAGTATTTTATGTAATAGACACAATAATTTGGACTTTGACAAAATGCTTGCTAATGCTGATGTAACATTCTTATGTACTAGACGTGGTGATTTAGGAGCTGCAGGTCATAAAGCTTTTGGCTTATTTTTCTTGATGGCAATGCAAAACGCTGTTTTAAGGAGACCTGGTGTTGAAAGTTCTAGAATTCCTCATTTCTTGTATATAGATGAATTTGCTGATTTTATTTGTAAAGATACAGAAGCAATGTTTACAATGTATAGAAAATACAAAGTTGGTACAATCATTTCTACTCAATCTTTACAACAATTAGAAACTCCACATTTAAGAGAGAATTACAAAAGCACAATTCTTTCAAACTGTGCTAATAAAATATTTACTGGTAATGGTGAATTTAGTGAATTGCAATGGTGGTCAAACGAATTTGGAACAAAAAGAGATTGGATATATAGCAATAGTATGGATATGGGAAAAATGAAATATGATGATAAATATGGAAATGTAAAATGGGACTTTGTTAAATACTTTAAAGAAGGTAAACTTCAAACTATGAGTGCAAAGGATTGTGCTTATAAAATTAAATCTGCTGGTGGAAAACCTATGGTTGGTCAAGGTAGATTTGGATATCTAGAATCAAAATATAAAGAACCACATAAAATTAAAACTTATGATTTTGGTAAATATTCTGATGGAGTTACAACAGCTACTGAAGATAATAACAATTCTCCCAAAAAATTTGATTTTAAGCATATAGACTTTAAAGATGAAAAAAACGAAATAGATCCTGTTCAAACAGATACTACAGATTCTAAATATTTATTTGATAATGAAGATGCTATTGTGGTTAATTTTAAAAAGAAAAAGATGTAAAATTATAAAAAAACAAATTAGTAGGAAACTTTTTAAGTATCTCCTACTAATTTGTTTTTTAAAATGTTATTCCTATCAACTGAATAATTATTCCTGAAATAACTCCAATACTATATAATAATGCAATAATTTTTAAATTCGATTTCATATTTTTATTAGCCTTAAATAACACAGCAAGTCCAACTCCAGCCCCCACTAATAAGCCTGAAATCATAGTAGCTGCACTAATTACATTTTGTAAATATAGTTGTGTTAAAATAACAGATGCTGCACAATTAGGTATTAAACCTATAACCCCTGCAACTATGGGGCCTAATATAGGATTATATTGTAAAAATCCTGCTATTGTTTCTTCTCCTATTAAATGTATTGCTATATTAATGATTATTGTAATTATTAATATAAATAAAAATATATTTAATGTATGTTTTAATGCTGATTTTATAATTCCATGTTCACAATGACAATGTTCTTCTTCACATATTTCTATTATTCTTTCTTCTTCTTTTCTCTTTCTTAAAACAAAATCTATTAAAAATCCAGCTATCATTCCAATTACTAACTTCATTCCTAATATTTTAAAAATAGTACTAATTGGTACCGCTTCTGAAATAAAAATTGGTAACATTTCGTCTGAAGTAGATAAATATACTGAAATTAACGTCCCCAATGTTATTACTCTAGCTGCATATAAATTAGTTGCTGAAACTGAAAAACCACACTGAGGAAATATTCCTAATATGCTTCCAATAGCTGGTCCAAATTTTCCTGATTTTTTTATTACCTCTTTTGATTTTTTACTTGTCTTATGTTCAATATACTCCATTATTAAATATGTAATAAATAAAAAAGGTAATAACTTAAAACTATCAATTAGAGCCTCTTCTATAACTTCTAACATTTCTATTCTCCTTTTCTTTCGTTTTCATATCATAGCATAATTTTAATCAAAAGTAAAGAGCTATTAACTATTCTGTTCAATGTCAATAACTCTTTATTAAAATACTATCTTCTTCTATAACATCCACAAACATTTCCTGTTCTACCATTATTGTTAGAATTAGGTATTACATTTATTCTTGCAGATAACCCATTATTAAGCGCAGTATCACTATCTTGATTGCAACCGCAACTAGATATTGTAAGTAGATTACCATCTTCAAGATTTCCACAATTACTATTTATAGAAAGCAATTCATTTGAATTTTTATTATTACATCTACAAGAATTTCTAGCTTCTCTTAAATGCCTTATCAACCTGCAACTAATACATACTAGCACAGCAGTAATGAAACTAATAATTGTATATACAATAGTAGCTATTAAAAAATTTAAGTTGTTAATTACAAATGTAACAATTAAAAAAATAGCAAAAATAGTTGCAGAAACTAAAGGTGGACATTTTAAGATTTTTTGCAATGCTATTGAAACAATAATTGTAGCTATTGGCAAAGCAAAAAATATAAGTAAATCAACATTCATATTTATCTCTCCTTTATTTTTTACTATATTTTATGCTTTACAACTTTATTTGGTTAATATCACTATTTAGAATATTCTACTTTAACTAAATATAAACCTTGTGGTGGTAATGTTTTTCCAGCATTCTCCCTTTTTTTCGATTTTATTATTTTTATAATATCCTCTGGATTTATCTTTCCTAACCCTACATCTACTAATGTTCCAGCAATAATTCTTACCATATTATACAAAAAACCATTTCCAGTTAATTCTATCCATATTCTATCATCAGGCATTTCTTTTACTTCAGCTTTATATATTGTTCTAATACTACTTTTACTACTTGTACCACTAGCTTTAAAAGCTTTAAAATCATGTTCTCCTTGAAAGTATTCTATTGCCTCCTTCATTTTTTCTATATCCAATTTAATAGGAATATGTGTTTCTAAATTTCTATAAATAGCTGTACCATACTTAGAATTATTAATGATATATCTATATGTCTTTTTTTTGCAAGAAAGTCTACTATGAAATTCTTCATCTACTTCCTCTGCTGAATAAATTCTAATTGACTTTTTTAAATTACTATTAATGGCAATCGGAAATTTATCAATAGGCAATTGAGAATTAGTCTTAAAATTAGCTACTTGTCCTAAAGCATGTACTCCTCTATCAGTTCTTCCTGATGCCATTAAATCAACTTTTTCTCCTGTTACAGTTTCTATTGCCTTTTCAATATTTCCTTGTATATTTAATTTATCTGGTTGTTTTTGCCATCCATTAAAATCTTTCCCATCATATTCAATTGTTAATTTGATATTTCTCATTTTATTGTCCTTTCCTATTTTCAAAAATCCCCTATAATATAAGCAAAAGTCGCTATTTGCGACTTTTATTTTTCCTCTTCTTTCTCTTCTTTCTCTTCTTTTTTCTTTTTCATTTTCCATTTTTCTTTTAATTCTTTTACTTTACTTTTTCTCTCTTTCTTTTCTACAGAAAATCTCTTAGTTACAATATTACTAATTAATATCTTCTTTAATACATCTTCCCTAACATCTGCAATTAATGTTCCATCTTTTGCAACTGATATTTTACCAGTTTCTTCTGATACAACAACAACAATACTGTCTGATTCTTTTGAAATTCCAATTGCTGCTCTATGCCTTGTTCCTAATTCTTTTGCTATGTCTTTATCATCTGCTAAAGGCAAAACGCAAGCTGCAGCAGCTATTTTATTTCCAGAAATTACTACTGCTCCATCATGTAACGGTGTCTTAGGTTCAAAAATATTTACTAGTAGTTGTGGAGAAACCTCTGCATTCATAGGTATTCCTGTTGCTATAATATCTTGTATTTTTATATCTCTTTCTAAAACTATTAGCGCTCCGGTTTTTGCTTTTGAAAGCTCTGTAGCTGCAATTACCACTTTATATATATCTTCTTTTGTTTTTGTTGACAAATCTTTATCTATACCAAAAAACTGTGTTAACTTGTTTGTTCCTAATTGTTCTAAAGCTCTTCTTAGTTCCGGTTGAAAAATAACTATAATTGCAATTACTCCTAAATTCATAATTCCAGTTAATATCCAATTTAGAATTTTTAAATTGAATAATCCACTCATCCATGTTGCTATAATCAAAAGTGCTATTCCTTTAATCAATTGCCAAGCTCTAGATCCTCTAACAATTTTAAAAAAGCAATACATTAAAAATATTACTATTGTTATATCTATTATTAAAGTTACTAATTCAAATGGATTTGTTTGTAATGATTTTATATATTCTACTATATTATCTTTATAAAAATTTTCCCAATTCATTCCTAAATTAATTACCATTTATTTCTCCTATTATTTACTATATTAAAGCTGCAACAATTGTAAATACTGTTCCTATTACCATTAATAAAGCTAAAAATCCAGCCATTACTTTTACAAATATTTGACCTTTATCATATCTATGTTTTTTTTCTAATTTTTCTTCTTTGTTTCTCTTCATCTTTCCTCATCCTTTCTTATCTCTTTCCAATATATTATAGCATATTATAGTTTTTTTTCAATTATTTTTAATTATTTTCCATAACTTTCTACTAATATAGTTGTATATATTGTTACTAAAATTGTTAAAATCTATCTCATTAAGTATGGTATAATCTATTTAATATTTCATCCTATTCATTACGTTCAATAAGAAAATTTTATATAAAAATGTGCCACTTTCACTCAAGTTAAAATGTATATGATTTTATAATTTTTTGAATATGATTGGAACAATATTAGAATTTCTTAAATAAAATTTTTAGTAAATGTTCTTCTGTGAATTGGACAAAGTCCATATTCCTTTATCGCTTCTATATGTCTTGCAGTCCCATATCCTTTATGAGCTGAAAAACCATAACATGGATATATTTCATCCCATTGTCTCATAATTCTATCCCTTGTCACCTTTGCTAAAATAGAAGCTGCTGCAATATTATAACATTTAGCATCTCCCTTTATTATTGGCTCATATGGAATTCCTCTTGTATCAATATGATTTAATGCATCTATAATAATTAAATCTGGTTTTAAATCTAATCCATCTACAACTTGTGTTACACCTGCTTTAGTAGCATTTAAAATATTTATCTCATCAATTACATCATGTCCTATAATAGCTACTGAATAACTAAGTGCTTCTTCTATAATTAAATCATATAACTTTTCTCTCTTTTTTTCAGAAACCTTTTTAGAATCATTTACTCCTTCAATCATAGAATCAGGTGGCATAATTACACCTGCTACCACAACTGGTCCAGCTAATGGTCCTCTTCCAGCTTCATCAATACCACAAATATTTTTAAATCCCTTGCCATATAAATCTTTTTCTATTTCCTTTAGTTTTGTTAATCTTTCTATTTCTTTTTCTTTCATTTTCTTTTACCTTTATTTTTCAATTTGTTCTATATCTGTTAAAGAATATTTTCCTTCATATCCCTTTGTATTATATATTTCTACTTTTGCATTTTGTATATCATATTTTACAATATATAATTCATCTGTATCACTTAATTTTATATTTGAAAGTCCCATATCCTTTAAATTATCTTCTGTTAATTTATAATAATAATTATAGTCTTTTAGTTCAATATTTATATTATCTGCTTCAGTTATCTCTATTCCCTTTAATTCTTTTTTAGCTTCATTAATCCTAGTTGTTTTTTCAGTGTCACCTAAATTATCTGTTTTTCCTAACTTAAAATTAGCATTTTCTACACATTCTTTTGCTTTTGTTTCAATTAGTAACATATTTGTTTTTAATTCTTCTAATTTAGCCCTTTTTATAATATCAGTTCCACTATACACTGATATTCCAGCAATAATTAATAAAACTATAATTGTTATAACTAAACTTGCTAATGTTATTCCTCTATTTTTATTTTTTTTCATATCTACCATCCTTTATTTTTTATTAGTAATATTATATATTTTTCCTCTATT
>ULVW01062176.1_pt1 | contig 17696 bp, 10 predicted proteins | sample 1959801 | NCBI WGS metagenome assembly ULVW01 (sample SAMEA4835796, study PRJEB28245) | human gut metagenome | biome: gut microbiome; material: fecal sample | place: Denmark | collected 2008
CCGCCAATGCCATCCGCTTCTGGCTCTCGGAGCAAGGCGAAGCCGAATCCTACAGTTTCACCAACCGCAGAACCAATCCTGACGCCATCCGCGCCAAGAGCGGATATGAACACGTCCTGGAATACGCGGATGAGCTGCTTGCAAAGGCCCGCGCAAGGCAGGACTTGCCCCACGGCGTAGACTTCTCCCCCTCCACTGTGCAGCTTACCGCAAGCGGAAACGGTTACGTTGGGCAAACTTCGGTGCTTCTTACAAACATAAACAGCGGCTACACACTTGATACTTCCCGTTTGCCGTCAGGCAGCAGAGTTTCAGGCTATACCGGCGGCAGAAGCGAAACGCTCACAATTACGCTCCCCACATCGGCGGCAGGACAGAGCTTCAGCATATCTGCCAAGGGTATGGACACCCGCAGCATAGATAACATTACGGCTTACGTTCCCGCAAACGGCAGCCTGCAAAAGGTATTCCTCTGCGCCACCACCGCACAGGTCGTCGCAACGGCGCAGCTTTCCGTTGGCGCACCCGAAGCACAGAAGTACGGCAAAATACAGCTTGTGAAAACCGGCAAGGACAATATGCCGCTTGCGGGTGTGGTGTTCGGCATATACAGCGATGCCGACTGCAAGAACAAGCTTGCAGAGCTTACTACCGACAGCGACGGAATAGCCATATCAGGAGATCTTCCGGTAGGTACCGTGTACATAAAAGAGCTTTCCACAATAAAGCCCTATGTTCTGAGCGCGGAGATAAAAAGCCTTGAGATAACCGATGGTGGAACTACGAAAGTATCGTTCAGCAATTCCGAAGCCATGGGCAAAATCCGCATTGAGAAAATGGGCGACGTGCTGACCGCCGGAGAAGCCGTTGAAACGGAATACGGCAATGTTTCAATGCCCATATACAAAAACAAGGGCATTGCGGGCGTTGTATACGAGGTAAAGGACAGCGCCGGCAATATAGTTGCGACCATAACCACAGACAAGAACGGCATTGCGGAAACCGAGACGCTGCCCCTTGGCAGCTATACAGCGCAGGAAAAGAGCGCTCCTGACGGATATGTGATAGACGATACCGTTCACGAAGTAACGCTGGCCTTCAAGGACCAGAATACAGCCATCGTCATAGGGACAATAAAAGCCGAAAATAAGCTGCGCACGGGCGGCGTAAAGCTGCTGAAGTATACAGAAAAGTTCAATGCCGATAAAATCAGCTTTGAAAAAGTATTAGGCAACGACTATGTGTTCGGCCTATACACTGCCGAAGATACCGAAGATATACCGGCAGATGTTCTGTTTGAGGTACTGACTACGGATGAGCAGGGCGTAGCCCAAAGCACGGTAAAGCTTCCCTATGGCAAATATTACCTGAAGGAATTGGCAACGCCGGACAGCGATATAAAGATGCTTACGGACAAGCTGCCTCTGATTATTGACAGCGAACTTAATACCCAATATGTAAGCGAGCCAATTCTCAACGAAATGTTCAAGGGAAAAATCGGCGTATATAAGCTGGACGCCGAAGATAACGAAAGAGGTCTTGCGGGCGCGGTATTTGAAGTGCGCGAGGCTTCCGGCAAGCTGGTTGACACCATTACCACCGATACCAAAGGATATGCCGAAACCAACGACTTGCCAACGGGAGAATACAAAATAAAGGAGCTCACTCCTCCCCCGGGATTCATACTTTCGGATGAAATCAAAACCGTTACCATTACTTCAGAGGATAAAGAAACCGCCGTATTTGAGCTTACAAACAAGCCCAACGAAGTAACGCTTACAAAGGCTGACTTAACAACCGAAAAGCCCGTACCAGGCGCGACGGTTGAAATTTACGGTAAAGACGGAAAGCTGTTTTACAAAGGCGTTACCGATAAGGACGGCAAAATAACAATCAGGGAGCTTCCCGCCGGAACACACACGTTCAAGGAAACCATATCACCGGACGGATACGCCCTGAATGTCAATACATTTTCCTTTGAAATCGATGCATACGGCAAGGTGACTGGAACCACCTCCTTTACCGATGAGCCCATCGTGCTGACCATCAAAAAGGTTGATGCCTACACCGGCAAGCCTATGGCGGGTATTTCATTCACTCTGAAGGACAGCGAAGGCAACATTGTAAAGACAAAACTGACCGACAAAGGCTATCGCATTGCGACGGAGGACGGCGAAGAAACCTTTAGCGTAGATAATAACGGCTGTGCCGAATTCCGCTATCTGAAGGCGGGCAAATATTCGCTTGTGGAAAGCGTACCCGCAGGCTATATTGCAGAGGACAGCATTCCCTTTGAATTGACTTCTGCGCACGGCATAAGTAAGCCCCTTAATCTAACCATAAACAACTGCCCCACCGGCATAAAGCTCATAAAGCTTGATGCGGATACGAATAAGCCGCTTATCGGCGCAGGATTCAGCATTAAGGTCAAAGACGGCCTCGGCTTTTCAACGCTTACATTCACAAAGCAGGCAGACGGCAAGTACATCTTCGATAAGGACGGCAAAGATACTGTCCTTATGGTCGATAACAACGGCGAGGTTATAATCCTTGGCATGCCGCTTGGGGCCGTATGGATAGAAGAATCCGTTGTTCCGGCTGGCTACTTCCCCATTACCGCGCGCAAAGCGGAGGTTACGAAGGACACCTCAGCTCTCAAGCCCCTTGAAATCAAAATCTCCAACAGCAAAAGCGTCAAGCTGGGCCTGGATAACGACTGGTGGGAAATCCCTGCCATGATCGCTGGCGCGGTGCTGCTGCTCGGCGGCGCAGTAGTTTTGTATGTGCGGAGAAAGAATAAATAAGAACTAGCAAAAAACACGCAGGAGGGCGGAAAACGCCCTCCTGTCCATGATAATCGGTTTACTTTGTTGGTGAATATGATATAATAATATTAGAAATGCGAGGTGCGAAACGATGGTTAAGAGCGAGAAAATCACGAAGCAAATTGCAGGAACAATGGCTATCGAGGGTATGCGGCTTAATAATAAGGAGCTTACTCTGATACGAGAATGTGCCAGTGGGCAAAAATCATCATCAATCGCAATTAAAGAGCTTGTGAATAAATACACCGTAAAGTAGGTGTTATTTTGTCTGATTACTTTTATGATTATGAGTACGATACGACATATTGCTATCCCCAAGCCAACGTTTTGAAAAACAAATTGAATATAAAAGATGCGGACAGCTTGCTTGAAGCAGAAAGAAGTATTACAGCTCTGCGGATATTGGAGCTGAAACAATCCTATCCCGATGGCAAGCTGGATTTTTCTTACTTCAAGCATCTGCATTTTTATATTTTTCAAGACATATACGGGTGGGCGGGCAAAACACGGACTGTCAATATTTCTAAAGGCAGCCAGTTTTGTTTGTGTCAGTTTATAGACGATCAGGCGATTGAGCTGTTTCAAAAGCTCGAAAGAGAAAACTATCTTGTGGATGCTGAAAATATTGCGGAAAGGCTTTCGTTTTACCTGTCTGAGCTTAATGCAATTCACCCATTTAGGGAGGGCAATGGCAGAGCGCAACGGATGTTTATAGAAATACTTGCATACAGAGCCGGATATGAAGTGGACTTTTCCGAAGTTACCGCTGAAGAAATGATAGAAGCAAGCTATCAGTCTTTTAACCAGAATTATGACCCTATGAACGCTATCATGCGACGCATTACAATTCCAAAGGAATAGCGGCTATTTTCCCATAATACTTCATAACGACGAAAACACAGAAGCGCATGAAAAGCCATGCGCTCTTTTGCTATATACAAATACGGGAAAAGGAGAAAGCGACCATGACTGAGAAACTGAAAAATGCCGGTTACACCATCATTGAGAGGTTTACCGTGGGCGAACAGGGCTTTGCGCTTGGGCATAGCGATACTGCGCCAGCCCCTTATGTCACATGGCAGTATCGTGCAGCTGCCCCCGATCATTTCTTCTGGGGGCATTATATGAATTCAAAAGAAGCGGCATATGAGGATTATCGGAACAGAATAAACGGCGAAATAGAACACGTTTCGAAACGTATACAGCCGCAGCGCACAAAGAAACGCGACGAGCCGGGGAGATAAGGAGGTGCAACTGTGGCAACAAAACTGCAAAACATATCCGAGCTTGCGCGTCAGACAACGGAGCGGCTTACGCAATCCGTTGACAACTGGAAACGCTTTCTCGATTCCGCCGCATGGCTTTATAAGTACCCGTTCCATGAACAGGTCTTGATTCATGCGCAGAGACCGGATGCAAAAGCCTGTGCTCCCATCGAGCTTTGGAACAGCAGATTCAGACGTTGGGTGAACAGGGGCGCAAAGGGCATCGCGCTCATCGACGACAGCGGGCACAAGCCCGCTCTGCGGTATGTATTCGATGTGTCCGACACCAACACACGTTACAATATCCCGTTTCGGCTCTGGCAGACAAAATCCCAATACACGGCGCAGATCATTGAGGAGCTGCAAAACCATTTCGGGGACACGGGCGTGGAGAACGCCGATATCGCTGCCACCGTACTGGGCATATCCATCAACGCCATATCGGACAACTACCGCGATTATTACGAGGAGCTTCTCAAAGCGGCGGACAACAGCGCACTCGCGGATATAAGCGATGACGAGATAAGCTCGACCTTTGTGCTTCAGCTCATGACCAGCGTTTCCCATACGGTCCTGGTGCGCCTGGGCATCGACCCCGCCGCTATATTTCACGGCGATGAATACGAGAGCATAAGGCTGTTCAATTCGCCGGATACCATAGCGCAGCTTGGCGCGGCGACCAGCGATATTTCCGAAATGGTCTTGCGGCAGATAGAGCGCAGCGTAAGGAGCATGGAGCGGCAGGAGCGCGACGCACTTGCAAAATCCCAACAGGTCTTGCAGAATGAAGATAGAAAAAACGAAAGGAGCGTTGAACATGGAACTCAGTTACAGGCAGAACGGGGATTACCTGATTCCCGATATAGAGATGGACGAGCAGCCGACGGAGGTAATCGGCAAATACGGGATGATGAGGAAGGCGTTTCTCAAAGCCCATCGGAGTGGAACGTACAACGCACTCTTGCTTCAGAACAGGCTGACCGAGCATCTGCTGGAGATCGACAGGACGGCGCGGGAGCAGGTCGAACAGACGATGGCGCAGATGGCGAAAGCCGAGGGCGTGACGGAGAGCTTGAAAGCCCGCGACCAAATGGCGTGGGTACAGCAGATGAACAACATCAAGAGCCGAGCCGAGGAAACGGTGATAGCGGAGATAGTCCACAGCTAACAACAGAATCACCTTTGCAAGCGGAGAGCGACCAGCTCCCCGCTTTTTTATCGGAAGAAAAGATATTCGGCTTGCTGAAAAACGCGACATATACCCGCCGCCATAACAAGGACGAGATAAGCGCGTACTTTGCAGCGCATAACAGCGAAGATGAGCGCGATGCCTTCATCAAAGAAGCCTTTGAAAAGATGGTCTACACAGGCGTTCTCGTTGACGGCGTGATGTGCGGTTATCAAGCACAGCCGGAGGGTCTGCTCATGTGGGAGGGCAACTATCTCACACGCACCTCTGAATCGCGGTTTTCATGGAGCGCCGTCAAAGGCTTCATTGAGCAGCTTATCGAGCGCGGCGAGTTTTCGGAAAACCTGCAAGCGTCCCTGTTTTCATCAATGGTCGAGCAGCAATCCCTAATCGAGCAGGCGGAGGCTGAAAAGTCCTCCGCCTTTTCCGTTTCGCAGGCCGACTTGGATAACGAACTTGTGCGCGGCACGGGCTTCAGAAATGGAAAGTACCGCGTATATCAGTTTTATCAGACCCTTCACACGCAGCAGGACGCGCTTGCCTTTCTGAAAAAGGAATACGGTATCGGCGGTCACTCCCATACCTTTCTTGACGGCAGCAGCGGTTTTGTAGACCATGATGCGAAAGGCATCCGATTCCGTGTACGATGCAACGATGGTGAACAGAACTTCTCGTGGCGCGCCATAGACAGCCGTTTGAAAGAGCTTATCGCCTTTGACCGTTATCTTACCGAGAAAGAAAAGGCGTATCTGCCAACGTATGAACAGGAACAAGCTGAACGCCGTTTACAACAAGCCGAGGAAGCGGCGATGCGGGAGGCATTAAGAACAGCCACAGCCGCGATGGACGAAACCCGCAAGAACGCAGAGTATCGCTTCTCGCTTGGCGACGAGGTGCAGCTTGGCGCACAGACCTACACCGTGCTTGGATATGACGATGAAAACGTCATGCTCTCCAATCCCAAATACCCTTTACTATCCGAAGATATGCCCCGCAACGTATTTGAACGCCGCTTGCGGGAGAGAGAAGTCAACGACCACCTTATCGTACAGAATGAGGTTGATCTAACAGAAGCAAAGCGCCTTATTGATGAATACTGCCTTGATGAGTTTGAGAGTGAAGCAGATTACGCTGACTTGGAACACGTCGCGCTTGCTTTCACCACCACCGAGGACGGCGAGCATACGGTTGAAGCGCAGGCAGACCTTGCGCATTTCAGCATAAACCGCTATGTTGACGGACAGCTATTTGAGAGCCGAAGCTATGACAGCATTGAGGAACTCATATCAAACGATCTGCAAGCTCTTGACTTTAGCGACCTGACCTACTTCGACCAACAGGAAGCCGTTGTGAGCTATCCCGTTGAGGAAGAAGTACAGGCAGAAGAATCGCCCGACGTAGCTGTTGGTACAGTCATCGACTGGAACGGGCGCAAATACGAGGTCGAGAGCATTGGCGAGATCTCCGGCGACGTATCCATGCGGGATATCACCTTCCACAGCGCGGTCGGCTTTCCCATCAATCGCATTGAAAAGCTGCATACCGTGCGGGAATGGCTGAAAGAGCAGCCCACACAGGAAGCCGAGCAGCCGACCGAACAGCCCCTTGCCCCCGCATGGGAGCAGCCGAAAGAGATCAAGCTCAAAAGCATCGTCATCGACCTTACGCAGCCCCGCATCGAAAAGCATAACTACCGCATCACAGATGACGAGTTGGGCTACGGCGGCGCAAAGGCGAAGTATCAGATGAACGTGGCGGCGATCCGCACCTTGCAGACAATCGAATCGGAACACCGCCTTGCTACGCCCGAGGAACAGGAGATACTTTCAAAGTATGTCGGTTGGGGCGGCGTCGCGGACGCCTTTGACGAGAGCAAGGATAACTGGCGCACAGAATATGCCGAACTCAAAGGCTTACTGACCGAGAGCGAATACATCTCTGCCCGCGAATCCACGCTGAACGCCCATTACACAAGCCCCACGGTAATCAAGGCGATATATGAGTGCGTTGCAAACATGGGCTTCACCACGGGCAATGTGTTGGAGCCTGCCTGCGGTATCGGCAACTTCTTCGGGCTTGTGCCGGAGGCGATGGGCAAAAGCAAGCTCTATGGCATTGAGCTTGATTCCATAACGGGCAGGATAGCAAAGCAGCTTTATCAGAACGCCAACATCGCCGTGCAAGGGTATGAGGATTCCTCCTTGCCCGACAGCTTCTTTGACCTCGCCGTTGGCAACGTGCCTTTCGGCAACTATGGCGTGTCTGATAAGCGATACGACAAAAACCATTTCATGGTGCATGACTATTTCTTCGCCAAGACGCTCGACAAGGTGCGCCCGGGCGGTATCATCGCCTTTGTCACTTCAAGCGGCACAATGGACAAGAAGAACTCCGCTGTTCGGAAGTACATCGCACAGCGGGCTGAATTGCTTGGCGCGGTGCGTTTGCCGAACAACGCCTTCCTGCAAAACGCGGGAACACAGGTGGTCGCAGACATTCTCTTTTTACAGAAGCGTGACAGAGCCATCGAAACCGAGCCGGAATGGGTGCATCTCGGCAAGAGCGCCGAGGGCTTCACTGTCAACCAGTATTTCGCGGACAACCCCGATATGGTGTTGGGGCAGCTTACGGAAGAAAACACGCAGTATGGCAGGCAGGAATGTACCTGTGCGCCCATCGCCGGCGCTGATCTTTCCGAGCAGCTTCGTGACGCTATGGCGAACATCCACGGCTCTATCACCGAGTATGAGCGCGAGGACGATGAGCTTTCCGAAAGCACCAACGAGAGTATCCCCGCCGACCCCGATGTGCGGAACTTCTCCTTTACCGTCGTGGACGGGCAGATATATTACCGCGAGAACAGCCGCATGAACAAGATGGAGGTCTCCGTCACGGCGGCAAACCGCATCAAGGGCATGATCGAGCTTCGGGACTGCACCCGCAGGCTCATCGAGTATCAGCTTGAAGGCTATCCCGACGAGGATATTGCAAGGGAGCAGCGCAGCCTCAACGCCCTATACGACAGATATACCGATAAATACGGTCTGCTGAACAGCCGCGCCAACAACATGGCGTTTTCGGACGATTCCGCTTACTGCCTGCTTTGCTCTTTGGAGGTCATTGACGAGAACGGCAATCTGGGGCGCAAGGCGGATATGTTCACGAAAAGGACGATACGGCAGCAGAGTGTAGTCACTTCGGTGGACACCGCGACAGAGGCGCTTGCCGTTTCACTCTCCGAAAAGGCAAATGTGGATATGCCCTACATGGCGGAGCTTACGGGCAAGACCGAGGAACAGCTTGCCGAGGAGCTTACGGGCGTCATCTTCCTCAATCCTGCGACAAAGCAATACGAAACCGCCGACGAGTATCTTTCCGGCGACGTGCGCTGGAAGCTGCAATTATTGAGAGAGATAGACGATCCTCAGTATGCGGCGAACATGGCGGCGCTTGAAAAGGTACAGCCCAAAGACCTCTCCGCTTCGGAAATAGACGTGCGCCTCGGCGCAACGTGGCTCCCGCCCGAGGATATTGAACAGTTTGTGCATGAGCTTTTAAGCACCGCCTACTATATCCGTAACCGCATCAAGGTACATTATTCGCCCATCACGGCGGCGTGGAACATCGAGAACAAGAACGCCGACTATAACAACGTGGCGGCGGGCGTCACCTACGGCACGAACCGTATCAACGCCTATAAGATCATTGAGGAAACCTTAAACCTCAAGGATGTGCGTATCTTCGATACCGTCACCGACGAGAACGGGAACGAAGTGCGGGTGCTGAACAAGAAGGACACCATACTCGCGCAGCAGAAGCAGCAGCTCATCAAGGACGCTTTCCGCGACTGGATATGGAAAGACCCTGACCGCCGCGACAGGCTGACTACTCTTTACAACACCAAATTCAACAGCATACGCCCCCGCGAGTACGATGGAAGCCATATCTGCTTTACGGGGATGAATCCCGAGATAACGCTTCGCCCTCACCAGGTGAACGCCATCGCCCGCATCCTGTACGGCGGTAATACCCTGTTGGCGCACGTCGTCGGAGCGGGCAAGACCTTTGAAATGGTCGCCGCAGCCATGGAAAGCAATCGGTTGGGGCTGTGTCAAAAGAGCCTGTTCGTTGTGCCGAACCACCTTACCGAGCAATGGGCGGCAGAGTTCTTGCAGCTTTACCCTTCCGCGAACATTCTTGTGGCAACGAAAAAGGACTTTGAAACCCGGAACCGCAAGAAGTTCTGCTCCCGTATCGCCACAGGCGACTATGACGCGGTTATTATCGGTCATTCGCAGTTCGAGAAGATACCCATGAGCATAGAGCGACAGCGGGCGGTGTTGCAGGAGCAGCTTGACGAGATCGTGGACGGCATAGCCGATGCCAAGAGCGCCCACGCGGAGCGTTTCACGGTCAAGCAGCTTGAAAAGACAAAGAAGCAGATCAAGCTGAAGCTCGAAAAGCTGAACGACCAGAGCCGCAAGGACGATGTTGTGACATTCGAGGAATTGGGCGCTGACCGCCTGTTCGTGGACGAGGCGCATTCCTACAAAAACCTGTTCCTGTTCACCAAGATGCGGAACGTAGCGGGACTGGCGCAGACCGAGGCGCAGAAATCCGTCGACCTCTTTATGAAGTGCCGCTACCTCGACGAACTTACGGGCGGACGCGGCATCGTGTTCGCAACGGGGACGCCCATTTCAAACTCCATGACCGAGATGTATACCATGCAGCGGTATCTGCAATATGAAACGCTGCGAAGTCAAGGTCTGACACATTTTGACGCATGGGCTTCCACCTTTGGCGAAACCATCACCTCCATCGAATTAGCGCCGGAAGGCACGGGCTATCGCGCCAAAACAAGATTTGCCCGCTTTTACAACCTCCCCGAGCTTATCGCCATGTTCAAACAGGTGGCTGACATTCAGACCGCCGATATGCTGAATCTTCCCGTGCCAACGGTCAACTACCATAACGTAGCCATGAAGCCCTCCGAGCATCAGAGGGATATGGTCGCCTCCCTTGCGGAGCGCGCCGAACGTGTGCGAAACGGCATGGTCGAGCCAACCGTGGATAATATGCTGAAAATCACCAATGACGGCAGGAAATTGGCGCTCGATCAGCGGCTTGTGAACGGTATGCTGCCAGATAACGAGGAAAGCAAGGTCAACGCCTGCATGGACAACATCTATCGCGTATGGGAAGAGGGCGAAGAAAAGAAGCTGACGCAGCTTGTATTCTGCGACCTCTCTACGCCGCACAATGACGGCACATTCAACGTGTACGACGACCTCAAGGCAAAGCTCATGGAGCGCGGCATTCCCGCAGAGGAAATCGCCTTTATTCATGACGCAAAGACCGAGGTGCAAAAGGCGGCGCTGTTTACGAGCGTCCGGCGCGGGCTTGTGCGAGTGCTGATCGGCTCTACCGCAAAAATGGGCGCGGGTACAAATGTGCAAAGAAAGCTCGCCGCGGAGCATCACCTCGATATACCCTGGCGGCCCAGCGACATCGAACAGCGCGAGGGCAGAATGATACGGCAGGGAAACACCAACGAAAGCGTGGACGTGTTCCGCTATGTGACGAAGAACACCTTCGACAGCTACATGTGGCAGACGATTGAGAGCAAGCAAAAGTTTATATCACAGATCATGACCTCGAAATCGCCTGTCCGCTCCTGCGAGGACATTGACGAAACCGCCCTTTCGTATGCGGAGGTCAAAGCCCTTGCTACGGGCAACCCGTACATCAAGGAAAAGATGGACTTGGAGATCGGCGTGTCAAGGCTGAAGCTCGTAAAGGCAAACTATCAAAGCCAAAAATACGCGATGGAGGACAGGCTTCTCAAATACTTCCCCCGCGAGGTCAAGCTCACGGAGGAACGCATCGCGGGCTTCAAAGCGGATATATCGCTCTACGAACAGCACAAGACCGAGGACTTCCCGGGCATGGTGCTTCTTGGCGTGAACTATGCCGAGAAAAATGACGCGGGCGCTGCGCTCATTGAAACGTGCAAGGCGCAGACCTCGCCCGAGTTAAAGGAGGTCGGCAGCTTTCGAGGCTTTACGCTCATGCTGTCCTACGACACCTTTGGCAAGACCTTTAAGCTGACGCTTAAAGGCGCGCTATCCCACACGATAGACCTCGGCAGCGACATTCACGGCAACATTCAGCGTATGGAAAACGCCTTTGATATGTTCCCGACGCGGCTCAACGCCTGCGAACAGGCGCTTGCCAACCTTCAAACACAGATCGAGAACGCCAAAGCGGAGGTGGAAAAGCCCTTTGCACAGGAGGACGAGCTACGGACAAAAATGGCGCGGCTTGCAGAGCTTGACGCGATGCTCAACATGGACAAACGCGAGAACGACACGCTGGATGCAACGCCGGAGCAGGAGGAGGAAAGAACGAAACGGCGTTCAGAGCCGGAGTATGAGAGGTAACTATGGAACATAGACGACAGGTATCAAAAGCAGAAATAGAGCGGGCGCGGGAGCTTGACTTACTCACATATTTGCAGACCTATGAGCCGCACGAACTGGTGCGTATTTCATCCGCTGTGTATTCTATTCGTAGCCACGACAGCTTGAAAATCAGTAACGGCAAATGGTTTCAATGGTCAACGGGCGTCGGCGGTGTCTCCGCATTGGACTATCTTGTAAAGGTGCAGGGCATGGACTTCGTCAGCGCCGTCTTGCGGGTATTGGAGTGTACGCGATATGCCACGCCGACAAAGACCTATACTCCAAAGCGGGCAAAGCCAACGGATTTTGTATTGCCCGCGCCGTATGAGAACAATGACCGCGTTGCCGCTTATCTTACGGGGCGGGGGTTATCGAAAGACTTGCTCAATATGTATTTCAACATGGGCTTGGTATATGAGGACAGACAGCATAACTGCGTATTCGTAGGCTTTGATAAGGACACCGTTCCCCGCTACGCAATGCTCCGAAGCAGCGACCCTTCCTCCACGTTTTTGCGGGAGGTTGAGGGCAGCGATAAGCGATATTCCTTCCGCTTGCCACTACAGGAGCATTCCCACAGGCTGTTCCTGTTTGAGAGCGCCATCGACTGCCTTTCCTTTGCAGAATTGCAGCGCATGGCAAGCGACGATTGGAAGCCCGACAATTACCTTTCTTTATCGGGCGTCTACCAACCGAAAAAGGAGCTCTCGGAAACGCCGCTTCCCATCGCACTCGTGCAGTTTTTGCAGGATAACCCGCACATCAATCACATCGTCCTGTGCCTGGATAACGATGAAGCGGGAATAAAAGCGGCAATGGCAATATGCGCCCTATTGCCAAAACGCTATACCACGGAGCTGCTGCCGCCGGAGGTCGGCAAGGATTACAATGAGCAGCTCATGGCAGCGAAGAACATCACATCCCACATCAGGACGAGGGGCGCGAAAAGCGCCCTTCGCCATTTCAAGGAGGAAACACAACGATAAAGCCGGCCACATTTGCGTATGTATGCGCGCCCTTTCAGAACAGTGAGGGCTTTCCCTCGCACAAGGTAAAGGATTATTGCCGCACCCTGTATGAGCTTGGCTATATCCCCATCGCACCGAACTTGATGTTTTCAAGATTTTTGCGTGAGTCTGTCCCCGAGCAGCGCGAAGCGCGCCGGGATATGGCGCAGCAGCTCTTGCGGCGCTGCCGGGTGCTTGTCGTGTGCGGCGACAAGATCACCGAGGAAATGGAAGCCGAGATTCTGCTTGCAAAGCGCCTCCGGATCGTTTCCACCACGCTTGCGGGTATCAGGACGATCGCCCTGTATGGGAAAAGAAATGAGGATACGGAGTGATTCATTCTTCGGATGGTACTATCGGTGCGATGCTCTGCATCGTACTAACGAGCATTGGATAATGCCAGCATTATCCACTCGTAAGGGGATGTCCCCTTAAACCCCATCAACAGCAAAGGAGGCTTTATGCTCAAACGAAATATTAAAATAACCTTTCGGCTGAACGCTAAAGAGCATCAGCGACTGAAAAAGAACGTCAAGAAAACAGGGCTTTCGCAGGAAACATATATTCGCACCCTGCTTGACGGCTATGCGCCAAAGGAGCTTCCGCCACCCGATTATCATTCCATGATGCGCGAACTGAACGCCATCGGCAACAGTATCAATCAGATTGCCGCCCGTGCAAATGCAACGGGCTTTTTCCTTGCCGAAGAATACGCCATGTACATGCAGGAGTTTCGCCGTACCGCGCTTGCGATACAGCGGGCTGTGACACAGCCGGAGCCGCTCTGATATGGCTACCACTCGAATATGGAAGATAGCCACCCACCTCCCTCGCGTTCTCGAATATGCAAAGGACGAGAGTAAAACCGCAAACCCCTCATGGAGCAGGGACGAGTACCAGACCATGCGGGACGTGATGGACTACGCCATGGACGATTTCAAGACCGAGCAGCAGTATTACGTCACCGCTCTCAACTGCAATGCCGACTGTGCCCGGGAACAGATGCAGATGACAAAGCGGCAGTTCGGCAAAACGGACGGTATCCTTGCTTTCCACGGTTATCAGAGCTTTGCCGAAGGCGAGGTGGATGCGGATACGGCGCACAGGATCGGTGTGGAGCTTGCAAAGGAGCTATGGCCGGATTTTCAAGTGATCGTAGCTACCCATCTTAATACCCATTGCTTTCACAACCATTTTGTCCTCAATTCTGTATCGTTTCTGCACGGCAAAAAATTCAACGCCTGCAAGGAGAGTTATGCGAAAATGCGGGCGACTTCTGACAGGCTGTGCAAGGAACACGGGCTTTCGGTGATCACAGAACATAGAGCGTACTACCCGAAGCACTATGCTGAGTGGGAAGCGGAGCGGAAAGAGCAGCCAACATGGCGCAGCGCGATCCGTGAGGATGTGGATAAGGCGGTCATGGCAAGCATGAGTTTTCAGGCGTTTATCCGTTCCTTGAAGGACATGAGGTATGAAGTCAAAACGGGCGTGAAGCATATCGCGGTGCGTCCGCCGGGCAAGGAACGGTTTGTGCGCCTGCGCTCGCTTGGGGATAGCTACACCGAAGAAGCTATAAAGCAGCGCATATTGAAGCAGCATGCACCAGAACGCCCGCCGAAGCCTGTGCCGCCGAAAATCGTGCGGATAAGAGTACAAGGCGACTTTCATCTATCCAAAATCACATGGAAAGGACTTCGCGCTCTCTACTACTTCTATTTAAGAAAACTCCGTGCTGCACAAAAGCAGCCGCAAGGCAAAGCATCGTATTTACTGCGCGAGGACTTGCGGCATTTGGACGAGCTCGATGAACAATCCCGGTTTCTGTTTAGGCATGGCATCGACACGGCGGAGCAGCTCACCGATTACAGAGCATCGGCAGACGCACAGATCAAAAGCCTGTATTCCGAGCGCAAGACGCTTCATGGCGAGCAGCACCGACATGATGTTCCCGAGGCGCGCATGGTGGAGATCCGCGCGCGAATTGCCGCCATATCCGCGCAGGCAAAACCGCTTCGTCGGAGCATGAAGCTGTGCGACGCCATTATGGAACGCGCTCTTGTGCTTGCCGAAAAGCAGGCGCAGATAAAGCAAATGGAAAAGGAGGAAAAAGGTCATGAAAAAAAGCAGATAAAGAATCGCCGTCGCGTTATTGAATAAAGTCTTGCTTTGGAGGAATAATAGAAGTAAAATAGAAGATAATTAGAGTGCCTTTGGAGGGAAATCATGCAAGAGATTATCGAAACATATTTGGAAAAGTATCTTCCGAGAAAGGATATTATCCACCGTTTGCCCGTTTCCCTGCCCATCTCAAAGGTGTGGCCGGAGCTTCAAAAGGCGAGGAAGGATAAATCCGAAAGTCTCCCGCTTCTCTCCATAGACGGCAAACCGTTTTGGTGGGTACTGACGGAAAATATCTCGTCACAAGCTGATGAGGTCATTTCTCTTGCGCGGCGAGAGATCGTATTTGACCGTCCGGAATACGAAGAAGCGTTTCGGGAAGCGGTTTTAGACGAGGCCGTGTATTCAAGCGTTATAGAAGGCGCGTTCACCACCAAGAAGGAAGCGCGGGAGTTTATCCATGAAGGGCGCTCACCGAAGAATAAATCCGAGCAGATGGTGAAGAACAATTACGAGGCGCTCACCTATGTTCTTGAACACATTGATGAGTCGATCACCGAGCAAACGATATTTGACATATATGCGCTTGTGACAAAGGACACGCTTGAAGCTGACGTGCCGACAAATGCTTACCGCAGCGAAAGCGTATTCGTGCAGTCAAGCCGTGGCGAGATCGTTCATACTGCGCCCGAAGCCGAAAAGGTTTCCGGCATGATGGCGTCGCTGCTTGAATTCATAACCAACAACGAATTGTCGCCGCTCATCAAAGCCTGTATCGCGCATTTCTACTTCGTCTATGTCCACCCCTTCATAGACGGGAACGGAAGAACTGCGCGGGCGCTTTCCTTTATGATGCTGTTGCAGGCGGGCTATGATTTTTTTCGCTATTTCTCCATATCCGGTGTGATCGCGGAGGAGCGCGCCAAGTATTATAAGGCCATCAAGGATGTTGAGGACGACGACTTTGACATGACCTATTTCATCGACTATTACACGGGGATGCTCGCCCGTGCGGTAAAAGCCATGGAGGAACGGCTCGTTGACAAGGTCGTGATGGAGCAGACGCTTGATAAGCTGAAAGCAGCCGGCATGAACAGTCGTGTCATAGAGGGCGCGAAGTGGATTCTCACAAGCCCCAATCAATCCATTACCATAAAGGCATGGCAAAAGAAATTCGGCGTGGTGCTGGAAACGGCGCGGCAAGACCTCTTTAAGCTGGAGGACGCCGGAATCGTGCACCGCAAGCTGGTAAAACGGCAGTATGTGTTTGAAGTGAAAAAGTAGATAGTAAAGCCCTAATTAGCTCTATTAGCTGATAAGTGCAAATCATCAATGGCTTGAATGGCAACGATAACTTAAGTTGCCATTCATGCTGTTTGTACAATGCGCCGCTATTGCCTTTTTATGACATTTTCCATTTGATTGACGCTCAGGTAGTAGTATAATAAATATATTAGCTTGCACAGTCAAACAGGACATCAGCAATGCGGATTTCGTCGGTAAAGTATGGTAATCATCGGTAAAGCTTTTTGTTTACTAGAGGAGGATGTTGAAAGAGAACCAGCTACCAAGCTGTGGTAGGCTGAAGTGACCAGAGAGGTAAGAGGGCGAGGTGCTGAGTATAGTAATAATGGGAAATCTGATTCATTTATTGTTCATTCAAAACCTTATACTGTTAGTAAATACTAAATAAGGAGTGTTATTAAAATGAGTAAGCAAGTTTACATCAGCGCTGACTACGATCAGTCTAATGGAGATCAAAATGTAGTAGATGAATTGAATAAATGGGGAAGCGATAGCCTCCATAAAGTTGATTTCATTGATATGTCGAAGGTATCATCTGGTAGCGTGGCTAATAGCGACGATTGTCGTATTTGTGACCTAAAAGCTGAATTCAATCGCCAAATCAATGCTTCGTCGGCAGTGATTTTAGTTGTGGGCGATATGACCGCTTCTCGTACAGCGGGTAGCGGGTGCGAACGTGTATCTAAAGAAAAATGGCAGTGTACTTGTACACCATATCAGCAAAACACCAACGGGGAAAAAGAGTGTAAGGTTTCAAGTGTTTCCACACCTGGCGAGAATGACGATTGCGGAAATATAAATAAGTATTCCTACTTGCGTCATGAATTCGAACAGGCGAAAAAGAAGAACAAAACAATGATTATCGTATATAATTCTACACGAAAGGAAACAAGCTGGCTTCCATCCTATATGGACGGTTACGAGGAAAATGCGAAACCATTCTGGAAAACCGATGCAAATGGGAAGAAAGTTGGAGACTATGCATACATAAAAGAGGTACTTGGGTTTTGATTGATTTCATCATTAAGAGCATTGCGTTGGCATTTGCTATTGTCACAGGCATATTTACTTTTGTGCCGGAAACGTTCTTTGGGAAACGTGAATGGATAACGCAAGAGGCTCTTGAACAATGTAAATGGTCTGCTCGTTTAGATTCTCAAGAAGTCAATATAGTAATTTCTCGTCTTGTGTGCCTCTTGCTTATATGGATTGCAATATCGGTTCTATATGCGATTTACTTGAAATTGCGCAAAAGAATTACGATTAAAGGTCAAAACTATTCGATAAAAGTTGAGTATGGAAATATACTTAAAACGAAAAAATGTAAGCGAGTAATCAATTTTGATGAGTGCTTTACAACGCAAATAGGTAACGCAACGGCAGATATAAATCCAGATTCTATATGCGGAAAGTATTTATTGTTACATCCAGATTTAGATGTTCAGAGGTTGATTGAAGCCGCACAAATTACACCAGCACGGAGCAAATCAAAATATCAGAGTAAAATACGATTCGATTCG
>ULVW01094674.1_pt1 | contig 17617 bp, 18 predicted proteins | sample 1959801 | NCBI WGS metagenome assembly ULVW01 (sample SAMEA4835796, study PRJEB28245) | human gut metagenome | biome: gut microbiome; material: fecal sample | place: Denmark | collected 2008
GCCGCCGAGCATATAGTGGGCACGTCTGTAGATAGTTCTGATGAACGCTTCAAAATTGAACTTCTGCATATATGACGCATATATCTTCTTTTCCTTTATACGCTCGTACAGGCTGAACGCCGCCATAAGAAGCTCAAGGAATGTATGGAATGTCGTATCCTGATTGAAGATCTTGCTGAGATTGTCGTTTGCGTTTTTAAGTCCGAAGTTGAGGAACCGCTCTTTCGGCTCATAAATAGTAACCTCGTTCACCGCATATGCTATCCAATGATCGCAAAAACGCGTGTAATCGCTTTTAATAAAATAGTCAAGCGCTCTTTCGGCGGCATCGAGATAACGTCTGTCTTTTGTGATACTGTAAGCTCTTGCAAGTGCAAACGTTGCCTCGCCGTCATAGTACACAATCCTGTCACGCTCTTTGCGCTCAAATCCGGGGAATGAAAGAACATGATAATAACTGCCGTTCTCTTCCTGCATATCAAGAATCGAGTCAGCGAGGGCTGCAATAAGCTTATCGTACTTATTGCTTTCAAATACGCTTGCATAGGTAGACAGCGTTACAATAGCTATCGCATTACCGCCGAGCTTTATCTCATCCGCCTTGCGCTCCACAAGATAAGCGTGCCCGCTGTCGGAATATTCTATGCTCTGCATAAGAAAATCTATCGTGCTGTCGATTTTCGGTATCAGTTTCTCGTCTTTTGTCGTATCATACTGCATTATAAGGCTCCAGATAGTACCGGAGTGACGCAGAATGTTATATGTAACAAAATGAAAATCGTTGACGGGATTTACGCCGTAGTCAAACTGTCCGTTCTCCTTGACTGCATTCGCAAGATAGACCGACGAGGTTTCTATTACCTGTTTTATATCTTCCTTTGCAAGCTCGCCGATAATCCTTCTGCCGTAGTTTTCTTCATCGGGATAAAGCTTATACAGCTTTTTGTTTTCATCGCAGATATATCCGACTGTCGTAAATCCGATCAGCGTATCCGGGATAGACGCAAGCTCTGTACCGCGCTCGCCCAGATATTGCTTTATCCTCTCGTCACTGAGCGTTCCGAGCTTGTAGTTTATAAGCCCGCAACAGTTGAGCTGCGCCTCAAGCAGAGCCGTTTCAAAGCCGGTATCAAAACTTACGCCCTTTTTGAAGAAATATTCTCTTGCGCTTCTTATCTCTTCGGTAAACTCCGCACGGCTGATTATATTACTGCTGTTCACGCAGTCGACCTTTACCCACAGCGGGTTTATGTCGTTAACCGCCAAAAAGCTCTCTGCTTTCTTCATTGCGGCGTCAAACGTTGTTGCAAACCCGGCACCGCAGGCACTGAAAACCCTTGCGGAAAAGCTGCCGTCAGTTAACGATACGAAAACAACATCATTTCTGAACAGAGAACCTCGCTTATAATTTCCGAGCGAGCTGTCAAGGTAAGGGTCGCCCAGAATAAAGCTCTTAAGCAGTTTTTTTTTGGCTCTGAACAGCTTTACATTTGTACTTATAGGGGTAGACGCACTCATTGGCTTTTCCTCCCTGAAATAAATGTTTACATTTAAATATAGTATATCATATCACACAAAAAATGTCAAACAATTTTATTGACCTTCGGGCAGATTACGAGTATAATAATAATAGATATAAAGCCAAAGGAAGTAATAAATATGGATAAATACAAAAAATTCGCATCGGACAGAAAAGACGATATAGTCAACCTTTTATCAGAGCTCGTGGCGATTCCAAGCGTTATGGGAGAAGCAAAACCCGGTTATCCATTTGGAGAAGCTCCCGCAAAAGCGCTTGTAGCAATGCTTGATGCGGCGAAAGCTCTCGGTTTTGCGGTAAACAATGTTGATAACTGCTACGGTACGGCTGATTACCTGCCCGACGGTATTGACACGGCAGAACTTGCAATTCTTTGTCACCTGGACGTCGTGCCGGAAGGAAAAGGCTGGAGTTATGAACCTTTTGTCTGTACCGAAAAGGACGGTATTCTCTATGGCAGAGGCGTAACAGACGACAAAGGTCCTGCCGTATCGGCACTCTATGCGCTGTACAGTGTAAAACAACTCGGAGTGAAGCTTTCTAAAGGCGTAAGACTGATATTCGGAACGAATGAAGAAAACGGCTCGGCAGATATAGAGCATTATCTTGAAAAAGATAAAATGCCGCCTATGGTATTCACTCCCGATGCCTCATATCCGCTTATAAACTGTGAGAAAGGTATGGCACGGATAAAATACAGCGCCGATATGGATAACGGCGATATCATCTCGATCTGCGGCGGACAGGTTATAAATGCAGTGCCTGCCGAGTGCTGCGCCGTTCTGTCAGGCAAGCATAAAAACGATATTTGTTCATATGTTAAGAAAAGCAAGAACGATTGTGCTTATGACATTGAGCCCTGCGGCGATAACATAAAGGTTATCTGCAAGGGAGAATCCGCACACGCATCAACCCCCGAAAAAGGCAGGAACTCCATAATCGCAATGCTTGAAATGCTTGTATCACTTAAACTTGGCGACAATACGAATAGGCTGTTATCCGATATACTGAGGCTCTACCCTTACGGTGAAACAGACGGTTCTTCACTAGGCGTTGCCTGCGAAGATGAATCCGGCGCACTGACTTGCGTTTTAAGCCTTATCAATGCCAAAGACGGCAAGCTTACATTCAGCACCGACACAAGATTTCCTATTAGTATGACTGCTGTACAGCTCAAAGAAAAAGCCTCATCGGCGCTTTCGGGTACCGATATATCCATATCCGGTTTTATGGGAACAGACGCACACTATGCTTCTCCCGACAGTTTCCTTGTAAAGACACTTCTCAGCGTATACGAGGAACAGACAGGCAAGAAAGGCGAGTGTATAGCTATCGGCGGCGGAACATACGTCCACGAAATCGAAGGCGGCGTTGCGTTCGGCGTTGAACATCCCGGTACCGACTACAGAATACACGGCGCAGATGAATTTGTTCCGGTGAGCGAGCTTATAGATAATACGGCTATGTTCGCAAATGCAATAGAAAAACTCTGCAAGTAATTTTACGCCCGTCCTCTTCATAGAATGTACAAACTATGAAAGGGCGGGCGTATTATGTGCGGACTTATATTCAGAAAGAAAACAAAAAAATATAGTTTCAGCGAAGCGGAGGAAATGCGCTCGCGTCTTGATTATCTGCAAAACAGGCTTGAAAAGACAAGACAGCTTTTTGATATTGAAACAGACCCCGAAAAAATCGAGGCTATCGTATATGAGGAAAAAGCTATTCTTATACGGATAGACCACCTTATAAGAAACGCAAAACAGCGCAATATCACAATAAATTATTCCGACAGGACAGACAGGAGCTGACTGCTCCACTCCTCTGTCAGCCTTTCAAGGCTGTATGACGCATTTGCGGGGCTTGTGGACGGCAGCTTCACTGCTTCTAACCCTACTGCGTCACGGCAATAACGCTTATACATATTATATGAAGTCGCACCGTTTGCGAATATTGCTTTGATAGAAGTTTTCATTACAAGCGAGGCTATATCATTAGGGATTACCGAGCGTATCGAGGCATCGGACGAGCCTGTAATTTCGCACGAGTCAATAACGTCCCAGACGGCAATGTTATGGCTTAACAGCATTGCTTTCTTCTCTTCTGTAGTGACGGGACAATCACAGCCGAGGACAGCGGACAGCACTTTCCAGAAACGGTTCTGCGGATGACCGTAGAAAAACTTTGCCTCCCGTGATTTCACAGACGGGAACGAGCCTAATATAAGTACTTTGCTGTTTATATCGTACACGGGCGGGATATTGTGATACTGCGTCATTTAACATTGCTCCTTATATTTTATCACATTCAGAATAACACAAAACAGCTTTTATTGCAAGATGAACCGGGATAAGCCAATTTAACAATACAGAAAATGTGCTTTTACAGTGCATTTACCCGACGCTTCCGGCTGACAGCCGATAATGAAACGGTAAAAGAGCCTTACAGCAAAAATCAAAGTTTAACGATAAAATATCAAGAAAAATGCACTTATTTGCAACAGGCAGGAACAAAATGAAATTGCAAGAAAGAAATAGAGAGAAACAGCGATATTTAAAGAGATTTAAAGAGAAATAGATATATATTTAGATTTTGCCTAAAAAATCGTTTGACAAAAGGCAGACAGATGGCTATAATATTAAACGTTGTGAAAATAATCAAACGAGGTAAAACCTCAAGAGTAATTGAAAGGAAAGAATCAGAATGTCAACATTTATGCCTAAAGCTGAAACAGTTGAACGTAAGTGGTATATTCTTGATGCAGCAGGAAAGCCCCTCGGCCGTGTTGCTGCAAAGGCTGCTCACATTCTCCGCGGTAAGCACAAGCCCACATACGCACCTCACTGCGACTGTGGCGATCATGTAATCGTAATTAACTGCGCAAAGGCAGTTTTAACAGGCAAGAAGCTTGAGAACAAGTACTACAGATGGCACACCGGCTACATCGGCGGTCTTAAGGAAGTACAGTACAGCAAGCTCATGAGCGAAAAGCCCGAAAAGGCTATGCAGCTCGCTATCGAGGGTATGCTCCCCAACAACACACTCGGTAGAAAAGCCGCTACAAGAATGCGTCTTTATGCAGGCGCTGAGCACAAGAACGGCGCTCAGAAGCCCGAAGAATTCAAATATTAAGGAGGGATAACAATGTACGAATCAAAGCCTTATTACTACGGAACAGGTAGAAGAAAGCACTCAGTTGCCAGAGTACGTGTTTATCCCGGCAGCGGTGTTATAACAGTTAACGGTCGCGGCATCGACGACTATTTCGGTCTTGAAACATTAAAGCTCATCGTTCGTCAGCCTCTCGCTCTGACAGGAACAACCGAAAAGTTTGATATCGTTTGCACAGTTGCAGGCGGCGGTGTTACAGGTCAGGCAGGCGCTATACGCCACGGTCTTTCAAGAGCTTTACTTCAGTACAGCGACGAGCTCCGTCCCGTACTCAAGAAGGCTGGCTTCTTAACTCGTGACCCCAGAATGAAGGAAAGAAAGAAGTACGGCTTAAAGGCTGCACGTCGCGCTCCCCAGTTCTCAAAGAGATAATTTCATCCCAACTGGGAGTATTCAAAATTACGTATTTACGCTGTTTTGTTTGGCTTGGGTTTATCTGAAATATGGTGAAATTCGGACGGTAACTAACACGTAACTAACGGGCAACTAACAAAGATTTAAGGCATTTGCCCTTGCGGTAAATGCCTTATTTAATATTTTTTCTGCTATTAACTTAATAATGCATAATTATACTCAGGTGGCACATAATTATTACAATAAGATCTAATGTATGTGTTGACACATTTCAAAATATATAGTAAATATAATAGCAGTGTTCGACCGTGATGAATGGAGTGAGGCTTATGGATTTTAAGATTAAGAATTTCGGAAAAATTGCCGAGGCTAATATTAAACTTGACGGAATCACTGTCATATGTGGTGATAATGATACAGGAAAAAGTACAGTTGGAAAAGCAGTATTTTCATTTTTTAATGGTTTAAATGATTACAAAAGTAAAATAGATGCGCAAAAGTGCAGTAAACTTAGATCAGCAGTAAGAAACTATATTTATCATTCTTCGGATTTAGCTATAAAAAGCTTTAATCCTGACAATGCTATGGAGTATATTTCTGAACATTATGAACGCTTTTCATTAGATGAAGTTAAGGACTATTTAGAATCTTTCTATTCAGTAAAGTTGACTAAAGATCAACTCGAATCGCTTGTTAATTCTTTAAACGCTCCTGAAATTGACATCTTAAACGAATATGTATCCAGATATATTTTCAATGTTATGAATGGGCAAGTAAAGAATGCTTATTCTTCAAATTCCAGTCATTGTTCTATCTCTGGTGAAATCCAAGACTTTACAAATACAATAAAAATATATAAACAGTTTTGTAAATGCGAACTTGATGAACCAATAGAACACTCTGCATATTATATTAATAATCCATTTGTCCTTGACTGGCTTAATAATCCGGATCGTATGAATGTTTTAAGATCCATGAGTCCAATGGATAGAAGTGCTGTCTATGCAATTATGAGAGCTCAAGCTGATATTAATGCGGATTCTATGTCAAACATTCTTGAATCAGTACAAAATAAAAAAGAACTTGAAGCTGTAAGGGGAATAATCAAAAAGGCATATAGTGGAGAAACTGTAATAGATCATGGAAGATATTACTATTCTGAAAATGGAGTTTCTGTTGATTTCAGGAATATTTCGGCTGGCCTAAAATCTTTCGCTTTAATTGAAAGAATGCTCGAGACAGGCGTACTGAAGAAGAAGGATGTTCTTATTCTTGACGAACCCGAAATACACCTTCATTCTGAATGGCAGATATATTATGCAGAGCTAATAGTAATGCTTCAAATACAATTCGATCTTACTATTCTCTTAGTTACCCATAGTTTTCAATTCCTTGAATCGTTAGATTTCTTCATGAGAACGCTTGGAATCTCTAACAAAGGTAATTATTATATACCCGAAAAAACAGAAAAAGGCTATATAATGAAATCTTACGGGAACAATCCCGATGAATTGAAACAGAATTTATCGGTTGGTTCTGTGAAATTAGCTAATTTAGAATTTGAATACGATATGGAGCATGATGAGGATGACACATAAAAATATAACCAATGCTCATTTCGTTAAGCTTAGAGATGTGATTAATTCGTGTTTGAGTATTCATATGGGCAGCATAAATATCATATCAAATATGAAAGAGGCCTCATTGGATGACTCAGATAAATCAAGTTTGATTTATTTATATGATGGAAGCATAATAGACATGGATACTATTAAACTTGATGAACTTACCCAGTACAGGCAGCATTTGCTTCCAATGAAAGAAAACTTTAATAGTTTATGTGGAGTAGATGCAATTTGTATTAATAATCAAAACGAATGGTTTTTTATAGAATTTAAAAACTGTGATATCAAGAACAATTCTAAAGCAAGAAAATCTATCAGAAAGAAGATGATAGAAAGTATATGGTATGTTTTTTTCTTGTATTCTATATCAGGAGAAAATACCACCTCTTTGTTTTCCGGGGATATCACAAAATTTGCAAGAGAAAATATAAACTATGTAATAGTTGGAAGCCAAACCAAAAATACACTCTATCAACTCAATATTCAGGCTGCAGAATCAGTAGGTATGCATTATACACCTCCTGGATTTGAACAATTCAAAGGTTACTACTTTAAAGATGTGTATATGCTCACTGAAATAGAGTTAAGAGATTTTATTTTACACTTCAAAGCCTGATAGTTACATATGCAAATAACCGCTGAGAGAGTTAATCCCTCAGCGGTTATTTTTATACCTATATCTTATTGATAGCCTCCAACAGCTCCTGCACATTAACGTGCGTATAGGCCTTCTCGGTCGTTGACATTGCACCCGAATGACCGACGATCTTCTTTATCAGCGTAGGCGATACCTCTTTCTCGGTCATCATGGAGACGCAGGTGTGACGGGTATCATGTGGCTTGTGAGTGCTGCCAATCAGCTCCATAACAGGTGTCCAGTAGGAATCGTAATAGTTACGGTAGATGAACTGCTTGCCGTCGGGAGTGTGTAGCAAATACTCATTTCCGTCCTCATACCATTTCCTGAAGAACGGATATGTTCTGTCATGTATCGGAACAACACGGATTCCGCTTTCGGTCTTGCTCTCCACAACTTTGAAGCAATGCTCCTCAATATTGACGTTCTCACGTTTCAGGTCGAGCAGCTCGGACACACGCACTCCGCTGTATATCAGCATAAGGACGATCTGAGCATAAATGTTGCTTTCCTGCACCCAAAGAGCATCTATTTCTTCTTTGCTGAAAGGAGAACGGTCTGTCTTGTTCGGGTTCTTGTCCTTGAACTTGATAATATCCACATACTCAGAGTAATCTTTCATGCAGATCTCATACTTCATGGCATACTCATACATCTGGCTGAACAGCACTTTCAGCTTGCGGAGCGTCAGATAGTTCTTACCGCAGTTGTCTACAACACCCTGCAAGTCAGTCAGCTTCAAATCCTTGAACACTCTGTCGTGCAGGGGTTCACAGGTATTATACGATGCTTTGTAGGCTTTTGCGTTGCTGTCCGAGATCGTGGGGAACTTCTCTGCTGACCACTTCTCAAAGACTTCGGCAAAATAAATCTGCTATAATCAGAAAAATTCAGGCATTCACCGAAGATTCAGATATGGACCTGACACTTGCTAATTTCCTTAATTACTACAATATCGATGTCAGCTCGGTTTATGCTACTAAAACAAGCTTTGCGAGACTTTGTGTGCAGGCGGGTGTCAAAGAAAGCTTCAATGAAGGATTGGAAGATGTAATAACAAAAGCTTTGCCTCGCCTTTCATATATTGATTCGCACAGATGGATCGAATTTGTGATTGACTACTTACCAAAGATCAATACACTTTCAATCAATGACTTCAATTGTACACAACTGAGAATGTTGCAGATGCTCCAGTTCACGATATGGCAGAAATCGTGGGAAGAATGCGGTTTTTCCAGTTTACTTGATGGATTCGGACGTTTAGCCGAATCTCCTGTCCTTATGTCAGAAATACTTGATTTATTGTATTATAAATATGACAGAATCGATTTTGTTGATGAACCGCTCGAAGTTAGCTACGATTGTCCTCTTGATGTCCATTGTACATATACGCGTGACCAGATACTCGTTGCGCTGGATTTCATGAAGCCAAACACCCTGCGTGAAGGCGCAAAATATCTGGAGAATAAGAAAACCGATCTGCTGTTTATTACACTCAATAAATCAGATAAGGATTATTCGCCTACTACTATGTATAACGACTATTTGCAGACAGATACACTTTTTCACTGGCAGAGTCAGAGCACAATCACTCCGCAGAGCAGGACAGGTCAGCGTTACATAAATCATCGAAAAGAAAAAAGTAATATTATGTTGTTTGTTCGCGAATACAAGAATACAAAACTTGGTGCTATGCCATACACTTTTCTCGGACTTGCGGATTTTGTATCATATGAAGGTTCAAAACCAATGAATATAATATGGAAACTCAGAAAACCGATACCTGCAAAGTATATACGAAAAACCAATCAGGTAGGAGCTGTATAAATAAGTCAATTTGCATCATTTCCCCCACAATTCTTGACATTTTCACAGAACTATTGTATAATTATGCATGAAATATTAAGTTACGGACTTATCTGTTAAGGGAGAAACGTATGAAGAAGATCATTGCAACAGCAATTGCGACAATAACAGCGGCGCTTCTGCTCTGCTTTTCCGCAGGAGCGTTCGACAATAATGACTATGGCGGAGGCGGCGACTACGGCGGATATGACTACGGAGGTAATGACTACGACAGCAGCAGCTACAGCGGTGATACCGACCCTGTTTCCGTTATAATAGGTATAGGCATAGTTGTTGTTATTATTATCATATCAACAATCGGAGGAAATAAAAAGAAATCCTCCGGCGGCACAACACGTCCTTCATCAATGAACGGCGCAAACGTTGTACTTCCCAACAGAACAGAACAGATAGAAAACATAATAAAACAGGGAGATCCCAACTTCTCGGCTTCCGATTTCATCACTTTCACAAAGCAGGTATACATAGATATCGAGAACGCATGGTGCAAGCGTGACCTGACCCCCGTCAGACCGGTTATGCACGAAAACCTTTATAACACTACCTGCAAGCAGGTACAGTCGAAGATAGATCAGGGTGTTGTATATCACTATGAGAGCATAGCAATCGATACGGCTTACCTTACCTCGTATGAGCGTGATTCGCAGTTTGAATATGTAACGGCATACCTCACCTCAAGAATGATAGATTATCAGGTAGACGAAAAGACAGGCAAGATTATAAGAGGCGACAAGACTACACGCTGGGTTCAGAAGTACAAGATGAAGTTTGTACGTTCTCTCGGTGTTCAGACGAAAACGGAAACAGGCGCTATGAACGGTCACAACTGCCCGAACTGCGGTGCTCCGCTTGAAATTTCTTCGTCCGGTGTATGCGAATATTGCGGCTCTGTTGTAACAACAGGTCAGTACACATGGGTACTGACGGATTTCTCAGGTATCAGAAACGATACGACAGATGACGGTATAAAGGGAGTATAATGTGGATATAACATCGTTTATTCTTTCAATATTAAGCTGGCTTGTTCCGCTTATAGTCATCGGTATCATCGTACTTGTCATTGTGTCGAAGGTGCGGAGCGCATCGCAGAAATATCTCGGTATGTCGCCGTCACAGGCAATGGAAATGATAAACAAGGGTGTCAAGGAGGAAGCTACCACTCCTAAGGGTATAACAGCCCTCAGTGAAATGTACGGTCCTGCCATCACCCGTGATTTTCCCGAAATAGGATACAAGGGCATGGAGGTCAAGGCAAGAAATGCAATAGTCGCAATTCTCAATGCCATAATGAACAAAAATGCCGAATCGCTTAAGGCAAGCGAATATACGCAGGATCTTATAAACAAGGTCAATAACCGTATAACCACCCTTAATGCGAACAACGAAAAAGAGATTTTCAATAATATAAAAATTCACCGTTGCGGAATAGCAAACTACCAGAACAAAAACAAGGAAGCAACGGCAAGGTTTGAAATTTCTCTTCAGTATGAATATGCAAAGGTGTCGGAAGAAAAGGCAGACAGCGCAAAGCCTGCGCTTATGCAGACAGCGTACAGCGTAACGCTCGCTTACAAGCAGGATCTGCACGAACAGACGACAAGCATTGTATTTTCAAGCAACTGCCCCAACTGCGGCGCTCCCATTGATGCGTCTGCAAAGGGCAAGAAGTGTCCGTACTGCGGAAGCGGCATTACAGAAATTGCCGACCGTATTTGGCTGGTCAACGATTTTAATTTAGTAAAATAAATTAAAAACTCAACACGAAAGGAAATATTACTATGGGACTTATTAAAGCAGCTGTAGGCGCACTTTCAGGTACTCTCGGCGATACCTGGAAAGAGGCCATTCACTGCCCTGTTATCGGCAACGATACTGTTGTTGTTAACGGCGAGAAGATGCACAACGGTAATGCAAGAAGCAGTAACGTAAAGGGAACCGACAATGTTATCAGCAACGGCTCGGCAATCATGGTTGAAGAAAACACCTGTATGCTGACCCTTGACAACGGCAAGATAACAAACGTTGTTACAGAACCCGGACGTTACATACTTGACAACTCGACAGCACCTTCAATCTTTGCAGGTCAGATAAAGGATTCGCTCAAGGATCTTATTTCAAGATTCACATACGGCGGAACACCTGCCACCGAGCAGAGAGTAATCTACATCAACCTTCAGAAACTGCCCGGTATCCCCTTCGGTACAGGAACACCCGTTCCCTATCCCGATCCCCGTTATAATACAACAGTAGAGCTGCGTTTCTACGGCACATTCGAGGTTCAGATACCCGATGCCGAGAATGCCTGCAAGTTCTACGCAGAAGTTCTCAGCAAGGGCGTAAACGCTCCTCAGGTATACGTTAAGGACATTTTCAAGAACGAGCAGTACAAGAACGAGTTCATGCAGTCACTGATGGTAGCGTTAAACCAGCTTTCAGCAGAAGGCTACAGCTACAACCAGATCACAAGCCAGCTCAACAACCTTACCAACAAGACTCGGGACGAAACAGCCAACAACTGGGCACAGAGAGGTCTGATGCTCACAAATATCGGTCTTGGTCCTATCACGATTTCCGAAGAATCAAAAGAGCTTCTTAAGGATCGTCTTAAGGCTGATACAATGCTCGGCGGCGATGTTCAGCGTGCTATAATGACAGGTGCCGTTGCTCGTGGTATCGAAGCGGCAGGCTCAAATGAAAACGGCGCTATGATGGGCTTTATGGGTATGAACATGGCTATGAATGCAGGTAACAATGTTCTCGGCGGTATGCCTGCGGCTCCTCAGCAGACAACACCTCAGCAGCCCACCCCCGGCGGATGGAAATGCTCGTGCGGCGCTACAAACACAGGTGCATTCTGTTCTTCCTGCGGCGCTAAGAAGCCTGAGGCATGGACCTGCTCATGCGGTCAGTCAAACACAGGCAAGTTCTGTGCTAACTGCGGCAAGAGCAAGGAAGGGGACGCTCCCGCTGTTCCCACTCCTTCAAGCTGGACGTGCGAATGCGGCGCAACCAACACAGGCAAGTTCTGTGCTGAATGCGGCAAGTCAAAACCTGCAGCTCCCAAGAAGTACAAGTGCGACAAGTGCGGCTGGGCACCTGCCGATCCCGAACATCCTCCGAAGTTCTGTCCCGAATGCGGCGACCCCTTCAACGAGGACGATCTGGTATAACAAACATAATAAGCAAGCCTTTACCCTCCCTTACGGGAGGGTTTTGTGCGGTTTGATTCCAATAATGAGTGTAGAACAATGAATACTGCGATAAGTTTTATAAAGAAAAATACAGTTATGGTGATAGCTTTACTGGCGGCGGTTATCACATCATTTATAGTTCCGCCCGACGAGAAATATCTCCATTATTTCGATTACAAGACGCTTGCCTGCCTTTTCAGCGTACTGGCAGTTGTATGCGCCCTTAAAAACGTACAGTTCTTTTATATTCTCGCCTGCAACATAGTAAAAAAATTCCGCAATATACGACTTTGCACAGTGGTGCTTGTATGGGTCACCTTCATAGGCTCAATGCTGATTGCAAACGATATGGCTCTGCTCACCTTTCTTCCGCTGGGATACTATGTACTGCATACCGCAGGCAAAGAGCGCTATATGGCGTTCACGTTCATAATGCAGAACATTGCTGCAAATCTCGGTGGTATGCTGACGCCGTTCGGCAACCCGCAGAATTTATACCTGTACTCAAAATTCAATATCCCGATAGGTGAATTTACGCTGATAATGCTTCCGCCGTTTCTGCTTGCGGTAGCGCTGATAACCGTATGCTGTGTAATCTTTGTAAAGCCTGAGCCTATTGAACTTAAGGACAAGCCTGGAAAAATCGACCGCAAACGTACAGCCGCATATCTGTTCCTTTTCGCTATAGCAATAATCATCGTGTTCAACTTCATCCCATACTGGATAGGTATGATATTCATCACGCTGACGCTTATCGTTATGGACAGAAAGGCGCTTGCCGCAGTAGATTATCCGCTCCTGCTGACATTCGTATTCTTCTTCATATTTGCAGGAAATATGGCAAGGATCGATGTGATAAAGGACTTTTTCTCATCGGTTCTGCAAATAAATACACTGCTGTTCAGTGTGATCTCATGCCAGTTTATCAGCAATGTACCGTCAGCTATCCTGCTGTCGCAGTTTACAAGCGATTATCACAGCCTTTTACTCGGTGTTAACATCGGCGGTGTCGGCACACTTATAGCATCACTTGCAAGTCTTATCACGCTCAGGCAGTACAATACCCTTAATCCGGGTAAAACCGGGCAGTATATTGTGTCTTTTTCTGCATTCAATTTCAGTTTTCTGATAGTCCTCACAGCCTTCTGTATGCTTCTTGTGTGATCAGATGTAATCAAGCATCAGATACTCTTCAAACTGATGTGAAGCACTATCCGAATTAATTTTTGCGATATTATCTTCGTTCATCCACTTTTCAATCGTCGGATACATCGGCATACCTTGTCTGTCATGCTTGTCCGCCCATTTGTTAAAACGTTCTTCATAGCGCTCAACGTTTTCCGTTCCGAAATTTTCAATGAGAGAATTTCTGTATGCGGCGGCGGTGAGCGCTTCTTTGTCGGCATTGCCCGACAAGCCTGTACTCATATCCTCATTACTTATCTCGTCTGCACTTACCTTAGCTGCACTGTTCTTTTCTGTACTAACCTTATCTGCGCCGCCATCTGACGGGCAAGTGTCGGGCAAATGACAGCATTCTGTTGATTCTGATATTGTCTTTTTCTTGTCGTTATTACGCTGTAATGCGGCTTTTTCACGGTCAAGTATGTACATACCGTCTGCACGGACATACAGCATTGCCCTTTCTTTTTCAAATGAAGTCTTTTTCAGTCTGTCGGCTCTTATACTGTTGCACACCTTCCAGTGAGTTATAACATACACTCCCGAATCGAACGCTATAAGATAACCGCTGTCGCACAGCGCATTCAGGTCAGATGGTTTACAACCTGTCATTCTCTGAATGTTCTTTGCACAGCTGATAAAGCCTTCATCATCGGCATACAGTGAAAGATAGAAGTACAACACCTTTGCTTTTACCGGCAGGTCAAGAAACCTGTCGCTGGTTACTGTCTGCTTTGAAAACATTCTTTTTTCTGCCATTTTTATATTTCCCCTTTCTACACGGATGATACAACATTTTGTTGATACAGGTATTATAGCACTGCTTTAAATGTTTGTCAACCTTTTGTTGTACTTGTTTGCGAAAAAACCGCAGACGTGTCTGCGGTCTATTTTTTATTGTAGAATAAATCTATTCTGTCGTAGCGGCGCATTGTTTTTTATCTGTTCGACAGTTTGATATAAAACAACACGCTCCGCCAAGCACTGATTTTTAGCTCCCTTGTTTAAAGGTAGCTGGCTTGCGGCAAGCCTTACCGGTATCAAACACTACTATTCTTCTCGATACCTGTAACCCTAAAAGATCACAAACCTTATCTGCCGTCAAGACTGAGGGATTGTTTGCTACCAGTCTTTCCGCTTGCACAAACACCTCCGCTATCGTAAATCTGAATATATGTCATTTTAACGCACAACGACCGCAGACTTTCGCCTGCGGTTCGTTGTGCGTTAAAATTTTATGTTACTGCACTTCCACAATAGTTATATTCTCACCTGCAACTTCTACCTCAGCAAGCAGTGCGCTCTTTATCTGTGCCGCCTGAGCAGTATCAAGTCCCTGCGACTTTACTATGATATTTGCGCTGTTGTCGCTTAAGTAGCACAGCACATCTTCAAAGCCCTGAGCCTTGAGCGTTGTTTCGATCTTGTTTTCAGCCTCCATAAGATCTGTCAGCTGCTGTGCGTCCTGTGCCACGACCGCAAGCTCGTCTTTAGTCATATCTCCGCCGCCGTAAATGCTCTTCAGCGTTTCCTTTGCCTCTTCTCTGCTTGCCTGCTTGTCGATGCGTGCCTTTGCAAAATATTCTTCACTGCTGTCGGTTGCCTTTTCTGTGTTGGCGGAAGCGGAAACTATATCGCTGTCTTTTTTGTCGGACGACTTGCTTGTATTGCCGTTTTCGTTTGATACAAGCCTTGTATCGCCATAGTTATCTTCCGAAGTGCTTTTACCGCTCACATTACTGCCTATGGCAAAATTAGCATACAGTCCTACCGCAAGCACAAGCGCAAGCCCCGCCGCAACAAGATGCTTTTTACCAAGTATAAGATTGATTCTCGGTCTTCTCATAACAAATACCTCACTTATGTTGTAATACATATTCTCGATGCGGAAACGTCAAGCGCCGTTCTTACCGCATTGATTACCCTTTCTGTTGTCCGGTTGCTTGCGGCATCCGGACATACTACCGTCACGCCGAGTACCGTGTGTTTATCTTCGTCAAGCTTTACCGTTACATTCGGAACTTTATTTATCCCGTCCATTGCCGCAAGCATCTGCGTTATCCGCTGTTCAAGCATCTGTTCTTCGGTAAGCCGTGTGTCTGACCCACTGCCGAAGCTCGACAGAAAGATAAGTGCGATAGCCGCTATTCCGGCAATGAAAGCTATTTTGAGCAGTTTATCGGATTTCAGCAGTTCTTTCATATTCTACCTTTCTTTTGTATATCTGACTTTTATGTCATCTCCGACTGCCGCCTGTACAAGAGATGCCGCATCGGCAATATAACTGTCATCTGTTCCGTCATCAAATACAAGCTCAACCTCACTAATAGATATGCAGAACGCACCGTCAATATGCGCTGTAATATACACCTTACGATAAATAAATCCGTGTGAGTTGAGCAGTTCCTCTACCTTCTGCCTGACAGCTCTCGCCGCTGTTATGCGTGCCTGCTCGGATAATCTGTCGCTGAAATCAACCTGTGGGATATCGGCTATCCGTGTTTCTATGCTAAGCGCAGGAATTATATCGGTGACTGAATTTATAAGGCACACGGAAAATATACACGCTATCGCAAACGTTATCTGCATTTTGTACTTTTCGCAAGGTATCAGCATTCTGAAAAGCCCTGCCGCCGCGGCAAGCACGCATATACCCAGTGCTGCCTGCTTTATCTCATTCATACCGCACCACCTGACATAAATATCATAAGAGATATCGATATAACTGCCATAAGCAGAAAAGATACCAGCATCGCCATAATTATCGAGCTTACACCTTCGGCGCACTTAAGAAGTCCCGTAAGCTGTGATATTCCGAACAGATCGCTGAAAGCCGCCGCCGCAGAAAATGCGAGCTTATAGCACAGTACCGACAATATTGACGGAAGAATCAGCACACCGCCGGTTATTATGCCGAATACGCCGAAGTTATTACGGATAAGACCTATGCCGCCGTACATTACCGACAGCGAATCAGACACAGCGCCGCCGATGAACGGAACGCTGTTCGACACAGTGAACCTTGCAGCTTTTATTCCGACATTATCGGACGGCACAGTGATAAAACTCTGCATAGCAAGAAGCGCCACAAACACAGTCATAATCAGTCCCAGTATCCATATCACGGTTTTCTTCACCGCATCGGCAAGCGCCGACAGTTTAAGCTCGCTGCACACGCTTCCTGCAAGCGAAACTCCGAGTATGCTCATTGACACCGGCATAAGTATTTTCGATGCAAGCTGAGTAAAGCCCTGCGCTCCACTCATGACCACGGTATTGAACATTGCGGCAGACGTGACGTGACCGCTTGTTGCGAGAATTCCCGCAAATGCAGGAATAAAGCTTGCCAGGAACACGCTTCCCGATTCAAGCGTTTTTGACGCCGCCGTCAATGAATCGCTTGCGGCTGTAACGGTAAGCGTACTGCACGCAAGCACCGATACTACCGAAAACACGGTCTTTAAATTGCCAGAATTGTCGGCGAATACGTTTGCAACACTGCACAGAAGTGTTACGCCGAGCAGTGAAACAAGCAGTTTAAGCGGACTTTGTATGCTGTCCCACAGCATACCTGTCACATTGCTTATAACCTTATCAAGCGACAGTGCGTTGCTGTCAATGCTCTGCGGCGTTATCCCTGCCGCCGACAACCGGCGGTCAAGCTCCTGCGGTATATCAGCACTGTAGCCGTCAAGTATCGTGCTGTCCTGTGCGCCCGCACCAAGCGGTACGGCAAGCATAACAAACGCCGTTAAAAATACCATAATGATTTTTATAATTGCTTTCATATTTCCTCACTGCAACAGCTGTTTTATCACTTCCATAAGGCGGTCAAACACAGGTAGGGCAAGAAGTACAATAGCGAATTTTCCCGCAAGCTCTATCTTTGCGGCTATCGACTTTTCACCGGCGTCCGCACAGCTGTCAGACGCCATCTGCGTAATATAGCATACCGCGAGTGATTTTATCAGAACGTCCGCATACGATGTGTCGGGGTCTGCTATCTGCAAATAGCCGGATACAGTTTCTATAACAGGCTTTACGGCGGTAA
>ULVW01079685.1_pt1 | contig 17395 bp, 21 predicted proteins | sample 1959801 | NCBI WGS metagenome assembly ULVW01 (sample SAMEA4835796, study PRJEB28245) | human gut metagenome | biome: gut microbiome; material: fecal sample | place: Denmark | collected 2008
TTATATGAAAATCTTGCTAATAAGTGGAAACCCATATAGCGAAGATTGTAACATATTTAAAGTTTAAATTCGATACTAAAAAGTGCCAAAAAGGGAAGTAGTAAGATGTTATGCAATAAAAAAAGTTCTCCTTTTTATTTGGGAGAACTTTTTTATTCTATACTCCTTAGTTACTTCTTTTTAGTTTTAAAGAATATTAGATTTATTTAGAAAATTTGAGAGATCCTCTCGTGTCATAAACACATACACGACTTCCCTGTTTTATTGAAACTGTATCTGTTGTATATCCGACTAGAATTCCCATTCTTGAGAACATAAGAGATCCTCTTTCATCATAAACTCTTACAGAGTTGCCATCTTGTTTACATGTACTTATTTTTTTCATAATTATTTCAGATGTTATTAACAGTTCAAAGCTCTTATTTTTTATCAGCCTTTTGTGGACTCTTGGTATTTTTCTGTAATATTCTTTCTAAGGATCAATCCCAATAATAAAGTTATAAAAACCGGCCCAATCCACACAATAAAGTAAATTCCTCCTCCTAAAAATATTCCTATTGAGCTACCTATAACTTCTGCTTCATTTGTAGTATCGACACTTGCTGAGGCATTGAAGATTCCTATAGTAAACAGTGTACCAATAAATATTGTCCAAATTAGAATAAAGAATTTACATACAATCCATACCTTTCCACCTTCTCTTGTCTCATTTGGAAGTAAATTACGATTTGCAATATAAAACGGTATGAGTATAGGCCAAATAATTAATGAAGCTAGTCCCCATAGTACATATTTATTCTTACGTTTTTTTGCATCGAAGAATATCCATATAGTTAAAATTATAGTTAGAACTGTGTATAGTGTATTCATATTTATTTTATGTTATTGTTAATCAAAATTACCGGTTGTCTTTATTTGAAGGTTTTTATGCATAAACAGATTAAGTCCATCATAGAACCTAATAACAGTTCCATCTTTACAACTATAAGAATAATAAAAGAATGGTTGTTCCCCACGTTTTTCTACTTCTGCTAATATTTGAGTAGATACCGAAATTAGTACTAAATTCACAGCTTGTTCGCTCATCGCAATAGCGCACATTTCTTTTAATTTATTCAGAAAGATATGTGAAAATTCTTCTGCTGTTCCAAAATTAACTTTAGGAAATATAATTGTTTTATCAATATATGATTTTAAAAAATTCATACAAAAATCAGCTGTTTTCCCGTCAAAAGAATAAAGCTTATTAATATCATCTGCCGTGAAAAAAATTGTATTTATAACCAGATTTTTTGTTTCTGTTGTAAGCTCTTCTTTTGTAGGTAATCTACCTCTCTTATCTTCTACGATAAAGATAGGGTTTATTCCATAAGCCTTAGCCAGTTTTGAAGCATCGTCCCAGGGCATTCCTAGATAAAAACCTTTTGTTGTAAAAGTTTTTGTTTCTTTCGAAAACTTGTCTGCTTTTTCTCTTAATTCACTAATCGTCTTAGAGGAATTGTTACTTTTAGAGTCAACAATGTTCTCTGCATGAGATATTGAACAAAAGATAAACACGCAAATGTAAAAAGTTAATTTCATATTATAATTCCCCATTTGTTTTACCATGTAGCGTATGGTATTCAGAATACCCCATACGTAAATCTTTCCTAAGTAATTAATAAACATAAAGTGTATTTGTTTATTGCTTCTACTATGTCCGTGGTAGAACGCTATGTTCGTTAACTTTAAAGTATGTTTATTCGTTTTTTTTCAAAAACTTCCAAAGGATTTTAGATTTTCCCTCTTGACATGGGTATTCTGAATACCATGGACAACGAAATTATTTCAGCAAGGGCTCTCTTGAGAGGTAGAGACATATCGTTATTAGATGCGGCAAGGCTGGTAAGAAACATTCTCGACGCCTTACCAAAAAACTCCAGTATTGCGCCCATTCAGTTTTGTGCAAAAGTAATCGAAGTCGGTAAGCGAAACATTCGTTCCAAAGAAATGCGTTTTAACGAAGGATTTTTTCTATACTTACAAACAAAAGGCGATTTGCGACCTGAATCTTTAAAAGACATTCGCTATATCGGGAAACGTCTGATAAAGTCAAATCCTGAGCTTTCCAAATGCAATTTTTCCGAGTTCAGCGTATCTGAATGCGAAAAATGGCTGTCGCAGACATTCTCAACTCCGAGCCAATTTAACAAGGCGCGCACGATGCTTCACGGCGTGTTTGAATTTGCTTTTCGCCGCGAATGGTGCGACAAAAATCCCGTAAAGCTCATTGAGCGCAGAAGGATTATTGAGAAAGAAATATCTCCCCTTACATTCTCGCAGATTAAAAACCTCATAAAAACGGCAAAAATGCCCAAGCACAAAGAATGTCTGCCTGCCATCGGTCTTTTAATGTTTGCCGGCGTTCGCCCGAGAGAGGTGCACAGGCTAACGTGGAAAGACATAGACCTTGAAGAAAATTCCATAACGATTCATTCGCTTTGCTCAAAGACAGGAGGAGTCCGTCAGGTCGAGATATGTTCATCATTGAAACGCTTGCTCGCGCCTTTTGCAAACGGTCAAAAGAATGAAAGAGTTTGTCCCAAAAACTGGCAAAAGCGTTGGCGGGATATTAGGAATGACTCTGGCTTTAAAAACGTGTGGGTTCAGGATATTTTGCGCCATACCTATGCAAGCTACCATGCAAAACGCTTTAAAGACCTTCCACGATTACAACTCAATATGGGGCATTATGACCTTTCGCTCCTACGTTCCAGATATGTAAATATGCGCGGAATATCACATACTGACGCAAGAGATTTCTTCAACTAAGTGCCACAAGAAAATCTCTTAGAGTTGCCGCTTTCACTTGGTTAAACACAATGATTTTACCTACTTTTGTATCTTAGTAAAATGCGTAATATATCCATAATAATCTTGACAAAAGGGGTTGTTTTTTATTAAAATTACGCCACTATGGCGAAGATTACTGAGAGATATTGTGAAGGTAGAAAATCACCCTATCAACTGTTCTGGATTGAGGGTGGCGTAAGGCATTCAAGGTTCTTTGAAACGGAGGAAGCAAGGGACGGTTTTCTAAGGCTTAACGGACATTTGGATAAACGCTCTTTTGAGGCGCTTTTGGGAATTGACGAAAATGCCATTTCGGACATCTCCTATATTGAGTCTATCAGAGGGAACGTAAGTTTCCGCGATATGTGGGAATTTTGGGCAAAGAACCACAAGACAAAGCGGGTATTAACCCTTTGGGACGCTTGCGACGAATATCTGCGGGATATGCGCAAGACTGAAAAAGCCAAGCCCGAACATATAAGGCACGTCCGACGAGTCTTGGAAGTTCTTGTTGAATCATTTGGCGATAGGCTCCTGCAAGATATAAGCCGCAAGGAGTTGGAAAATTGGCTAAAATCTCTAAAATTTGCTCCAGTCACGGTAAAGAATTGGAGGTCCAATATAACTGCCGCTTGGAACTGGTTTGAGAAAAACGAACTAATTGAAAAGAACATAGCCAAGGGACTTGAATTGCCCAAAATTGAAATGGGCGAGATTGGAATACTAACTGTGGAGGAAACAGAAAGATTATTCCGAGCAAATGAAAAGATAGATCCAGAAGTCTGCGGCTTAATGGCCCTGGGGCTATTTGCTGGAATGAGAACTTCCGCTATTCCGCGAGTTGAGTACGAAGAAATTAGAATGTGGCAAGGAATTTTAACACCCGCCGAGAAGACCAAGAAAAACCGCAGAAACTATATAGAAAACCTCCCAGACAATCTCTGGGCTTGGTTGGAACGGACACCAAAGTCTGCCTTTGGATGGTGCGAGCGCAAGTGGAAGAAGCGCCGAGAGAGTGCCCTGCGCAGAGCGGGATTGCTTGTAAATGGGAAACAAATAAAGACTCCAGACGAAAACGGCAAATTCCCACAAAAGAGGATACCGCCCCACAATGCTTTCAGGCACAGTTTTGCAAGCTACCACGTTGCTTGGAAAAGAGACTTCCAAGATACGGCTTTGATAATGTCCCACAAAAGCACAGATATACTCTTTAAACACTACCGAGGAGTAGCGACTAAAGAAGATGCAGAGAGGTATTTTAAGATTTACCCGACTGGATATAATATCTATTAGTGAAAAACTATAATTATTTCCTTTTTAGGCGGAATTCCGATTTCAAAATTTCATTTACTTTATCTATTTCAAATCCGTCGGGCCATTTCATATCATTCGGATAAGCTTGGAAATCGTATACCCATTTGTGCATTTTTGAATACTCTTTGTTCTTGGGATTATTGATTACTTTGCAAAAATGTTCAAATCCCTCAATTGAACCGACATCTTCGGGCGGACAAGTTCCCTTACCGTCGATACATAACACAGGATTCTCTTCTCCCGCATTGTAATTAGTATCTTCGAGTGTGATTTTGTGCTGCCAATAATCACCCATATCGTAATTATAAATAAACGAATCCTCTTTTTTTGTGACAAAGGTATTTAGCTTTAAGTTACCTTCAGGTAAGGTATTTTCGCTAGTGGCATCTGCGTAGGCATTGTTTGGTAGAAATATTAGTTTGCCGAATTTAAACTCGTGCATATGTGAATTTCTCCATCCCATTACCATTTGTATTGCGATGTGCAATCTGCATAGCGAAATATTGGAAGGCACATAGAAGCTACGCCATACAGGAATTTTTGTATGCATTAACTTTATTTTCAGGAGAAAGCGGGCCTTTTGTATTGTTGTCACAAAATATATATCCTTCTATCTATGGTGATTTACAGTCAATATTTATAAGTAAAGAATATTTTAGAAATAATTTTCCACCGCGAATTTAAACTGTTCTATAAAGATCTTTTTGAAGGGGGTAATGTTGTTTTGCTCATAAAATACCAACATCGCCTTTTTGTAATCAATAGAATCCACAGTTCTAAACGAGAGCGGACACGATTTATTGGCAATTAAAAGCGCGTTGCTTACTATTCTCGCCGTACGTTTATTCCCATCGGCAAAGGGCTGAATATACGATATAAGTAGCAGTGAAAGAAGCGCTTTTTCGAATACACTTTTGCGCGAATTTACCAGACTACAGGCAGATTGCATTGCTTCTTTTATTTGAAAATCATTATCGAGAGGGCGATAATTTGTTCCGGTAATGCCGACTCTGTTTGTACGTATGTTTCGGTTGACATTTAAATCTCTCACAAGAATGCTGTGAATATCCTCTATTGCGGAAACGGAGAGCGAATTGAGATAATCGGGTGTATCAAGTATAAATCTTAAAGCCGCTTTATGATTTAACAGCATAATAGCTTCCTCTCTTGTTTTTCCCTTAGCCTCTTGACGCTCTTTCAAAAGACGCTCGGTTTCGAGCAAGGAATAAGTATTACCTTCTATCTGGGATGATTTCCAACTTAAATCAATTCCCAAGCGTTCCATTTCCTCATCGTATTCTTGTTGGGCCAATTTTGCAATATTGGCAGTAAAAGCCTGTTGCAAATGCGACAATTCATTCTGTTCCAAATCTGAAAATATATCTATCGATGGAAGTAGCTTGTCAATCAGGTCAAAATTAAAAGACGTTTGGACGATGCGCTCATCTATTTCTTCCTTAAAGTAGGCATCAACATCAAATGACATCAATAAGTGGGCTTTAGGCGTTATGGAATATCTTGAAGCGCGACCTTTGCCGCTTGATAAAATTAGATTGTTTTTAATTGCCCCAGCCAATATACGCTTTAATGTGGCAAGACTCGGTAAATTTGTTAGATGTGCTTCGATATCGCTCCTTGAGGAATTTGGATTAAAGTGCAAGTATTGAAGAATTTCATCTAATGTTTTTTTGCTATAAGTATCTTTTCGGCTCATAAAACTCAAATTATTACAACTAATCGGCTCATTGCGAGCCAAAAAATATAGAAAAGCAGTCAATTATGAGCCGGAAATTTTGTGTGATAGCATTATCTATCTCGATAATAATATTTTTTTGAATACGTCTATTAGCTATCTTGCAAATACAGCCTTTTTATATTTAAGATTTCATTTTATCAATCCCTTGTTTAATAAAGCCGCTCTGACAGCCTTGGCTCCAAACTTGGGGTTTGAGAGCACTTCTTTTCCGTAAAGTTCTTTTATATAATTTGCGCAATACGCCATCGAAGATTGGGCAAATATTATCACATCTGATGACTCGGCGGGTTCCTTAAGCTCTTTTGCCATTAGGGATTTAAATGTTTCTTTATCCAGTCCAAAGCCCCCGTCTACAAGAACAGAACGCACCTCTATATGCTTTCCCATTTCCCTAGACTTTCTTTCTAAGGTTCTCCCGATTGGACCTATTGCGCTTGGGAAAGTTGCAACAACGGTAATTTTACATCCCTTCCGTACAGCTTCCCCGCACATTTCCTCGTTTATATCGATTAACGGCACTCCCATAAAGGCGGATATATCGCGCATAGCATAAGCGATATCCGCAACAGATGAACATACACTCAAAACGACATCAGCTCCGGATTCAACTTGCTCAAGATAGATTGCAGCATACTTTGCCGCAGGCTTTTGCCCAACATAGCCTTCGGCAACTATTTCTTTAAATATTGAAGCTTCCTCACAAGTGATAAGTTCTATATTTGAACTAAGTTCATCTCTTACGGCACGTTCTACGTCTGATTTTAGTTGCGGAGTTGTCACTGTATAAAAAATAGCGACTTTGGCCTTGGCTTGAGTGCCGGCTACAACGGTATACGGCAAGAGCAAAGCAATCCCAAACAGGGTAAAGAAGATATATGAATATGAACGCATGGTATTCTTGAAGATAATGAGATTAGTAGGAATTTTGTCGCGTAGTTTTTGGCTGATGAAGCAAGCGTTAAATCTATTGGAGTATAGTACAAGTTTATGTTTCCCACTCAATCTTTTTCTAATCTGGAAATGCAATCTATAAGCAAAAGTTTTTCATGATTATCTGTTGATTATAAAATCGATAAGATCCCCTCAAAATACAACGGCTACAAGCCCTCTGACGGCTTTTCTTGGAACGACCTTATCGGACGTTCAAACGGGTGTGAAAACGCCAATAAAGCCCCAAATTTGGAGTTAAAGGAATATCTGGGGGCTTTATTCAGGCCGGGTGATACGGTAAATTTTGTAGTAAGCTCGTTTGAAAAGGACGGAAAATTCCTGCCAAGTGGTAAAGGCGTCAATAAGTCTTTTGAAGAACTTATCAAAGCCTGCGACACTTACGAGGACATAGGCTACATTCTTGGCGATTGGAATCCCAAGGCGGGAGCTTGGGCAAGGATTAACCCAATGTCGGGAGAAGGTTGCAAGAATTCCGATGTAGAGGAGTTCAGGCATTGTTTAATCGAATCCGATTCACTCCCCAAGGAGGAACAATTAAGAAAGATACGCGAATTAAATCTGCCGTGTTCTGCCCTTGTCGATTCTGGAGGAAAGTCGATTCATGCCATAGTAAAAATCGACGCGGGAAAAGATGAAAAGCTCTATCGGGAACGGGTGTCCAAACTTCACGAGTTTCTTGCAAAAAACGGCTTTCCCGTAGATAAGGCCTGCAAGAATGCAAGCCGTCTATCGAGAATTGCCGCCGTCACCAGAGATGGAAAGCGGCAAAAGTTAATTGCCGTAAATATTGGCGGAAAATCTTATGAGGAGTGGGCAAAGAATGCCGGCAAGCGGAAATATAATGTAAAATTGGGCAAGGACATTCGCGCGACCGACCCAGACGATAAGAGCGACAATTTAGTAGGCGATCGCTTTCTGACGATGAACGGTTCTTGGCTTATCGTTGCCCAATCTGGAATAGGCAAGTCAGTATTGGCTATGCAGCTTGCCCTCAATTTTTGCGTGGGAAGAAGCACGCTAAGATTAAGGCCGAGTAAGAAAATGAAAGTGTTATTTATTCAAGCTGAGAATAACGCCATAGATATAGCAAGGCCATTCCACTCTGTCATAAGAAGTGAGAATTTTACCCATGAGGAGAATGAGAGAATCGATTATTATTTTATCGAATTGGACGAGCAGAGCGCTACGGGGACGGTGTTTGTGGAGCTTCTCGACGAACTGTGTGAAGAATACAAACCCGACTTAGTTATTGTTGACCCGTTGTTATCATACATAGGTTGCGATATTAGCAGACAGGATATGTGCGCGACATTTCTGCGGAACACTCTTAATCCGATCATCACAAAGCATAATATCGGGCTTATTTTTATCCACCATACAGGTAAACCGTCCAAGGAATCAAAAGATGTAAACCACGCCTTATCCTATCTCGGCATAGGTTCTTCCGAATTAACCAACTGGGCACGTGCAGTCTCGGTAATTAGAGAAAATGCGGAAGACCCCAATGTATTTGAGTTTATCCATGCTAAACGCGCGAGTCTATCGGGAACAGGTGCCTTTACCTATATGAAGCACTCGGAGACTGCCGTTTTATGGGAACTTTGCGAGAAACCTCTAAAAAAGGTAAAATCCGAAAAAGTTTCCCGTTCCAAGTACACATATCTTGAACTGGAGACAATGCCGCCAAAGAAACACGATAAAGACCCAGACAAGAGCGAAGTTATAGCCTATATACAAGGTCAACTTGCTAAATTTGGCGACCCTGCCGACACAGAAAGTGCAGTAAAGGTGTACGAAGCAGTACGCAAGAATAACCCTCTTATAGTCTTTCGCAAACCATATTGGCACGGTAGGCTTTATATACCCGAGGTGGACTTGTCGGAGGAGAAAGGGGCCGACAATGACTAATAGGGATACCTTAGTAATGTTGAGAAATTCCGTAGGGATAAAAAATATCCCTCAGGGGATAGGGGAAACGGACTTTTGCAATCCCCTTGGGTATCCCTTGGGGATTAGGGATTGGGGGATTTTTCTTCTTCTGTCCCCAATGGGGATTAGGTATCCCCTCCTACTAAAAGTAGGAGGAGGGATATACCTGAATCCCCCATTGAGACGGTACAGATTTTCGTGCGAACCTTTCCCCATGCGCACGCACGCGCGAGGAGGTGTCCTATGAGCCGTTATGAGGACGAGTACCGCAAATGGGTGGAGAGTCTGCCACCTAAGCAGAGAGCTAAACTGGCGGCTAAGGGCATCGATAAACCTCTCGCAGACGACCACAGAGTTTTCAAGACAGACCCAAGCGTGGCTTTCGACAAGGCTTCATACGACTTTAACTACGATTTTCTCGATAGCCAAGAAAAGCCCTCAGAGACCTTAGAAGGCGTTGAAATCGCTTATGGATGTCAGATGTTGCGTTGGGTGTTTGAACGCCTGCAAGGGGCAAAAAACGAGGGAATACGTCGCCTTGAGATAGACACCTTGATGATGACGCTTGGCATGGAGCAAATGCTCGGCGTAAAGAGCCAGACAGAACTTGCCAAGAAGTATGGCGTAACAAGGGCGGCTATATCGGCTCGCGTTAAGTCTTGGCAGAAATTTCTTGGGCTACGCACAACATCAACGATGAAGTCACCGTCGGCATGCCAATCATACCGAAAGTCGAGATTGCGCAATTTGACAAGCGGGTGATTGGTATGGAAAACGAAAACACAATCTCCGCTACCGAAACATCTTCAACTGAACTCGACATAGCTTCGAGAATTAACGCACTCCACGAGAAGGCCGAAGCACTCTCGAAGCTTGCCAAAGATAAGGCGCAGGAAGCAATCAAGGTTGCCATTGAGTGTGGCAGGCTTTTGGTGGAACAGAAAAAGTCAGTACCCTATGGCGATTGGATTTCTTGGGTGGAATCTAATTGCTCGTTTACAAGAATGACGGCACATCGATACATAAAACTTTATTCGGCAATACAAAATGCCCCAGAAACAAAGCCAGTTGTAACACCAGTGTTACAAGTAAATGAGAATACTGAAAGTGTGATAAGCGATGAAACGCAAACTAACAACTTCATAGAGAAGCTACCTGCCAAAACTCTCAAAGACGCCTATATCGCAACTGGAATTCTTCCCCCACGCAAAGAGCCTGAACTCAAGGAGGAAAAAGCTCCAGAAAGCTATACCATAGAACACGTCAAGTACATAGACGGTTTCGTGAAATGGTATCAAGGCTTTAAGGAAAAGTTCCCGCTTGAAGATATGAGTGCAACTACTGTCGATATGCTGCTATTGGACTTATCTGCGATAGTCAGAATCTATCAAGAGCTTTCGCAACTCAAGAGGGATAAGTTCAGCGAGAACTGATGCTTTTGCAGGGTGGTCTAACGGTAAGACACAAGGCTCATAACCTTGAGATTGGCGGTTCGATTCCGCCCCCTGCACGCAATTTCAAGGATACTTCATACAGGTCGCTAATGTTGTCCGCAAAATCCATTTAGGTTGCCAATGCCGTCAACAATAACCATTCAGTTCGAGTACCTAATTTTCGATAATGGGTTATCAAAGGAATCTATTAACCAACAACATACGGCAGGGACGTTCGGCAGACCCGTTTCTTCTTACGAATGGATTTTTTGAAATGTCCCATTTTAGTTTAACCTATCGCCTTGAATCTGCTTAAGTTATCGGGATTTACAGGCAGAAAACGAAGTGCGACATTATTGGGACATTTGACAGATGTCCCTTTTTTAGTGAACGAAAACATAGGACAGAAAATATTAAGCAAAGACCTTGAAAACATAGTAAAAAAGGTGGCTTCTGGCAAAACCCTCACAAGTGCGGAGAGAAGCTTGGTTGAAAAAGCCTATGGCACAAGTGGAGACGTTAAATTCGCAAAAACTATTGTAGAGCTTTCGGAGATTTTAGGCGTTAACCGCAAAACAATAGACCGCTGGCGAAAGTTAAAAGGCTCTCCCAAACCCTGTTCTGACGGCAGGCACAGTGTGTCAAAGTGGCGGGATTTTGTAAGGAAGCACGACTTAAAAGAGCCAGACTCTCCCGAAGATGAGGAGTTAAAAACCCGCAAGCTATTGGCGGAGGTAAAGCAAGCGGAAATCAAACTCAAGGTAATGGAAGGAACGTATGTTGCCATTGAGAAGGTTCGCGAAGTATGGACTGCCCATATAGGACAAGTACGGCAAATCTTGGAAAGCAGATTTTTAAACGAGCTTCCGCCAATCCTTACAACTCTCGATGCAGTGCAAATTCGGGAGAAATTGCAGGAGGTACTCGACGAGACTTACAAGGCAATCTCTATCGCCGCAGACTCGATAAAAGAGCCTGTAGATATTGAAGATTAACGCGACTTCATCAAATAGTTTCTTGAATATGAAAAAGTCGGGAATTTCGCATAGATTTCATCATTTAGGGAGTCTCCGTGCAAAACAACCGCAGGAATATCGAGCAAGGTGCATTGAATATATGCCATGTTGACGCAATGAATGTCTATGTCTTGGGCGATGATATAAAAGTCTCTCGGGGAAAAATTGAGATTTCGCAAAACGTCAAAAATTGCAATTACCATACTTCCAGATCCGCAGGTTGGCTCATTTATTGATAAAGCAGTTTCCTGCTTTTTGAGATTTCCGACCGAAGATTGGGCAATCATTTTACTCACATAATAGGGAGTAAATACCTGCCCGCTTCTATGGTCTAAAGCATTGTTTAATCCCGCCCATTCCCCAAGAAAGTCTCCCGTTCGATATTCGAGAGCATTGACTAAAACAGAAAGGGCTTCCGCATAACCTTTTTGATTCTTGGAAGCCCTTTGCATTTGAATGATTTTTTCTTCGCGCTCTCGGTCAAATCTCAACACTTGTTGAAAGGATAATCGGGATATTAGGCAGAATTCTGAGAAACTTTCCAATATCCCCTTACTTCCAGAGTGGATTGACTCAATGGCGTCTGAAAATTGCTTATGAAAGTTCTCGTACATTAGTAGTCTTCTGGAAAAAGTAGAGTTGTTGCGCTTCTGTCCCACTCGGTTATTATCCAAATTCTTCTGTCATCTGGGAGTTTGTATTCGGAGAGCAACCTTAAGCCGTTTTTAAGAGCCTCATCATTGCTCTTCCAGTCTTCCTTACATACATCGCCCCAATCTCCATTTGCGTGGCGGATAAGATAAGGAAGCATTGAAAATCCCTTCTTTTCGCAGTAGTTTGCAAGTGTCGTGGTTGCAACTACCCGTCCGAAGTCGAATTTGCTTTCTATTATTGTTTCCATATTATGCCTTTATTGCTTGGTTAATTTGAAGTGTTACGCCTTTCTCTCTCCCTGCGCGGTAAGATGTTGCGTCCATTCTCTTACCCTGCCTTCTCCGTGATTCTCCTATCACTCTGAAAGTGTTTTTTATATAAACCTCCAGCTCATGTTCATTGTTTGATAAGGCCAGTTCATAGTTTTGGCGGGATTCTTCCCCCTCTCCAAAAAGCGTATCTTTTTCAGCTTGCTCCATTCGCTCGTATATTCCGCACCTAAGCCCGAAGTAGTAATCTGCCTTATTGGGCCTTAAGCATGTATTTTTGAATTCATTCCAACATTTGAAGAATACTTTTCTTAGATAGCCGTGGACGTATTTTGCGATTTCAATATTTTCGGGAGTCCCAATAACCACCATTCCAGAATTTCCGTTATATAAGATTTTCACCTTGTAAAACCTGCAAAGTATTACGGTTATTTCCGTGTCGGCAGGATTGAGAACCGCCCTTGAGAAGAAGTATTCGTGTTTTATCTTTGATGCGGGAGTATCGTTTTCGATATTCGCCATAGTGATATTGTATTTTGTCATAAGCCGTTGAGCCATTTCCATTGCTCTTTCGGCTTCCGCCTTACTTGCTCCCTTATCCTTGGAGAGAGTTAAGAGCTTTTGAATTCGTTTTAGGATTGATTTTTCAGTGTCCATATTCTGCTATTTATAATTCCCAAGTGGCTATTATTACGTTTCCGCATTCATCTATGCGGGGAGAAGTTTTAAAAAATTCTTCGGTTATGTTGTTTAAAGTCATCTGGAGGTTTTGGTCTCGCTCGGTATTGGAGTCGAAGTACGAAATATCCAAATTTAGATTTGTATTTAATGTCCAAGCCTTGCCATAGAGCACGTCGTTGTGAACATTCTCCAATCCGTAATGTTCCAAAACTTGTATCGCCATAGCGTGTTCAGCTTTCCAGAATTGTATTTTTAGTTTCTTATTCATATTTTGTCCTTTAGGTGTTTATCGTTCTTCTATGTCATTGATATTAACACACTTGGATAATATTTGCAATGTTTTTCTTTGGTTTTTTTATGAAAAAAAGATAAAAATAATCTTGAAAATTCTCTACGGAACACCTCCGAAAACTGACATTATCCGACTTATTGTAGGAAGCCGCATTGGGCTATGGCGGCGAGGTGTTAGCACAAAAAAATGCAAGAAAAATCGTAATATTTTTGAATAATAAAAACGAAAAAAAAACTAATATAAATGTTGCAAATTCTATCGAACTATGGTAATATCAATAACATAGAAAACAAGCAACAAGCTAACACGATGAAAACAATAAGAATAACACTAAAAGATGCTAAGAAGCTAAACCTGACGTGGAAACTGATAGGTCTTTGGGAAATATGCGACGAATCCGAAAGTGAGAAGGTGCTCATACGCAGGATTGAAGAACCTATGGTCGAGTACATTTCAAGAAATCTAAACCAATATGAATTATCAAAAGGAACAATAAAAAAACTCGAAAGGTAAAAGCATGAGAACTATAACAATAACAGAAGAACAGGTTAAACAATACAAATTACCCGCCAAAGCTGTGGGCGATTGGTCAATCGTTGAAAAAGGCGATGGATACAGTCTCCTACACCGTTTAAAAAAGGACGGGACTTTGGGTAGTGATAGACCTAATAATAAAATCAAAATAGACTCGGAAGTTTTAAATAAGCTCTCCGCTTCGGATACAAAAGCAATAACAGGAAAGACTGAAAACGGAGATACTGTTGTAATAGCCAAGACCAAGCATATTGATAACGAGCCTAAGGTTGATAAGCCAACCGAGAGCAATGTTGCAATGGGTGATGAAGAAATGGTCATAGGCACCCGAAAATCGAGATGGATAGCGCAACTTGTGGAGCAAATGAAGACGGAACCGTTTACCGCAGGATTGCTTGAGAAAATGGGAGATTCTGAATTTGTGAAGCAGGTTCTTGAGGATACAAATCCAGAACGCCAAGGCGGAAAAGCTTATAGCTCGATAAGTTCGGCTATGAGAGTATGGAATAAGCGTATAAGGAGGGGTGAATATGCCTACTAATAAATTCTACCACATACTCTGTACAAGCGGCGACAAGGTGGTTTACGAAGGTAAGTTTCAATGCGTTTCGCGTTCGGCGGCAATGAAACTTCTAAGGGAGAAGGTAGGCCGCCAGAACCTCTATGGCTTAATTTACACAGTGACGGAAATCCCGATAGAGGTTTTAAGGGAGATAGTTGATGCGCTAATAAACAAGAAACCGATAACCGAAGGCGATATATGTTCCTATAAGGAGACGCCGACTATAAGCCCTACATATGCAAAGATAAACTCCTATAAGCATAATCCAAATAAGCCCCAAGGAGTAAACGGAGTAAAACGCAGACTGGGAGATTTCTGATGATATACCTGCTTGACCTAAATTATACGCTCGTGGACAAGGAAAAGGACGCCCCAAGAATTCGTCCTATGGAACTTCAAATAGAGCTTGAGACCTACCGCCAATGGCTGATTGATATGTTAAAAGGTAAATATGTGATTCTCACTACGGCACGAATGCAAAAATACGAGATATTTACCCTAAATCGAATATACACTAAGACGAATTGGCTGCCCAATGAGAGCTTTTTTTCTATCTTTAGGCATTTGCCTCACATAAAGAAGGAGTGGATACTGAAATGGCGAATATTTCCAAAACACGGAAATAATCCCGAACAATTCTTCGCAATAGAAAGCAATCCCCAAACCAGAGCTATGTACGCCAAGTATGGGATAAAATCGGCTCCCGCGATAGACGATTTCGGCAACAGAATTTCAATATAGGATTTTGACAAAATAGTCTGTCTATATGGCAGACGAAAATAAGGCACGAATTTTAGCGGACGGAATTGAAGTATGGTGCGCATACGATAAGCTCGTAAAAGTTGAAGAACTTATCCCGCACCCGAAAAATCCGAATACGCACCCGCAGAATCAGATTAAAATCCTTGCGCAGAACATACGTTATCACGGTTGGCGACACTCGATTGTAGTTTCAAAGCTAAGCGGTTATATTGTGGCGGGACATGGTCGCTTGGAAGCGGCAAGAGAACTTGGCGTTTCAATCGTTCCCGTGGAATACCAGAATTTCGCTTCCGAGGACAACGAGCTTGCCGTTCTCGTGGGAGACAACCGATTGGCGGAGCTTTCATCGCTCGATTTAAACGGATTGCAGGACATTATTGACGGCTTTAAGGCAAGCGATTTCGACACAATTCTTGCGGGATTTGAGCCGACAGACCTTGACGCCCTTTTGGGCGAACAAAAGCCCGATTTTGGGGACGAAAAGGAAAAGGAGCTGTCGCAGTCGGAAGTAACGATTCAGGCGGGAAACTACCGCTTCAGAATGTCGCAGGAAGACTTCGGCATTTGGATAGACAAGCTCAAGCAGGAAGTAGGCTTCGACAAGGAAGCGGTAATCGCTGAAATCCGCAGGAGACTTGCAATATGATAAAGATTGAACCGATTTCCGCCGTAAATCCCTCAACCTACAATCCGAGAACCGCAGACCCGAAGCGTCTCAATTTGATAGAACTTTCACTCCGCAAGCTCGGCTTTATCGCTCCGATTTATGCCGACGCCAACGGCGAAATCCTCTCTGGGCACCAAAGGCACTTTGTCGCAACCCGCATGGGTGTTAAGAACGTCCCCGTTTTCAGGATTCCGCCGATGGAGTTGGAGAAGCGCAAGGCGTTGAACATAGTCTTTAACCGCGCCACAAACGACGGCGATATTTGCCAAACACCCGAAAAGGCTAAGCGCGAACTGGAAACTCTAAACCTCTCGGAACTCGCCAAAAATATTCAGGAAAAGGAATTGGAGAGCAAAGAGTTTTTCCGTTGCGCTTATCCGAGTAAGGTGTCGGTAGCCAAACTTTGCAAAATAAATTCTGGGAGGTGGATTCAATATGCAAAGAGCATTGCAAGGACTCTGCGCAAGGCGGGAATTATCATGCCTATCGTTTGCACACCCGACGGCAAGGTTATAAATGGCATAGGCAGACTTGAAATGCTTGCGGAATTAAAAGCGGATACTTGCGATGTTGTATATATTTCCGAGGAAGAGGCGAAATTCGCGGACGCTATGATGAACCTGCTCACAATGGACTTCAACATTCACGAGCGATATGAGGATTTGCTCCGCTATAATTCATTCCGCCGTGCCCGCAGAGTCCGTGAGGAATTGGGACATGGATTTGTATTCGCCGTTCACGGAAAGAATCCTTGCCACACCTTTGATATATTTAACCATGCGCAACAGGCTAAATGGAGAAAAGAGCACGGAAATACAATTCTTGATTTCGGCGCAGGACACCTTACGGAGACGAATATATTAAATGCCGCAGGATTTGATTGTACCCCTTTTGAACCCTATCATATCGGAGTTTCGGAGATAGACAAAGGTAAGTCTTTGGAAATCTCAAAGAAGTTTTTAGAGGTTGTGGCAAGCGGTAAGGAGTTTACGAGCGTATTTATTTCGAGCGTGCTTAATTCCGTGCCTTTTGCGAAGGATAGAGAGCATATCGCTTGTATTTGCGCTGCCTTGTGTAGGCCATTTACAAAGCTCTACGCTTGCGCCTCAAGCACATCGGAAACTGGATATAGGCAAGTAAATGGCAAAGCCTTCCACAATGAAAGCAATGCGGGAAATATAGCCTTTCGCTTAGAATATGAGTCAGGCATTCGTATTGGAGACTTTCAAGACAAGCCAAAGGTCCAAAAATACCACACTAAAAAGGAATTTTACGACTTGTTTTATCAGTTTTTTAGGAATGTAAAAATATCGGAGATGAGCGGCAATGTCTGCGCAAAGTGCGAAAACGTTAGGCGCATTCCGTGGGAACGGCTTGTGGAAGCATTACAATTTGAGTTTAACTTGCCATATCCCGACGGTTCTCGCATGGAATTGGTTGATGACGCAATAAATGCATTTAAACGCCGCTATGAGGAGATAGCCGTATGAGCGGAGCGAATTTGCGTAAGGGGCAAAGCCCCTTCTATGGAAGCGATACTATCGCTTTGGTTGATTTGAATTATACGCTTGTGGAAAATTCGCCCAAATGGGGCGCACCGAAAATTTATCCATTCATACGCCAGATCGAACAGGAAACATATCGCCAGTGGCTTGTGGACTTTCTGAGGGACAAGTACGCAATTCTTATAACGGCTCGCCCCCAAAAGTATCGTGAGGCTACATTGGAAAGAATAAAGCTTCT
>ULVW01033804.1_pt1 | contig 17031 bp, 12 predicted proteins | sample 1959801 | NCBI WGS metagenome assembly ULVW01 (sample SAMEA4835796, study PRJEB28245) | human gut metagenome | biome: gut microbiome; material: fecal sample | place: Denmark | collected 2008
CTTCTGGCAAGTAAGGCGCAATATGCAGATGTGGTGGAGACGTTGTCTCCTTCATCCGAACCACTAAAGCCGTCAAAAGTCGAGCATGAGACGAGTGCCCCAAAGACTCCGGCAACATCGGTGGAAGTTGCGCATGAGACGGTCGAGCCACCTGCTGAATCAACTCCGGCACTGCCCGAGCTACCCGAATCCACATCGCAGGAAGAGGTTCACTTCGTTTCATTGAAGTGCACAAGGCCGTCCTCTCAACCAGCGCAGTCACCACAGCCAGCTTTGGAGATCTCCTGTGGGACAACACGTATCACGGTAACAGAAGATACGCCGCCAAAACTTTTGCGACAGACTCTCTGTATCCTAAGGGACGTGTTCTCATCATGCTAATCCGAGAACTCACGGCGGATCACATCTATCTGGCCTGTGGCCATACGGACATACGGAAGTCCATCGACGGGCTTGCCGCCTTGGTTGTCTCGCGGTTTCATCTGGACCCGCACCAGCCGGCGCTCTTCTTGTTCTGCGGCCGTCGCAAGGACCGCATCAAGGGCCTGCTCTGGGATGAGACAGGCTTTCTGCTGCTCTACAAGCGCCTCGAAGATGGCAAGTATCAATGGCCGGATAAGAGCGCGAAGAACAGCGTCTCCAGCTTGAAAAAGAGAAGCTCGAGGCTTATTTCGCATGGCTTCAGGACATCGAGCCGCAAGGTCCTGCCGAAGTCCAAGCTCGGCAAGGCCGTCCAGTACTCCCTGAGCCATAAAGAAGCTCTCCAGGCCTTCCTGAAAAGCGGCAATGCTGCGCTCTCGAACAACATCTGCAAGCGCGCCATCCGTAACTTCACCATCGGCCGCAAGAATTGGCTGTTCAGCGACTCCCCGAAAGGAGCCAAGGCCAACGGCTTGAATCCGTTCCAGTACCTCAAGTACCTCTTCGAGCACCTGCCGAACGCCGACATCCAGCGGCATCCAGAGCACCTCGATGACGTCCTGCCATGGAACGAGAACATCCAGCAAAACTGCAAATGAACCATCCAAGCTCCACTGCTCACGCAGCGGAGCTTTTTGGATATGCATCTTAGCGACGATGAAAAGGTGAGCTATCAAAGCAGTCGATTGATACACCAAGTGATTTAGCGCTTACGCAGAATTTCTAAGCTGCCTATGCGGCAGATAACGACGCTGTTACTGTCTTGCCTTCTCGTTCGATTTTCTAAGCTGCCTATACGGCAGATAAGCTTTGATGTAGCTGTCCACCGCAAGTGGGGATTTTCTAAGCTGCCTATACGGCAGATAAGGATCTGCTCATAATTGAGACGGTTCCATTTCTTTTCTAAGCTGCCTATACGGCAGATAAGTATATCGCGGACACGACGCGGCGAGAGCTCGCTTTCTAAGCTGCCTATACGGCAGATAAGGGCCTGCCGGTCTGGTACATCGCCTGCCTTGTTTTCTAAGCTGCCTATACGGCAGATAAGTTCCAACAGGAAGAGGAAGCCGTAGAACGAGATTTCTAAGCTGCCTATACGGCAGATAAGGTCTCCGTGACTTCATGCTGTCAAAACGCTATTTTCTAAGCTGCCTATACGGCAGATAAGCCGCTCATGGCCTCTGTGCCAGCAATGCTCGATTTCTAAGCTGCCTATACGGCAGATAAGGCCACAAGGACGGCCTCGCTGGGGGCGTGGCATTTCTAACCTGCCTATACGGCAGATAAGAGTTTGCTAATTATCTGGCTGGCGTTTTGTATTTTCTAAGCTGCCTATACGGCAGATAAGCAGTACACGCAGTGGTACGGCGACAAGCTCAATTTCTAAGCTGCCTATACGGCAGATAAGGCACGCGAAGATCACAACTACGGCGGTGTCAATTTCTAAGCTGCCTATACGGCAGATAAGGTCGAACGCTTTTGACGTTCGGTTTTTATCTATTTCTAAGCTGCCTATACGGCAGATAAGAACCATCCGCGCCCCTGCTGGCGATCCACCTCTTTCTAAGCTGCCTATACGGCAGATAAGGTAAAAAGTTGTCGTTAATGGATCTCGTTTGACTTTCTAAGCTGCCTATACGGCAGATAAGGATTTAGGCGCACAGCTACAGAAGAGCAATATTTTCTAAGCTGCCTATACGGCAGATAAGTTAGGAGAAATACGGCAGGACAGCTTCTTGATTTTCTAAGCTGCCTATACGGCAGATAAGCTCAGCGAGCTCATCAAATCATACCAGCTTGATTTCTAAGCTGCCTATACGGCAGATAAGCCGTCGGCGAGGTCGACAAAGCGATAGCCAAATTTCTAAGCTGCCTATACGGCAGATAAGGTGGGACAGCTGTGCCCAGATGAAGTTCGCAGTTTCTAAGCTGCCTATACGGCAGATAAGGTTGTCGGGAATTGGTGCAAGAAGGGCAAGCAGTTTCTAAGCTGCCTATACGGCAGATAAGATCGGCCAAACCATCGAACTTCGTGACGCTCTTTTCTAAGCTGCCTATACGGCAGATAAGGTGCCGTGAGCCCTTATGTGGCAAGGGATTGCTTTCTAAGCTGCCTATACGGCAGATAAGTAAGAAAACCCTTGTCGTTCCTGCACTTTCTATTTCTAAGCTGCCTATACGGCAGATAAGTTTGTTGAGTTCTGCGGCGAGCTCCCTTTTCATTTCTAAGCTGCCTATACGGCAGATAAGGCGATGCTTGCGCCCTCTGCATTTTCGCTTGTCTTTCTAAGCTGCCTATACGGCAGATAAGGCAGAGAGCCGCATGATACGCAATGGCATCACTTTCTAAGCTGCCTATACGGCAGATAAGAAGATTGACGCCGGTAAGCTGACGGTCGGTAATTTCTAAGCTGCCTATACGGCAGATAAGAACTTTTTCGGATTTTTCTTTGCAAGCCTGCTTTTCTAAGCTGCCTATACGGCAGATAAGTTTTACAGTTTGAGCGACTGGAAAGAAATGCATTTCTAAGCTGCCTATACGGCAGATAAGGATCTGCGTATCTGCTGCGACCCTCACCGATCTTTCTAAGCTGCCTATACGGCAGATAAGGTGCAAATTCCATAAAAGCACGACGATATTTGATTTCTAAGCTGCCTATACGGCAGATAAGGAGGAGAGCTTCGACCGCGCGATGGAGCAGGTTTTCTAAGCTGCCTATACGGCAGATAAGTCATACGCTTCCGGCTCCAGCGGGCGGCTGCATTTCTAAGCTGCCTATACGGCAGATAAGCGCACGCTCCCGCCGTTCTCGTATTTCACATATTTCTAAGCTGCCTATACGGCAGATAAGGCGATGCGACGAGGAGGCCGAAAGTAATGCATTTTCTAAGCTGCCTATACGGCAGATAAGGGCAGGACCTTCCGCAACGCCTTGAAGCGCTTTTTCTAAGCTGCCTATACGGCAGATAAGCTGGATTGAGGAAGCGACGGAGGCCGACTATGTTTCTAAGCTGCCTATACGGCAGATAAGACCGTCGCGCGCCCAGCCCTGCACCTTAAGTATTTCTAAGCTGCCTATACGGCAGATAAGGGCGATATGACGCGCCTCTTCACAATCGACTTATTTCTAAGCTGCCTATACGGCAGATAAGAATATGTAGAATTGTTTAGGTGCAGATTTCCTTTTTCTAAGCTGCCTATACGGCAGATAAGGGCTGCATTCATTCTTGTGGCTGCTGGCGTCATTTCTAAGCTACCTATACGGCAGATAAGATCACGCTCGTCGAGCACATCGAAGATATCGATTTCTAAGCTGCCTATACGGCAGATAAGTGGCGTACATCGACAGTATGGAGTTACATAGATTTCTAAGCTGCCTATACGGCAGATAAGTCGTCTAGGTCAGTAAGATCAGCAAGCTCAGATTTCTAAGCTGCCTATACGGCAGATAAGATAGGATTCACCGCCACGCGCAACAACAACATTTTCTAAGCTGCCTATACGGCAGATAAGTGGGTGCTCTTTTTGATGCATAAATAAGACTCTTTCTAAGCTGCCTATACGGCAGATAAGCGACCTTGTGACCGTCGGCATTTTGTACGCCGTTTCTAAGCTGCCTATACGGCAGATAAGGGCTCGCAGCCGCTGACGATGCCGTAGCCGGTTTTCTAAGCTGCCTATACGGCAGATAAGGCGTGCTTTGCGTAAATGGAGGTGAGCCGTGTTTTCTAAGCTGCCTATACGGCAGATAAGGGCTTTACGCTGCCATCTTCTGGGTCATTCATTTTCTAAGCTGCCTATACGGCAGATAAGGGCCCAGGAGCGTATTGCGGGCAATAAGTTCTTTTCTAAGCTGCCTATACGGCAGATAAGAGCACCTGATGAAGATTGTTCGTTTCACAGCATTTCTAAGCTGCCTATACGGCAGATAAGAGTTCAAGTTCCGCTCCTAAGGCGTCTATCTCTTTCTAAGCTGCCTATACGGCAGATAAGATGGCGTACATCAACAGCATGGAGACATTCAGATTTCTAAGCTGCCTATACGGCAGATAAGTTCAAGGTTCGCGGCCAGCTGACTCAGCTCGCCTTTCTAAGCTGCCTATACGGCAGATAAGGCTTCGGGGGGAGTGCGGGTGGCCTGCTTCTCTTTCTAAGCTGCCTATACGGCAGATAAGTCGACTGCGGTGCGCCACTCGCGCCTGGGCATTTTCTAAGCTGCCTATACGGCAGATAAGGCCACCGCGGTAGCTCGTCGCGCCGACCATGTTTTCTAAGCTGCCTATACGGCAGATAAGGATGACGACATGGTCGTTATCTCCATAGACCATTTCTAAGCTGCCTATACGGCAGATAAGTCCGCATAGCGGCTGAAATTGTCCGCATAGACTTTCTAAGCTGCCTATACGGCAGATAAGTTTCTCCTCCGTCTTCGGCACGATTAGCTTGATTTCTAAGCTGCCTATACGGCAGATAAGCTCACTCCGTCCGCAGATGCGCTGCCCACTCATTTCTAAGCTGCCTATACGGCAGATAAGGGTCTGCTCGACGATCTCCCGCGTCGTCGCATTTTCTAAGCTGCCTATACGGCAGATAAGGTGATTCGGATTGATAAGACACGCGACTACACTTTCTAAGCTGCCTATACGGCAGATAAGATATGATTTGCTTGCATCATAGTCCGGATTCATTTCTAAGCTGCCTATACGGCAGATAAGAAAGCGCTGATGATTGCGGCCGATGAGGTGGTTTTCTAAGCTGCCTATACGGCAGATAAGTTCTCATCGTCGTCGCCGTGCTAATCTTTCGTTTTCTAAGCTGCCTATACGGCAGATAAGATGTCATATCCGTATCGCTGAAATTCGATTCATTTCTAAGCTGCCTATACGGCAGATAAGGGCCGCGCAAGGTCTACCCATGCAAGACAAAATTTCTAAGCTGCCTATACGGCAGATAAGGTTGCGCTTGATCGGCTTGTAGACGTAGTGCTTTTCTAAGCTGCCTATACGGCAGATAAGTATCCGTTCCTCTTCGCAAACGTTGACCGCATTTTCTAAGCTGCCTATACGGCAGATAAGCTGACTGACACGGAACTCGAGATTATGGGCGATTTCTAAGCTGCCTATACGGCAGATAAGACTGTACGATGGGCGACGTACAATTTGCGGCCTTTCTAAGCTGCCTATACGGCAGATAAGTTCCATCGTCCTCCTCTGCTTGCGTCGGCCTTTTTCTAAGCTGCCTATACGGCAGATAAGGTACATGAGCCTCGAGGCCTCGTAGGTCGTCGTTTCTAAGCTGCCTATACGGCAGATAAGAGCTTAGCCGAGCAGGCGAAGATGTTCTTCGCTTTCTAAGCTGCCTATACGGCAGATAAGATCTATACTGTGTATATGCCCTGAGATTCGTATTTCTAAGCTGCCTATACGGCAGATAAGGTCCTGACACTCAAAGAAGCAAGAGCTGTTAATTTCTAAGCTGCCTATACGGCAGATAAGAGTCAATCTCTGTGCAACTATCCTTGTCCTGCTTTGGTTCGCACCAGCTACCTTCATTTAACCAAAATTTTGCGCTCTTGTCAAAGCCCTTGATTTACATGGGTTTTTGGCATGCGACGAAAACTTTGGTCAAAAGTCCGGAACAGATGTTCTCTTGCTTAATCCGTATGCCGAAAAGCCTTCACAGGGATGTTCATCCGCTTCCTTCTTCTGAATGAATAAGCTGAAACGATGGTGATTGGTCATGCTTTCCAGCTGGATATATGGATAGTGAGTCTCATTAACAGGCGTTGGGAAAAGCTTCTGGGCTTCTTCTATTGATATATTGTGTCGTTTTGCATAGCGCCTGGCTTTCTGCGTTGTGGTTGCCTCTGGCTGATAGCGTCTGTACGTCACAAAGCCTTTGCATGATCTGACAGGGACAGGACGAATGCTTTTGACTTTCACGTAGTCCGGTGTGAAACGCTTTAATGCATCAATCAGATTCAAGCGCTGCAGATCGGATTCTTCCAGAGCAAGCAGACGGAGCGTACGCCCCAGTGTCGGCGTTGCATCGGAATATCCGGGAAATGCTACACCACATCGGATCATGCCATGCTCGTCTTTGCTACTGGCCAATGCCAAATGGATTTGGCGGTAGACTCTGGACCAAAGGAACGATGTTGAGATGTCTTCTGTCGGCTGCAATATAACATCCTGAAAGAACCACATGTCTATCATCCCTTTCATTCTTTTCCACTTGCGCCAAAGACGCCACCGCGGATCAGGACAGCCATTACATATTGCGCAGCTTCTGGGCTGTCAAAGTCATCACCAAGGGAATACTTATCAAAGAGCGTATAGAAATCACTCTTTGCTTTTGGAGTACGGAACGCCTTACCCAGATTCGTGACTGCACCATAGGGTTCTACGGCAATCGGACCTACCCCCGTATTCGTGCCATATTCTTCATACCAAGTGTCAATCGTGCGGATTGCATTGCTGAGCTTCTGCGAATGCATTGCCGCCGTACCATCCACTTCATACAGGACTTTGCTCTTCTTACCTTTTCCCTTATCCAAGATGAGCTCTTCACTTGGATAGACATCCTGCCCTCTGCCAATCTTGGCAAAAGTCGTAACTTCCAGCAGGAGATACGGAATCTTGCCAGATAGTGCTGATTCAATCTGCTCAGCTAATGTATCGACCATCTCATCGCTATGATCAAAATCCTGCAGAGAATAATCATACGAATGGAACAGCCACTGCTTATCATTAGCCTTGACCTGCACTTCCAATTCTTCTGCACCGACGCGATTCCGCCAGAGGAAGCGTGCATTAGCAAGGTTCAGTGCATACCGTTTGGCCAGTTCACCGAATCCGTATTGCTCTGCATAGCGTTGCCCCATCTTCAAAATTTTCTCTTTGTGCTCTGCATTATTGCATGCAGCGGGCATAGCCGCTCCCGGCAGGACCTTCATCGTGAATGCGACTTTCAAGGTGTCCTGATTCATCGACAACGATGCCGCATCGACAGTCTGTGGATTTGGCTTTTCAATTTCTGCATTAAGCTTTGCAGGGTCATTCGCTATTGCCGCCTTCTGGCGATTGGAAATCGTACCGCGGACGGATTTCTCACGCAAAGGCAGTGCGGTTACTTTACTCTGACGCTCATCCCACGTTGTTCCATACATCAAACCGTCTGAGAGAACAATTTTTTTCTCAAACGACAATACCGTTGCTAATCCCTTCGTGTTTGACTTTGCCATGATTAATCCTCTCCTTCATTTGATTCCATCTGCTCATTCACACAGACATATAGCCCATCCTGCTCATCATAATGATATTGCCACATCATTTGATTGATATCTTGAAAATGATGCGGCATCTTGAACTCACCGAGTGTCAATACCGGTTCTGCAAAACGATGCAATGTACTCGCATCGCGCTGATTTGCCACATGCCCGAGCGGGGTCAACCCTTTGAAGCCGGTGACGATCGGTACCAACCATCCCTGTTCTTTGCGTGGTTGCAAATGCCATGTATCATGCTCATCATCGTGTTCATAATGCAAGGCCAGCAAATCCAGCAACGCCTGAAGAGTATCCTGCTGCTCCTGTTTCTCCTGCCTTTGTCTCAATAGCCGACGGCGCTCTATCAGGACGTATCCCGGCATGAGACTGCGGATTGCGCGACGCACATCTTTCTCGTTATCCTCATCTACTAAGAGGATTCTTGACCCGCGTGTCGAAGTTGATTTTATAGGATCATCGATTGGTGAAAAATCGAGGATATCGCCGCCCGCAATCTTCATCCCATTCAGGGCTTTTGTTGTTTTCTCATCGAAAATCAAGTAGTTACTTGACGACAGCCCATCCACTTCGATAAGCAAAGATACAGTCAGATGCACTCTTGCTTCCTCGATAAATGGGGGTCGTTCAAAAGAAGATCCCTTTTTCCGCAGTGGATTCGAAGTGATGATGACGGAGTTCACATAGTCGCCCGGACCCTTATAGGTCTGCAAATTAAAATCATGGCAGGACACCGCCAGTTTCTTCAGGCGAATACTAGACAGCGCCTCATTGCGCCGGAGCTTTCTCTCCAATGCATGCATGGCCCCCAACCACGCGGTCATAGCAGGAAAGCCAATCGTGAGCGGACTGCTGAAGGCATTTGCATTGTGAATCTTGACTTGACGCAACAGTAAATACATCTTACTCTTGCTCATCCCTCTCTCACCTCCTGTTTCAGCACCGCTTCCATCGTCGATGCAAAAGAGTGCAGTTCTGCATCCGAAAGCGAAATCTCTTTCCGCGTCTCAATGCGACAGAACCACCCATAGGCATTCACGAGCCAGCGGGCAAAATCCATACAAACCGGCCAAATCCAGTCAGTATCGGTCTGTCGCCGATTGGAATAGGCTGCATCCAGCCAGACTGCCTGTTCTTCCGTCAGTTCCGTATCTTTACTCCAACCAGCAGGAAGTGTCTGCAATCGGTTTGCTTCATATAGAATAGGCTCGACAAAATCCAGTATGATATCCTCACGGCGCTCACGCATCTCAAGATTATGGCGCTGGTCTCGAAGCAGCGCATCAAGATGGAACAGCACTTTAATGAAGCTGCGCCAGTAAAGTGAGTCAAAGAAAAAGTTCCTTTTAGGCATCTTTATTTTTCGACTAGTCAGGCAGGGTGGCAATGACGGTAAAACCTGTATCCCTAATGAAGAATTTCGCGTGCTCACATTCTGTACATTTGCCCCTCCAAAGCGGACATTGGTCAAATCAGAAAAAGTTTGATACGAACCATCATAACATTCTGACTTTTTGTCCTGGCACTTTCTCTGCACTTGAAATGCCATTCTAATCCGATTTGTAAGTTCAAGCATCAGAACACTCGGCGGTAAGATACTGAGCAGATGATATTCTCCGTCACAATCAGGTATAGGGAAATACACTTGTTTCAGGCGTTCATCACTTTCCTCTGGAATCTTTGATATCTGAATACGCAAAATTTTCTCTCGTAATGGTTCATATTTGATTCCTAGCGATTCTATTTCGCGACGAATAAAAGGCGAATCCTCACGAAAATATTGCCAAGCTGTTTTGGCCTCAAGGTCATCTTTCTGTTCCGCTATGCTTTCTTTCTGTGAAAACCGTGAGACCAAGAATGACGCAATCGTCATAAAGGCAGACCCACCCTCTACATAAATATCTTGCTGTACTGCCGTATCAGTCGTTGTCAAGTATCCTTTCCCCGTAGGTCCACTATCATCATGTAAATGAACGGCCACATCCGGATGCGTGTACTTGCCGATATGCGAACTCACCCAATATCGGTCAAGATTCTTCAAATTACTCTCTAGCCACTCAACCGGGGTCTGTTTCTTTTTCGCCGCTTTATCGGCAATATAAGTTGCTATCGATCCCATAATCTTCCCTCCTTTACCAATATTATATCATAATATTATCATGGATTCAAGATGAAGATTTAATTCTGATACAACATTCCAGAAGCTGCCTACACGGCAGATGACAATTGTATCAGAATATAATCATTTGCTAAGCTGCCTATGCGGCAGATCCTACTGGCTTCATTATAACAGAAACCAATTCAACTGACTATCACTTTCTTTCATTCATCAAGGTATGGAACGCTCCGAGCTGGTCATCATACCAGCACACTCTCGCTCCATCTTCATAGCCGGAAAGGCTCAGCTGCCCATACCGCTCGGATATGCGCTGCAAGACTTCTCCTTCGTCCTCATCGGAATATGGCCTTCTGGCAGCTTGTGCCTGAAGAGACGCCATATAGGACCGCGGCAGCCAAAACCGCTCTCTGTAAAGGGCCAGCTTCTCCTCAGGGTATGGTCTCAGATTGCACATATCCCCGCATGACATATATTCACCCTTATCTTTTTTATAGAAGCCCAGTGCCCCCTGCTCCGCATCATAGCGATAGTACAGGTCCTGATCTTGAATGCCTGCGCGGAACGGACGCAGGTACTGCGGCAAGCCCGTCATCCACCAGCAGGTCTGCTGCCAGCCGCCCACTTCATCCGGCGATTTATCCTTGAGGCTGCGCCAATCCGCCAATCTCTTGTGCTCTAAATCAATCAATCTCGACTGTGGCCGAAGCGGTCTGGGGATCTTCACGCGGGGAATCGCATCGATATGCGCCCAGTTGTCATCAGGCACCAGGTCTTTCATATCGTGGCTCTGCAGTAGATATCGCGAAGCTTTCTCGAATCCTGGTCTGTAAAAGACAACCCTCTGTCCGGGATTTACCATTCCTCGCCAGTTAAACTGCATGACACCGATGTTCGGAGCCTCTATATCCTGCAGGCATGGACGATGGCGATGAACACGACCGGCCAGCTGGATGATTGAGCGATACGAGGATGGCTCGATGATTGCCCAATCAAAGTCATGGTCACGGCCGATCTCCTCCACCGGAGTAGCCACGACCAAGAAAATGCACCGTTTCACCTGACTATGGTCTAAATGGCGGCGAAGGATGGCATCTTGGAAGGCTACCTGTGCGCCGCGTTCCTGCTTGCGGCGCAGGACATGGTCGAGATACGCTTCTTGTTCATGACGCAGCAGCAGGACTTGGCGGCTGTGATAGCACATGACGAAGACTGCCGTATCCTCTGGCCATTCAACAGACAGCAGGGCAAGAGCCATATTGACACACGGGTCAATGTTGGCAAATCGTACGAGTCCAAATGAAACTTCCTTGTTTGTTTTCTCATCAACGACATGGTGATTTCCATGCAGCTGCAGGACGGCTTGCTTTATCGCTGCAACATACGACTGCCATGACTGTTCTTTCGTCGTCTGAGGCTGGCACGGAATCAAGACCGCTTTCCGCTTCACGACCTGCGCCTGTAAATTCTTGACACGTTTCTCAACAAAGCTCTCGTGGGCAAGCCTGTACTGGTTTGGCTGCTGCAACGGTATCACGGCTGATGCAGAACGGAATTCATCCACCCAGACAGCCGTTAGCGTTTTCGTCCGGTCTGAGAATGCATTATAGCAGCACAGGCCGTCCTGATAAGCTTGATAGAGCCCGTAGGCCAAGTCTGGCGGAATCGTGGCAGAAGATAAGACTACGTTGCGTCCAAGCAGGCCAGCTAAGTGGACCAGCCGGGCAACTGCTGTCAAATCCTCCGGCGAGAAATCATCTACTTCATCGATGACGAGATCCGCTGACATCATCCGCAGGAACGGCAGCAGGCCCTTGCCTCCACGTGTCACCTCTGTCGCACGGATAATCTGATCGATAGTCGCAACCAAAACCGGCTTGAACAGGAATGCGCCATTTTTCTTTGCCTGCGGGTTCCTGCGCCCATCGAGATAAATATCCAGATACTTCAACTGCTCATGCGTGAAATTATCCTCAAAGGAAAGCATATCTTCCAAGAGTTCCTCTTCTCCTGAACCGCCTATCTCGCAAGGAGAACCCTTCTCTTCTAAATCTGCCGAGTCGGACTGTTTCTCCTGACGATACAGTTCTTCAACAGCAGAGGAACCGATGACGATAGCTAATTCATCCTTCGTCAGATGCATGCGCTCTTGATATTCGCTGCCGGTCTGAAGCGTCAATGATCGGAGTCCCAAAGCTAACGTATAGCGCATGGATTTGCCATCTGGCGACAATGACTGCATCAATTTAGCATTGGCTGTCGTCTTGCCGCAGCCTGTGCTTGCCATGTTCATGACGAACCAGGCCTGCTCCTCCCCTTCTTGCTTTGCTGCCTGGACTTCACGGACTGCTTTATCCTGCCACTGATAGGGTGCTTTTGCCGGTTTGAAGCGTACTGTGTCCGTTACATCCATCGCATTTGTAAAAAGCGGGAGCTGGTGTGCGATATTGACAGCTTGAGCCGCTACCTTAGTCAGGTGGGAAGACAGTGTATCGCAGAGATTATCCCCCTCTGTATTCGCATATAAAACTTTCTTCTGCTCTTCTATCGGTACATCCGTCTGGCATTTCTGCGAAGAGACAAAATGGTCAGCAAGCATCAAGGCTTCTCGCGCATATAAAAGGAGTGGTCGCAGGGCAGCGCTTGATTCCATACAAAGCAGCTGCAACTGTGCTTTTTCCCGAAGCAGGCGCGCCAGCCATTTTTTAACAGACTTACTCCAGTCGTCATCATCTAGCAGGAATCCTCTCGAAAACGCAAAACAGGGATTCTTCGTAGCAGGGATAACACCTTCATAGCCCCAGTCGGCTTTAACTGTCGAAAAGAGTGCCTCCAAAGACAGCAGTGGTTCTATTGCACAGAGCTTGTACTCCATCTCATTCCGAGTCACAGGCAGGCGATGGTGCGATAGGATAAGCCAAGCAACCAGGCGCATGATTGGTGGCATATCCGGCAATGCCTCTGCCTGACTGCCTCTATCTTTCATCTCCTTTTTCAAAGCTGTCTTCTTCAGCTTGCCATCCATAAAAAGATGTATCCACGCGTCATCATCCTCTGTGTCACCACTGATTTTCGCTACAGCTGCCAGCATCTGGCAGGAAACCCATTCGTGGCGATAGGGGTCTTTTTCCATTGACGACGACTGCAACTTTTTCTGAAAGTGGTCCGATGATTTGCCCCAGTCATGGAAAAGAGCTGCTACTGCTACCAATGACTTGATCAAGGCAAGATATGGCCAGCCACCTTCCCATTCTTTATGCAGGATGTTCTTCCTCGTTGTATTGACTGGCACCATGCCGTCCTCATTGAATTTGTCGCGGTTCCCCACCACCCAGAGGAGCTCGCTGCGATTGCGCGAGCGGATCCAGCGGCAGGACACTGCCGTGCTTTTCGTCGCATTCCTGCGCAGGAGTGTCTTGACTTCTTGTACCCCCTCCTGCGTCATGATGGTCTGCCATGTGTCATTGCCGATGCGATCTGCAAATTGGTCCAGAATGCGGCGAACCGTCAATAGGGCTTTTTTCTCACTGCGGCTGGTAAACAGTACCATCATGATAAGGGCCCTCCTTCCCCCATAGTTGGCTCACACGCTTTACCTCTTCAAACAAGAAATCCAGCACTTTGTGCTCTGTGAATTTCTGCAGGCAGTACGAACGGAATTCCTGATCGCGTAAATCATCTTCTGCACAAATAAATGCGCCTGGCAAGACAATCGCATCTTTCACAAGGTCCGCAACATCAAAGACCAGAGCACCGCGCCGTGTCTTTCCATGCATGACGGCGAAACCATGCGGTATTCCCAGCACCCACAGTGTGACGGCAGCTAAGCCATAGGCAAGATAATTGCCGTGATTCAAGAAGATATTGGCCTTATCACCTGCGGGAGCATCATGAAGGCGAACAAAATCCGGCATATTGACATGGCCACTCGCATACTTGTAAAGCGCCTTTGTGAAGATCGCCTCACCTGCCAGCAACTGTTTGATATCCACAGCCTGCTGGATAACTTGGCGGAAGCGATGCATGGCAGACTCGATATCATCATCGTCTGCATAGAAGCCCCAGCTCTGCAAATCCCGGTCCTTCTGCCAGACTTGCTCGATAAACTGGCAACGCTTCATCTGGAACTCCTTCGCCGCTGCCAAGCGTTTGTCTGCCTGGAACCAGAACGAGAGCCACCCCTGCACGTATTCCGTTGGCCGGTATTCGCTCTGAGGGCTGAGCCATTCGATCTCCACGCCGGAAAGCAACGGCGTCCCACCATTGCCACAGAAACCGACCATGACACCAGCCATAGCCAGCATGCGCATGGCAGCTTGTGTGATGGAGGTGCCCGTCCCTAATAGCAGCACCGTCGTATTGGCAATCGGGATATTCCAATACTGATTCTCTCGCTTGCCCTCTGTCAGATAAAGAACACGCCCGTCCTTCTGCATGACCCGACACTTTTCCAGATAGTAGATGTTTGCTCTCTTGGAATGTAGAATGACTTTCAGGTTTGATGCTTCAATCTCTGATTTCGTCATCGTCACGATACCACCTTCACGATAGCATACAGTCCGTCAATCACAATATCTTACAAAATCTATATATTAATTCGACAAGTTATCATTGGATTCCTTCCTATACAAAAAAGGGCACCGCTGAAGCGGTGCCTTTTTATCGTTAGATTACTTTTGGCAATCAGATCATGTTCTTGACATAGGAATCGTAGAGGCTCTTGAGCTCTTCGACTTTGTCGTACATCTCGACCTGCAGGCCGGATGCGGTTGCGTAGTCGCCTTCGTTGAGGGCGTTGATGAGGAGCGTGAAGAGGGACTTCTCGTCGATGCTGTCCTTGGCGAGGTAGCTGCGGATGCCGTTGATCTTGTTCCAGTTGTAGGAATCGAGGTCGGTGACGAAGTCGGCCTTGGCTTCCTTGGCGGCGCGGACGATGTCGCGGTTCTCCGGAATGATGCGGGCGATGAGCTCCGTCTTCCAACGGGTCAGGGCACCGGCGCGGAAGGCCTCGATGATCTGGTCGCGCAGGGCGCCGCCAGCCGTGATGACGGCGAGCTTAGCCGGGTAGTTCTCGAAGTTCTGCATGTTCTCCCAGACCGTAGCCGGCGGAGCACCGAAGAGGCGCGTGCGCTCTTCTTCCGTGTAGTCTTCGAAGACATCGTCTTCGCTGCGGTAGGCGCGGTCTTTCTCGAGGTAGAAGCCCTCTTCACCGGCATCCTTGGAGATCTCGGCGAGGCACTCTGCCGTCGTGTGCGTGGCGCAGGCCTTGACGCCGTCGAGGCAAGCCGAGTAGATGGCTGCGAGGACGAGGTACGTGTTCGTGTACGGGTTGCAGGCACGCAGCTCGAAGCGAGTTGCGTACGGGTTGCTGAGGTCGCGGATTAGGCCGGCGAGGATCGTGCGGTTACGCGACGGAATCTCCGGCGTATGGCCGAGGGACGTGACGACGCAGACCGGAGCCTCGAAGCCCGGTTTGAGGCGGTTGAGGGAATCGTTCGTAGCGGAGACGAACGGGTTGATGACCTCGTAGTTCTTGAGCAGGCCCATGAGGGAGCCGTAGCCGATGGCGCTCATGAAGTCTTTCTTCTGATCGTCAGCCGTGAAGAGGTTGTGGAGCTTGCCGTCTTTCGTGATGGCAGCCATGCCGATGTGCGTGTGCTCGCCGTTGCCAGCCAGGCCGATCATCGGCTTTGCCTTGAAGTTGACTTCGAGGCCCATGCCGCGGAAGACTTCACGGACGATCGTGCGGACGAAGAGCTCGTTGTCGGCAGCCTGCAGGGCATCGGCGAAGCGCCAGTCGATCTCGAGCTGCTCGCAGACGTGCGTCATGCGGCCGCTCTCGTCGATCTGTGCTTTGAGACCGCCGACTTCCTTGTGGCCCATCTCGACTTTGAAGCCGTATTTGTCGAGCACGAGCAGGCACTGCTCCATAGCCGTGCGGACGATGCCGTGCGTGCGCTCCCAGTACTGCTCCTGCAGGACCTGCGAAGCGGACATCTCTTCGATGGCAGCATCTTCAAGCGGCGTCTTGACCCAGAACTCGAGCTCCGTAGCGGAGGTGAACTGGATGTCCGTGACGTCATTGCCGTTGACGCTCTCGATGCCGGAGATCTGCGGATGTGCCTTGAAGAGGGCCAGCAGCTCTTTCTTGACGTAAGTGAGCGTGTCAGCGAGGACGGCACGCGAATCGACGCGCTTGCCCTCGTGGATCAGGAAGGACGGGATGCGCAGCGTGCCGATTGGCTTGCCCGTCTCCTCGTCGTAGTTCTCCATGTTATAGTCGACGAACCAGTTGACGGAAGGATCGACCGGCATATCGACTTTTGCGTTGTTCAGGGTGGCGATGCCCGTCAGCACGACGGAGGAACCATCCGTCTGGACAGCCGTGCCAGCATAGAACTCATCGATATCCTTGAGGAAGATGCGCATCGGGATCTTCTCATCCGTATCGTTACCGGCCATGTCGATGCCGACCAGCGAAACGAACTTGATCTCGGGATGTGCTTTGAGCGTGTTCAGGATTTCTTCTTTTTCGGAGTTTGCAGGAATCACATAAAGTAACTCGTCCATGTTTATACCACCCTTTTTAAAATTGAGCAACAAAAAAGCCATGCAGAAAAACATCCGGATCATACGAATCGGAAGTATCACCTCTGCATGGCGCCATTGCCATATGACTATTCGTCTCGTACAAGCGCACTCGCTTGAACGACTCTTATGTTATCATAGTCTTTTTCATTTGTAAAGGGGCTCATCGTGTATACATGCTGCTTTCTCTGTTCATCTCGCGCAATAGGCGCGTGGACGCTGAGGAAGCATAGGCAGCAGGACTCGTCCCGTAGACGCTCTGGAAGGCCTTCTCGCCATCACCGTCGGCGAGGTTTGCGGCGCGCATCCACTTGGTGAACCTGCCCCAGCCGCGGCGAGCGAAGAGGTCGTCGGCAGCGAGCTCGGCGACGATCGAGCACGATTCATCGCCGAAGGAAGCGCAGGCCTGCTCGTAGGCCTGCGGCGTGGTCAGGCTGGCGGCATCGGGGAAGCTGCCCTTCTCCTGCAGCACGCTGTACCAGGTGCGGCGGTAGTCGGCGAGGCTGCCGAGGCCCTCTTCTTCGAGGCGCAGGGTGCCGATAAGGTAGGCTGCGCCGCGCGCGAGCCAGGCGACTTCCTTCTCGGTGCCGCCCATGGCCTGCGCTTCCATGACGCGCGTGA
>ULVW01117828.1_pt1 | contig 16979 bp, 28 predicted proteins | sample 1959801 | NCBI WGS metagenome assembly ULVW01 (sample SAMEA4835796, study PRJEB28245) | human gut metagenome | biome: gut microbiome; material: fecal sample | place: Denmark | collected 2008
GCACGCCCAGCGAAATGACCACCTTCGCGAGCGTCGTTGGTACAATACCCCCAAGCGCCAACGGTTTCTACCTTACCCTCTTCGTTGAGGAACTCAGTTTCGGTATCGCCCCAGGCTCCAAACAAGAAGGTATCTTTCAGGAGCTGCTGTTCTTCGGAGGTCAGGACCTTCACGATTTCGCGGATGGTTTCAACGGTTGCTTTCATAGTTTACGAGTGTTTTAGTTTAACTTTTCCAAGAGCGAAGGTACGGCGAATTTCCCAAACCGCCAAGAGAATCTTGAAAATTTTTCTATTTTTACGAAGATTTTTCCAAGACCCTCGTTCTATCAACACCAGAAGGCGTATAACGTCATCGCCAATAACGCCAATACTACCGACCAAGCCATAAAATAAAGGAGGTTGGCGACCACACGGACCACCAACCTCAGTATATACGTCAACAATTTCATCGCGTTCAATTCTTATAAGCATCCATCAATTTATCAAACGCACGAATTCGCGGTTCAATTTCGCGCCATGGCCACCAATAGTCCTCGCCGTCTATTTGAGTACCGCCAAGAAATTCGGGGTTAAACTCTGGTATCACCAAACGGAGCCACACAGGGTTGTAGAGCGGCTTTCCATACACAAATTGTCTAACGGCGTACCCCTTACCCTCATCGCGCAAGATATCGGCCAGCTGAAGGGTCAATTCTTCCGACTGCCACGCCGTATCATGGAACGCTACACACATTCCCAGACCGCTGTGAGGCGAAACGTGTTTCGACTTTTCAAAATAGTCTTTTCGCGCTGCCATAATCCAACGTGCAATAACGGTTCGTTTTTCGGTGATAGTCATGGTTTAAACAGCATTTTGTTACACTTAGGACAGCGGAGTAGCACCTTGGGGAGGTAGCGTTGTTCGAGTGCTCCGCGTATGAATATCCGCACCTGGTCGTGAGTTAGCACAATTCGTTCGCCACACTCACACGTCAGCGTCACCTCAACGGTGTATTTACCTTCACCAGGCTCTTCATCCAAGAACAGACGGTCGGGAAACTGGCGGAACTCCAGTACACCGTTGGCGTTGCGTGTCCACGAATTACAGCGTTCTTTACCAAACCCCATATCCATCGTGAATGCGTACCCCTTAGTGTTGGCCAGGAATTCGGGTGTCAGATAGATCTTAACGTCGTGCGGACGCTCAGGGTCGCCGCTGGGTAAGGTGTAACACCCGTAACGGCGCATTTCGTCACTAAGTCGCGGGTCGTCGTAGTTGCGTTCTTGGTCCATATCGTTTACGAGATTTCAGTTAAACAACGTTCCGTTGGCGTATTTCATCACCCAGGCAGTAGATTCTAACAGATAATCACCTTCCTTAGCCATATCCACCAGCCGCCAATATTGAGGAAATACGCGACCCGTAGGATCTTCTCCGGTAGCGGAGTTGTAACGTACTTCCATCCGGGTAGTACGAAAATCGCGGAACCCTAACCGCGCAGCACGAAAATGGTGTTCGTCCTCAGGACTGGTAAGGGTTACGGCGATAGCGTCACACAGCGGCGCCACTTTTAACAACCCCTCTACGTCAGGAAACCCCGTGAAGAGTTTAACACGCACGTTGGCGTTGGCGGAACGGAGTTCGGTGATGACGTCAATAACGCGTTGAGGGTAGTTCATCGGTTCACCACCGATAATCTGTACCACCGTGAAGGAATCGCCCAGAGCGCGGCCAGTTGAAACACAAACCTTACCCTGCTTGGCCCACAGCTCACGCGCTGTGGATAATACTCGCACACCGTAAGCGTCAACGGGCAGTTCATCCACTATCAGGCGACATATGCGTCCTTTGTAATCCATCACTATCACTATCGGTTTTTAGTGTGTTGAAGAACACGACCTGTTTCTTCTGGCGTTTTATCCAGCCCCCGATTATAGGGTGCGTCGGCGATTTCACTGAACGGATACGGTACAGGCATCGTGTTGAGTTCGGCACGCGATGAGGGCGTTCTCCAAGCGCGTGAATAGCGACCTCTCAGCTGTTTAAGTAACGATGGCGGAATCATATCCTTTGGCGGTTCGTAAGCTGGTACGAGCAGGGTTTCGGGTTCGGGCTTAGGCGACGAGGGGTGCTTAATGCCCCTATCCGTGTTGGCGGTGCCGATTTTAGCCTCTTTCCCGCGAAAACGGCGTAAACCCCTCCGCGATGCCGTAGAACGAACTGTAGAGATCGCCAATCCCCATTTAGCACAAAACGCTTCTACATCCATAGTGGCGTAGTTTTCTACGAGTTCCTTTAAAGCCTCACTCCCCTCACACAGCACAGCGTGTTTATCACGTAAATTAGCCATATCACAGATAGGTTAAGGTGGTGGTGTATTTAGCCCGTTCTTCGTTCAGTAGGGCCAACAGCCGATCCTCGCTACGCGACGAAGAACCTTCGTAATGGTATTCTTCCAACACGAGTTCTACTTCGGCGTCGTTGTGAACCGGATAACCGCGTCTTCGTGCTATCAACTGGCGTTCGGTCTTGGTGCGTTGGCGACGGACATCCTCAATTTGACGGATTATTTCGTCCTTAGTCATCACCGCGTCAGTTTTAACATCCAATCGCGGAACTGGTACGGCGCACGCGGTTCGCGTTCTATCAGCTGGCCTGTACGTAGGTTACGAAGATGATAGGTCGGAAATTCGTCTTCGGTATCGCCGCCAACGATAAGGCACGTGTCTTCGCCCTTACCGGCAGCGTCGTACATTTCATCCAACAACCCAATAGGGTCGTCGTTAGCTTCGTCGTACACTACGCCGTACAACTCACGAAATTCTTCCTCGGTGAAGTCCACGCCAGTGTAGGCGGCTATCTCGACCCACGTCTTCACCTTTACGCGGGTGCCGATACGGTACAGCGGATTCATTTCTGTGCTTGATTGGTGTAATATGCCATTTGTTTTACGATTTAAGTTCTACAATCTTACGGCGTCGGCCAAATAGGCTTCAGCTCCGGTAGCGTTGGGCGTTTCAGCGCCCCACCCAGCGGCATACGCAGCAGCAATAAGAACTTCGGGAGTCATAGCTACCTACGATTTAAGTATTCGATAACACGATCTATCGCATACGCGCCATACCCGATAACGAGCATCCCGAATAGTTTCACCAGCCCGTCGCCGTACCAAATCAAGTTGATACCCACAAACGCTATCACAGTGACGATTATTACTAACATCCAAACGGCGCGCTCTTCCTGCTGTTTACGATTCTTGTTCATTTTACAGAGTCTTGAGGAGATTTTCGATAGCCTCACGACGCGTTGCGCCGTAAGCGGGGATATTGGTGTTACCTTGTGCGTCGATGATTTCAGCAGCCGACCAACGGAGTTCGTAGTTACCGCGCAGCCCCTCATCGCGAGCCCAAGAGCGGCACAGCCCCGTATTATCGTCTTCGTAAACTACTTCGTCGCGGACCAGAACCTGGCACAGAACCTCAACTTCGAATTTTACAGTCTTTTTTACAATCGCCTTCATAGCTTTAGAGTTTAGTTTCATTTTCCAAGAGCGAAGGTAGTGTAAATCTCCAAGACTTCAAAGAGAATCGCGAAAAATCTTCCAAGAAAAGTGAATTATTTCGTAAATCGCCAACAGAAACCCCCAGCGGACGAGTTGGTCCACCGGGGGCACAGATAATACAACGGTTGTTAGATGAATTTACGTGTTATCCACTGGATGTACTCCTTTCTCACTTTCAACCGTTCATCGTCGCCGCGAAGACTATTTTGCTCACACACATACGACCGCTTGGCTATTTCGTAACACGTCATTTTATCCATTTGTTCCATCATCCACTGATACGCGTCGCCAAATTGTGCCGTTGACTCAATACCTGTAATATGTCCCACGGGATGTTCCGTACTTATATGCACTACCAACGGGAATTGGCGCATATCTTGACGCTTTAGGTATAGCCTAATAAAAGCCGGATACGTGCCACCAACGTTTGGCGGTGCTCCTGGAATATATTCCGCATATACGCCGTTAGATAACGCTACGCGGTTATGGTAGTACGCATTCAGAGCACGCTTAGTAATACGATTCACCACTTCGTCAAAATCCATCGTATTAACGTCAACGGTTTCGAGTCCTACCAGTTGGCGCACCTTAAACAACGACGGACGGTATTCATACCACATCGCAATTAATATAACCACGATACATACCGCTGCGGCGAAAAGTGTCGATTTGTCGTCCATAGTGCTCTTGAATTTTCGTTATCGCTCAGCGAACGTTACCTTGTACCACCCCGCTCCCGCCACGGCCACAAATCGCACGTTACGGTCTCTTTCGTCAAGGGAGATATACACCGCTGCTGACGTGTTGGCGAACGCCGGAACTACACCTGTCTCGCGGGACGACGCTACGGCAGCTATTTCTGTCGCGGTCATCTTCTCCACCGTGGTGTCAGGGCGAACGTCAAAACCCAGCGAACGGATGGCGCCCATCACGTAGTCTGAAACCTCAACGCGCGTCTGCAGCGTGCTCATCATATTTTCGAAGTCGCGTCGAAATTCGCCAAACGAACGCACCTTGGTGGTGGTAGTTACAGGCTTCCCTACCACGTCGTCGCCAACGAATATCAGGTTACGAGTATGCTCGGCCCAGCCGTTGGCGACGGATACTACCTTTGAGGCCTGCCAACCGATGGTTTCGGCCTTTTGAGTGACATACGACGCACGCTCTTCCAGTTCGCGCGGAAGATTTACCAACACGCACGCTTCCTCGTTGCTAATGAGCTCGATGGGCTGGCCATTCCAGCGCTGCTTGAATTCTTGAATTTCCATCACTTCTTGAATTTAGATTTTTGTTTTTTGTTGAATTTGTGTTGCGGTACGCGTCCCTCTTCACGTGTTAGTTCGTGGTCCTCGTCCGGCGTTTTATTAAACTTTGAACGCCAAAAATCAACCTCGGCCTCTGCTCGGTGTTTAGGCCCTTCCAAGGTCTCACGCTGCTTGGCGATACGCTGAAGGAAGAGCTGTTTTATGGCTTCGCTGGAAGTACGTTCTTCGTCAGTCAGGGGCTGTGCCTTAACGTCCTCAACCTCATCGATGCCATTAACAGCGTGGTTGTGCTGAATACGGTTGAAATCGTAGTTCATCGACGATGGATATTCCATCTCGGCTTGGGGGTCGTATTCGTCGTTTGTAGGCATGAATTTAGCGTAATACGAGTTATGCAACCCGGCTACCAGTTTAGCCAGATCCCAGTTCATACGTGCAGCCACACGGCCAAGGATTATCTCCTTGAGGTTTACCGATTTGTAGATGGTTTGCTGGATGTGGAGGCGAATCTCTGTTTCGACGTTGACGTCTATGGCGCCGTTAATGAATATCTGGTCACCTTCGGCCTCTTTACGTATCTGTTCCAGAGTGCGTAGCATCGAATTATAGGCGTCGTTCGAGCGGAGGGCCTTGTAGCGCATTTTCATCTGGGTGTACATCCAGCTGAGTTCCTCCAACCGCGGACGCTTCGAGTACAGGCGCACATCCTGGACGCGGTTACGGAATTCCTCGCGACGTTTTTCAATATCGTTAATAAACCGCTTCAACACGTCCTGGACGTAGTTCAGTTCTACCTCTATTTCACGACTTTCAGCCAATATACGGACTACCTCCCGCGGGGTGAACATCTTCCCCAAGAGTTCCTTTATATCCTCTACCAGCGTCACGTCGCTCATATGAAGCGATTTGTGTTCTTCGCGCTCGGCCTGTTTACGCTTACGCGCCAATTCGAACGAACCCCGTGCCACGGCTAAGAGGCGGTTGGCCGTCACCTGGACCTTACGGCGTTCGGTGTACATTTCCAGAATTTCTTCGCGTTCGCTGGCAGAGAGGTGCTTAATAGTGTCGTGTAGCTTACGCGGGAACCACATCAGGTTGATTTCCGTACCGTCAGAAGCCAGCACGTGAATACGTTTCAACGTGGCCGACTCTTTCATCACCAGATATTTCTTCCACGCCACTGTATCAACGATTTCCGGAGGCACCGGGGCGTTTAATATGTCCTTGAAGTCTTTTTCCATTGCGTTGTACTGTATATGAGTCGTTGGAATAATAACTGTTGGCGCTATTCATCTACCATTGACGATGGTTGCGATGAACGATCAACGTCGTTGTGGTATAGCGCTGGCGCCACTTCATTACGATAATCCACAAATGCCCAACGGTTGTGGTCGCCGCTGAGAGCGCCGAGTAATTCGCGATCGCGCCAAATGTTGTTATGCACGGGAAACGGTTGGCGTTTCATACGTGTAGGAACTATGCCGTAAACGACAGTGTTACGTGCTATACCCTCACTGACCTTCACAGCGTCGGGAACCGTTAAGCGAAACGCCTGACCCGCGTCCTCTGGGTAGAGTACAGGGATCAGGAGTCCGTCGCGTGTTTTATAGATTTCGTATTTCATCTATCGTACAGGTAAGCGGTCGCGTTTCGCTCGTTCCTTAAACAACAACCATCGTAAACGATTCGATATTTTAGCCAACTTCTCATCATCCAGCACAACGCTTGGTTGGCGATCGATATACGTGTTCAATATTCCAACCAACGCTTCCAATTCGTCGATTTCCAATCTGATGTTGTTACGCGGCGTGTTATTCATAACGTTCGTATTCGTCAACCAGTTCTTCTGCTGTTAGGCGTACTTTTTTCTCATAGAACAACCGCCAACGCCAATAAGGTATATATGTATCAGGGTCAACAGGTACGCGCTGCCCACACTCAGGGCATGTCGTGAAGTCGTTGTCGTAACGCATGCCTGTGGGGACAATTTCGGCGTTAGTGAACAAGAGTTTCGCGCCACACATTTCACAACGTTTCTTATACACTGGATTTTGGAGATATTCTTTTCTGCGTTGTGATCTTTTATATCGTCTTGGATCTCCCTTTTTGAGTGTTATCATCGCTTACGATTCTTGTACATCAACCGTATATTCTGACCTGTCAAATCGGCAAATGCCTCTTTGGATACCTCGATGCAGTCGGCAGGTATTTTGGCGCGTCCCGATTCTACCATCCATTTTGATACGGCAAAACCTAATTTAGAGCCAACGATCTTGATATTGGCCTCTACCTTTAAACAACATCCGCCAAAATAGTCCGTATAACCAACCAAGGCGTTAACCTCGTTACACCCCACACGCGGCAAGCGCTGAATACGTTCGTAAACCGCACGTCCCTCAGGTGTGCGGTCGGGACGATACATATTGGCCAACGGTGAACCGTCTCGCTGCCATCCTGGCGGTGGAGTGGTGGTGAATTCCACAGCACTGATTCCACCAGCCCAAAGCAATTTAGCTGGACGATAGCTTACACCGCCAACACTCTTTACAAACGCTCGCGCGGCGTTAAGAGCTTGTATTCGTTTCCACGCCAACGAGAATATCTCGTCGTAGGTTTTGGTTCCAACGTCCGCGACGTAGTATTTCATCGCTTCTTTTTTTTTCATATCGCGCTTTCTTTTTGTAACATCGCTGTAGCGTACAATAAGGCGCCAAATGACGCCATGGCGATATTACGATCAACGTACATATTCCTTGACTGGTCGATTTCTATCAACACACGTCCATCATCCAACAATTCGAGGTGAACACGTCCGTACGTCAACAGTTCCATCAACACGTCCTCCAAAGTAAACGCTGGCTGATAGCGGTGTGAACGTAAGATTTCGTACGCTCGCGGTTGATTGGTGGTGAGCAGTGCGCCTGATTGGTGTCCACGACGTAATAAATACCCTAATTGCTTTCGCGGTTTCAAGCCCCTTTTCAAGAGTTCTGCCGAAGCCATAGCAGGTAATACATCAGTACCAATCAAAGACTCTGTATAGGCTTGTTTAGGGCCATATTGTGAGGGGTATTTATCGTCTGGGGTTGGGATACGCGGCAGACGTCCTTCCAACACACGTTTATCTACCAATTCCGAACGACCATCGGTGGTGTACCATTGACCGTCGTAGTATGACGGTCGGCGTTCAAACCAATGAAACGTACCATCAGCATCGGCGGTATAATATCCAGGTTTGATAGCTACCATCGACGACGAACGCAGTTGGACATATTCACCGTTCTTTAGTGTAGCGCCATCCAACAAGACATTAGCTTGTTCAGGTGTTATGTGAGTGGACTTGGCCTCGCTAAAGAACAACTGATGGTCTTTAATCCTAATTGGGTGCCGGTTGGTGAGGATGTAACCCTCCACGGCGTGTCTAACCAACCAGGCCATGGCTGTCCAGTATTTCGTAGAACTCACGCGGCCAAACGATATTATCAGGCAGTGGTACCAAGAACGACCCTAATGCCACGGCAAATGCCTGCGCCACATCCTTCACTTCCCAACTTGCTATTCCGCAACCGATTTTAGTCACGTAGAATGTCTGTTCGGGGTGTTGGCTGGTGTAGAGGATGAAGCGGTCACATGCATCTATCAACGCTTTATACGGAACGTGTGTCTTTCGGTACAACGGGCGATTGGTGTAATCTTCTTCAACCTCGACGTACTCCATCGTCGGGATGGCGTAGCTTCGGCCCTGCGGACCTTCAGCTTGACCGTTTATGGCGCCAAAACGTTTCATCGCCGTGTAAGCCGCACCACCGCAGTGGTCACCGTCAGTATTAGAACCAAACACAAATACGCCATCGTCGGGCAGTTCGTCAATATTTTCAGGTGTAAATTTCATAGGTAGTTAGATTTCTTCAATTTCTCCTCGTTGGAGTGCTTTCTTGTAGTTTACTAAATTAACCGATTCGACGTCCGAAGTGGAGCAATCAGGACCGATGAATTGAACGTTCATTGCGTTCTGTTCAGGGCGTATCTTTACCACGACAAATGTCGTGCCTACAGGCAACAGATACCTCTTCCCTACACGAAAGAACCGCGCTTTACTCTTCTTCGCCATCTACTTTCTTGATTATTTTGGTGGCCGATTTGATAAGCGCCTCGGTGTCTTTCAACGCAGCTAACTGGTCCGCGGTGTACTCACGCCAACGGTCCTTGTTAATTAAACCGCTGATTTTAACGGCAATTCGCCGAACGTTTTCGCGTAGAGTGTCGTACTTGAGTATATCCAGCTGGCGAGTTGTAATGTACTGAAAATAACTACCCGTGATGGTCTTTGTTTCACCCGATACCGTAATGACATTTTCGCTGGTAACGATGGGATCTACGTTGGGCACAGGTTCGCCACCCGTTGGCGTAAGGTCGTAGAAATTCAACGGCACCAAATTATATTTTATCGAAAAAGAAAGAGCCGCTCCTGATTCCTCTTCAGTCACCCTGTAAATCTGCACTATCGAGCCGTGATTAAATCGGGCGACGAGGTCTCCAGAAAACAGCGTCGCAGGACACAGACAACGTTCGCGGAACTTTTCCAGGGGGATCAATACCGAATTTTTGGATGTAGGAAAGTTCTTGACGACTACCATCATTTCAGAACTCTCCGTCGTTTCTCCTGGCGTTTCCATTACAGGCATACAACCCGTGGTAAAGACTCGGGCGATGGTGTTATCGACACGATAATACCATTCGCGATTTACATAATTTTCAACAGTTTTCATTATGCGTAGTTTTTACGTAATTCTTCCAATTTGGCAGTGTAAACCTCCATTAGAGCTGGATCGCAGGTCATACGGCGTTTCCAAACCTCGATATTTTCGGTGGCCGGAAGTACGTTTTTGTATTCAGAAGTTGAACTCTCATCAGCCCACGAACGTTGAGCGTCGTCCATCATGTAGGCTACCAACTGCCATTCGTAGGGTGACTGGATTTCCGTGCGGAGGTATTCGTAATGTGCCAGGATTTCGATAGGATCCTTGGTGCGAAACGCGAAGTCGGGGTCTGACGATTCCGAAAAGCCGCGCCCTCGGCCTATCAACCCCGACCGGAGCCACTGGTGATAAGCGGGCTTCCCATCATCAGTATTACATTTCAAAAGGTAGTATAAATTTTTCATCGTTGTTAAAAAGTTTTCATTTCTTAAAAACGTTGGCGATTTCTTTGGGCGACGGGAATCGTGTCCGTTGGCGTGGTGCACGGCGGGGGAAATGACGCTCGATGGTTTCCTCTTCACGGTCCTCGATACGGTCTTCGGCCTTGTTGAGTTCATCCTCGTGAACCTTGGATCGGATATCTTCCGTTGAATGGTTGGCTGATGTCATAACTTGCTTGATTTAAGGGAACGTATATTAGTGAATTTTTTGCGCGTGTAATGGCTACATATTTAAGGTTAGATTCTTGTTCCAACTGCCACGGCTGTGTAGCGAAGCGCGACGGGATAAGTTCTGGAGCCAGAAAGAACACATTGTCGCTTTCAAGGCCCTTGGATTTGTGGATAGTCATCAACATTATTCCCTCAAGGTCGTCGGTAAAAATTCCCTCGATTATTTCACGCAGTTCTGCTACCGTATCGGCTTCAACGGCCAACGCGCGTAACACTTCTATTTTCTCCAATAGTTCGTCCATCTTCGGCGACGCATCAGGGTTCTTCCAACCCTTAGCACGCAATTTCTGAGCCAGTTTGTCAGCTTCTTTCCAAAGTAGCTTTTCCAACTCGTCGATAGTACGGGCTCCTGTCTTGGATACCAAATCCACCAAACTGCGGCCGATGTCCTTGCCACGAACGCGTGATTTAATCTTGTTTTTCAACAACCACAGGTAAACCTCCACCAGCGGGCGCAGGTTACGGCATATTATCCAATCACCGTCCTCAATGTCGTTCAAAGAGCCGACGCTGACCTCGCCCTCGTGAGCGCGTTCGTAGGGACGTATATAGGGAACAATTTTTTCGGCTTCTTCGACAATACGGCGTCCACAGCGATAACAAACCGACAACGGCATTTCCACACTTTCGCCATTTAATTCAGCCAACCGGGAATAACTGTTGGCGTCGGCGCCTGCAAAACCGTATATAGCTTGACGTGGATCGCCAACGGTTATCAACCGTGAACGGCGGTCCAGCGCGTGTTTTATCAATTCGTGCTGCAGGAGACTCATATCCTGGCTCTCGTCCACCATTATCACCTCATACTTACGGAAGCGAATACTGGGGTCCGTCACCGGGACATACAACATATCGGTAAAATCAAACTGTGAATGGTCAGCAGCTCCCTTGGCAAACGTTTCCAATGCCAGTTGTTTCTCCAGCAAGTCACAGTCGATATCGTGATATTCGCACAATGCCTCAATTTCGCCGATTTCAGGACGGCAAAGCGACGTCCGCATCAAATCTACTATCTTCGGAATTAAATAAAACAGATATCCCTTTTTACGCCTCAACAACAATTCCTGTACCTGCTCGTCGCGGGCGTGATGTTTCAACACCACTTCTAACTTGGCTATGGACTTATTCGGGTTCATCTGGGCGGTACGGCCGTACCGACGTAGCAACAACCGCCACCCATAGGAGTGCAACGTCATTATATCGACGTTCGGGCGACGGTTTCGGGCCTGCAATTCCTTCACGATGGAATTGTTGAAGGCCATGAAGATGATGGATTTTCCACGTGGTATGCGTTCCAAGCAACCGAGTAGAGTGGTAGTCTTACCACTGCCAGCCACAGCGTTAACATTGATATTGTGGTTTGTAGTAGCTACCTCATTGTATATTGCCTGTTGATAAGGCGACGGCTGAAAAGCCATGACGATTTTGTTTTACAATTTTGTTACTGATACTATCCGCGAGTCGATGTCCAGTAAATCCATTTGACGCTTTTGTGAAACTGGAAATTCAGCGCTTTCTGGTTCTGTACGATGGATTCGAGTTTCGACAGCACAGCCGCCTTTCCTCGATGTATATCTAACGACTCTAAGCGTATAAACGCTGTAATATCATACCCCGTTACCTCGCAGTAGTCGATTGACGCCACGTTGGACTCTACTGACGGTGTAAATTTGTTTACTAAGAACACCAACGGGTCGTTACCGTACATCCAAACCTCCAAAACGGCAAAACCGCTTTCCAAAATGGTGGTGATGATTTCAATCTTTCTTTCCATTGTGATATTCCTTTTTGATGTTTTCTAATAGCTTTTTCATGCGTACCAACGCGCGGCTGTAAAGGTTTTCGGTGACGTCAGGATTATCGGCCAAGAACTCTGATTTACGCTGGCCTGCTAATCGCGACATCGTGATCCTTCGTTCCAAATCAGTAAATCCCAGTGTGTCAAACGTTATTTCCATATCGTTGACATAACCTGGAGTGCGCATATCGGGGTGCGAAGACTCTACGGCGTCCGATATTTCACCATGACGTGCCTTGAGGTTCTTCTTGTAGAGTGTGTAGAAATTACGCGCGATAGATTTGTTGAAATAGAAATAGAAATTCGCACCCGGAAGGATGGTAAACTTTTCTATACATTTGTCAAACATCGCGTAACAATCGGCAATGGCTTCGTCGCGTGAGGGGATATCCGGCGTGTTAGAACCGTTCAACAGATTGATGTAGTTCGTGATGTTTTTCAACACGATATGCCCCATCATCCTGAATACAAGGTTACGATACGCAGACGCCCGGCGCGGGTCGTCACAATGTCTGATGATGAGAATACATTTATTCACCAGCCCGATTCGGTATTTGAATGACTGGCGAAACATTTGACGCTCGACCGACTTACGCATAACCGCTTCTATTTTTTCAACATCGACTTAGCTTCAGCACGAACGGCAGCCAACTTTGCGCGGCGTTCCGGAGCGATTTTCTTCTTGAAGTGTTCATGAGAGCGCCGCTTTAGGGATTCCTGCTTCTGCTCCTTGGACATCGCTCTAAAACGGCCGAAATAGATACCTTTCAGGTCAGCGGGCGTTTCCTTTTTGATTTCTTCACGTATCTTACCACAAGCCGGGCACGGCGATTGCTTACAGAACGGCTTACCGTCACGCATCACCACGCTTACCGATGAATAGTAGTCGCGCTGGTCGTAGCGCGGACATTCGGGGTTTTTACAAACGAATTCCATAGGGCTGATTATTGACGGCTACCGTACAACGCAATCAGCATCGCGTCGCAAGTGGCCAAAGTTACGTTGAATTGCGGGAATAGCTGCTGGGCCTTAGCTTTGAGTTTGTTCTTCCATTCGGTCTTGGTCATCTTGCCGCGAACGCCGAGTTGAAATTCCTTCTGCCATTTCTGGGGTGTTACGGTCTCGGTCGGAATACGACACGCCAACAGAGCCATCTCTAAATGACCGTAACCGCGGCCGAAATTGAACATCGCGTTGGCGCCGTTACCCGGTATGCCTCCAACCTTCTCCAAATAGCATTTCGAGTTGAGCGAATGGAGTTTCAGGAACGCCAAAAGGTCAGTTGGTGTTTCGGGCATTTTTACCGCCGCCACCAACCGACCTTTGTCAATGGAGTAAACTCCGATACCACCTGCGGCTCCGGGGTCTATGCCGATTATCAATCGGTCCTTGTAGTAGGTTGTTACAGATGATTTCATCGTTATATCTTAGTTGAAACTATAAGATAATAACGTTGGTGCGAATCATACCCTTGAACCACCCATCAGGTACGGGAACTCCCTTTGGTAAACGTTTATTTTTCAATCCATTATTAATCCATACAAATTTCGTTCCGGTTAGCGGATGTGGATGGGTAGAATAGTATTTCTTCATCCGTTCCGACACCACATTTTTATGTTTACTATAATATTTCTTGTTAGCTTCAGAAATTTTGCGTTTAGTATCATCCGACATTGCGCCTCGTACACGCCCTGACATAATTTCCGAATGTCTTCTTTTCCATTCTTCGGTGTGATGTTTACCGCGCAACGCCTCGGCAACTTTGTTTATGTGCTCTTGAGTCTTTTTCTTTCCTCTTAACGCTTTCGATATCTTTTCGCGGTGTTCTGCAGTGATAATTCTCCCGATAAGAGATTGGGACTTCTTGGCTTTTGACTCTTCTGATTGCTTAATTCCTGTCATCCGAATCCTTATTGCTTCTCGCGCTGCTGGAGAAGATAACCTCCGTTTAGCGGCGATTGACATTTTACACTTAACCTCAGGAATTTTAGCCGGGTTTACTTGACCAAACATATTCGATGAACCCGGAAGGATGTTATATCCTATGTCCTTTTCAGTCGAGTGCAGCTTCTTGATGTAAAGCATCTCCCAAGCATCCAACTGAGGTTGTGTGTCGCAAATACGGAGCGTTTCACGCTTGAAATTCTCAGGGCCGTAATGTCTAACAGCTAAGAGCAAGTTCCTTCCGCTTCCCAAATACCCGTCGAATTCGTCAGATTCACAAACGTGTTAACCGATGTAAATCTTGCCGTTGACGAGGTTCGTAGTTTTGTAAATTATACCGTACATATTACCAGTTTTATACGGTTATAATTGTTTAGTAGGCTTATTAGACAAGTGTAGAAACGCCGTCTATTTTACGAACACAAATAACGCTATCAAAGAAAGAGGGGTCTTCTATATTCTGAGTGATAAGTAAAATGGTTGTTTTAAGCCGTTTCATCGTTTTAACGATAGACATAGTTCCCAGTGAATCGACCCCACTCAGACTTTCGTCTAATAACAACATGTCCAAGCCGCGTCCATCGGTACTCATGTTAAGCAAACGCTGAACTCCTAAAAGAGCCGCAATACCTACTCGTTGTCGCTCACCGCCAGAGTACGTTGCGTAACCGTTAGTAGATATTCCATCCGAAGATATGAAGACTTCCATTTTATCACGCGCATCGCCATTCTTAAGCGTTTGAAACGGAGTAATATGTAAGCGAAAATCCATGTCCATTATCTCCAAGAATCGGTTGGCGCTACCTGTCAAAGCGTCAATTGCTTTGTTAGCGAGATACGTAGTGAACCCGTTCTTGCCCATATGGAAGTCCCAGAACGCCATCGACTCGGCCAAATACCGGAAGTCGGCCAGTTCGGCCTTAGCGGTCTTTAGTTCGGCTTTGGCTGCTTTAATCTTACTTTCGATAGATTTAATTGAAGTATCCTCGGCGGCGGCTTGTTTAGCCGCTTCAATACGTTTAGCCAGATCTTCCTTACGACGGTCGATTTCATCCATCTGGCGTTTCAACCTGTCGGCCCGGTCGCGAATGTCCTTCATGTTACGCTTTACACGAGCCAGTTCAGCTTCCACCTGTTCGTAGTCCCGTTGTTTTTCTTCGAGTTCTTCAAGCGCCTTTTCGGCCTTTTTGACGTCCAGCGCAAACTGTTCGTCGTCGCGTTCCAGCTGGGCGATATTCCTACGAATCTGGGCTGGGGTAAGGTTAAGTTCGCTATTGGGGAGAAACTGCTCGCCACACTTAGGACATTCGATAACACCCTCCAACGCCAATTCCAAATCGACCTTAGCGCGGCGATTCTTCTTGCGTTGGTTTTTGAGGGTAGTAATATTATCCTCCGCCGCGGCGATATCTTCCGCAAAGTTCGGCGCAGTTTCCAGCTGTTGTTCGAATTGAATGCGTTTAGTCTTTTCTTCCTCGAATTCGCGGCGAATTTCCTTGGCTTGAATACCAAGCAAGGCAGCATCCTTAATGTATTCGCCAAGCAGATCACGCATTCCCTTGATATTGGTCGCTGAAGCGTTATTGGCTTTTAACTCCTTCAGGTTCTCTTCGAGGGTCTCGATCTTGGTATTCAGCGTAAGTGCCTTTGTATCGTATTCCGCCACACGCTCGTCGGCGGTCTTGTGATCGGCCTTGATAGCGTCCAAAACAGGCTGGAGCATATCAGCATTAGTGATACGGTTCAGAATCTCCTTTTTGGTAGTATCGGGTGCGGTCAGAAAGTTGTACTGACGATCCTGGCTGATAATGTAGTAGCGGAGGAGATCCTCACGGCTCAGTCCCAGCAACTCCAATACTCGCTTATCTACCTCGGCCACGGACGTCAACTGAGTGTTCTCATGGCCGTTTTCGAAGAGCGCGGCCTTTGCGCTTCGCTTACGATAAAAGCGACGACGAATCTCCATAGTGTGGTGAAGAACATCGTTAGCCAACTGCATCGCCACCCACGCTTCGTCGCTGGAACGGTTGATGGCCTTATCGCGCGTGATAGGTGTATCGCGTGGCAACAAATCGCCTGTAAGCGCCAGTGATATCGCTTCGAACAGCGTCGATTTACCGGAGCCGTTATTCAGTGAACCGCGGTCGGTCTGGTTATCGCCGAATATTACCGTACATTCGCCGCGCTTGAATACTACCTCGGCCCGGTCACGAAACGCGAACAAGCCGCCAAATTCTATTTTTACAGGATACCACATATCACAGTTCTTTAAGCATCGCCAGGCCCTCTTTCATACGCTCGCCACGTATGTCGCGTTCCTTACAGAATTCCATGAAATTCTTAACGATGGTTGATTTACGGAACGTTACAATCTTCTCAGGGTCGGCCGCTGTGGCCATGGCTGCGGCAGTTTCGTCAGCTTGAAACTTGATTTCGATACCCACGGCCGAGAACTCTGAAGCGTTGAGTTTCTCGCAATCGGCTTTAGACCCCGTTACGACGATTCTGACGCGATCATAATCCTCGCCGGAGTACTTATCCATGAGGTTACGCAAAGTCGCTGTATCGGTCGCTGAGACAGTTTCACGGATATACCGCGGAAAGCGTAACGGGCGGTGCTCCCATGTGCCGTCATCATACACGATGGTCACCCCCTTATCGTCGGCCGTTTCGCCAAAGTTGTTCTGGCACATCGAACCCAGATAGTGGACCTTTTCACCCACGTCCGAGGCGTTATGATAATGGCCTACAAACACCGCGTCGTAGTTACGGAACATATCCGGACGGATGTCGCTTTCAACCTGCGTACCGTCGTTATTACGAACGCCCTCCACAGCCACGTGCGTTATCATGAACCGCGGCCCGTCAAACGTTTCGCGTTCCAAACCGTTATCGACGGCCAGTTTCTCCTCTAACCACTTGGCGTCGCCATAGTAGGGTATCAACACGAACGACACCCCATTCCACACAAACTCCGACGCCCGGCTTACAACCGTA
>ULVW01104151.1_pt1 | contig 16929 bp, 21 predicted proteins | sample 1959801 | NCBI WGS metagenome assembly ULVW01 (sample SAMEA4835796, study PRJEB28245) | human gut metagenome | biome: gut microbiome; material: fecal sample | place: Denmark | collected 2008
ACTGACAAAGTTTGGGAAGTGCTGGAAAAAATTTATTTCTTGCCTATATCATCCAAACTAGACAGTGAAGTAAGTCCCATTGCCGCCATAGCAACGCCAATTGCGGCGACCGTAGCACCTATTCCTCCCCGAGGAGCGGGACCTTTAGCAGCTTGAGCCGCTTCATACGCCGCCTTTTGCTGGCGGTTAGCTATGCGATTCCTTATTTTATCCTGCAATCCTAAGTATCGGGCAGCTATAATGAACCTATCTACATATTCATCGTTCCCATAGACAAGCTGGTGCTTGGCATTGAGATATTTTACGATTCCCTCTACGACTTTTTTTTTTGCTTTGTCCGTCGTTTTGTTAATTCGGTCGTAAATTTCCCTAAATTCAGTCCAATGTACTCGGTCCGACTCAGCCTGCGCGGAAAATACCAGCGGAGAACTCCCCGCGCAAATAGCGCAAGCGCACGAGATTACTTTAAAATAAAATTTACCTTTATACGTTTCCGGTTTGCTTTGCATATTTTACCCTTATATCTTGCCATAATAACATTTACGCTAGCGTTAAGGTAAAGCTCTTTTTGCAAGAATTTCACTCCTCAATTTGGCGATGCTATGAGCTTTTTTATATTTCTACGACGTGAATCACGTACCTTTCTTATTAAATATAGGATAGGTACCATTGGTTTTTCTAGATGGTTTATATTTATACCTTGCAAAGTCCTTCATTTTGTCTTGACATTTAGAACTAATATTTACAGAGTTACCGACATGAGCTCGAAATTAAAAATAATGTTGGCAGTAATCTGCTTATCCTTTGCAGGATTAGTATACGCCACGGACGAATGCGAACGCGAACCTTGCGAAGAAGGTGATCCGAATTGTGGCGGTGAGCCCGGTGGTGATAGCATGTCAATGGTCTTGGAAGAATAAACTAGGACAATCACATGAATAAAGGACTCCAATTCATTGTTGTGTTAGGAGTGCTTTTTATTTGTCTCTCTCCCTGCGCGTACTCTCAACTGAGGCGTTCGATGCGCCAGATACCGATAGGCAATTCCGACTATCAGGGATACGCTCGAATGGATAAGATATTTTATAGGATGCCGCTTGGGGACGGAAGATTTGCGGACTTTTTCTTTAAATTTACATCGGATCCAAGCTTGGAGCCAAAATATATGGGATTGTATTGGACTATCCCATTTTTTGATACAAGCGTTACTCAGGTATCAAATAATCGTTATATTTGGAAGAGTCCCAATCATGGGACATATACATTTAACAAGGCATCTAAGGCGGACAAGGGATTTGAGGAAACGTATATATTAAACACCACGGGCAAGTGGAAATTGAATGTAGTCAAAAATGAAATTGTTATAAATAATACCGATGATCCAAAGAATCTTTTTAAATTTAAAGATGGTAGGTTGTTATCATTTTGCGCTGGGAAAGACTCTGATACTTTTAGATTAAGCTATACTAATGGTTTTCCTAATGTAGTATATAATCTTACTAAAAGTGTGGAAGAATTAAGGCTTGAATATAATTCAGAAAGATTTCTTACAAGGATAATATTCCCCAGAGATAAGAAGAGCTTGTTTATATCTTATTCCCCGTGCAATACATATGCTTTAGATGGCATAACAAAGCAAGGGAAGCTCTATAAGTCGGTATCTTCTGTAACCTTCGTTGATGGAAATAAAGAGGAGTATAAATATTCAACGGAAACTGACAAAAAACGCACGTATCTTACAAAAAATACTAAGGATGGTGAAACAAAAATATCCGCTAATAAACTGACTCAAGTTAGGTCTGGAAATGAAAGCGGCTTTATATCTTGGGACGCTACTACCGGTATAATAATATCGGATAGTGGAGGCGAGTATGCCGTAAGAAATCCCTTAATAGATAAATTCAGTCCGGAATATGATGCGTATGAGATTTATAGAAAACGCAGTAGCAGAACCCAAGAATCTAGGATAAGTTACAAGAAGCCCGAATATAAGTATGCGGAAATATGGGACTATAGCTCACGCACTGCGATAAAAATCACCCAAGATCCCAATACAGGCGAACAAACTAGAACTTCTTATATCGGCAATCCGGGCAACGCCTCCATGAAAGTCAGAAAAGTTGAAAGGAAATCCGCAAGTGATAATGATTGGAAAATCAATATAACAAAAACTTATGACGATAATGGCAATATCATTAGGGAAATTGACGGTCTGGGAAATTTGACAGAGTTTATTTACGATAAAAAAGGGAGTCATTGGAAGACCTTAAGAAATGGTTCATTATTATATCTAGCGTACAATGATGATACTAGAGATCCTTTAAAATATTTAAAGGAAAATAACGATGGTAGTGTTACGAGAATTGTAAAGAATGATAAAGGCTCTCTTAAAATACAACAGATAAAATCAAATTCTGCAAGAACTATTGCTACATTTGATAATAATATGCTTTATATAAAAGGTTTTAAGTTTATAATAAAAAACGAAAGGTGAAATATGGGATACGTAATAACTATAGCCTTGCTTATAGTGTCATATATAAACACTTCAAATAGTACAGAAATTTCGTATATAGATCAAAATAATATAATAGGAGGAAATTCTTCTTTATACTATAACAGTTGTGGCGATTCTAAATATGGTGGGGGATCGGCATCTTGCCCTAATAATAAAAGTCCGAATCCATGTACAGAGGGAATACACGAAATATGTAATGATGATAATAGTACATTTTGGTGTGGAACCCCAAATTCTTGCGATACTTGTAGAAGAAATATAACATTTAAATGCCGTTCTTATAGGGGGAAATGGTATCCTTTATTCGGGAATTGTTATAGGTCTGGAACCCATGTTGCTACGACCGCGAACTGCCAAGCAAATGACGGGAATTATCACAGTTATACCTGCAAATGAAAAATTTTATCATTTTGGCAATCTTGATATTCGGTACAACTATATTGCATGCCAATGAACCTATTTTATCGCTTCTTAAGGGGCAATATGGGTATAGATCCATTCCGTTTGGGGTGGAATATCGAAGAAGTATAAACGGCGCACTTCCGGAAAATACAAATCCAGAGACAGCTGTACTTTATTCTCCGAACGCAATGTGTAGGTTATTTGCAGATGGTAAAGGTAACTATCTATACACCATAGACAGGGAATATCCTTCGGGAATCAAGGATAAGCCATTTTCCCGATATATCTATTTTCTTTCTCCTAATGACACTATGAAATATACACCGGAAAGAGAATTGATAGAAATATTAGATAATGACTTTGATAAAAATCGCGATCCATTTATTATTAACTATATAATGGGATTTCCATCGCCGGGGTTAGGCAGTAATTTCGTAAATATTAATAAAATACTTTCATCTAGGGAAAATAATATATCAATTAACAACGAAAAGGATGGTGTTATAATTTCATTACGTATCCATAACGGTAATACTCCTGACAATAAATATAATAGGTATTATATTTACACCTTAGTTCTTGGGAATATTTCCGGGAAGTTATATCCTTTAAAATCTGATACAAGGCTTCTTGTAGTGGATGAAAATGGCAAAGAAAGCCTATTGCCAATTATGGCGGAAATATTATACGAAGATTACATCAAAGTTGGAAAGAGCGATATTTATATGCCTAAAAGAATACTTGTTCGCCGATATGAAATTGTTACGGAAAGTACTAATGAATTCAAACAAAAATTATTTGAGCAAGAAACAATAGAAATAACAAAAATAATTTCTGATGTTAATGAAATAGAGAAAAGTATGAGTTTGACCATTCCGGAATCAACCATATTGTTTGATCGAAAAAATGGAGATATGTATAGTTTCCCTGGAATTATTAATAGTATAAAGAAAAGTATGGATGCTAAATGAAAATTGTTGCATTTATTTCATTCTTCATTTTTGCGACTATTAGCGTACATAGTAAAGTATTTATTCCATTTGTTGCAAATGGGGAGTTTGACTATTATGTTCCTCCCAATGAAGGTTGCGCAATAATATCAGCATATTTAGGGATATATAAGTTAGGAATGAAGACCTCTAACTTACGCGACGTGGAGGAATGTTTTATGCAAATAAGAAAGCCTCCATATAGTTTATTAGACATAACGGCTGTATTGGAAGAATTCAATATAAATTCTAGAGCATTAAAATTGCGGAAGCGAGAATATATATTTACATCTAACTTTGCACATCTTATAATTTTTTTATCCAGTCCCGGTGGCAATATAGGACATTTTTCATTTTGTTTTAGAGGAAAGGATGGAAGATATTGGGTAGCAGATCCGTCGTATGGCAATAAATGTATAGAATTCACTTTGGATTCGGAGATTTTTAGGTTATTTACAGGGATAGTGTTAGTACTGGAGAAGAATTCAGATAGCGTTTAAGGATGTGCAAAATGAGATTTTTATTCCTATATATTCTATTCTTTTTGCCATATATAACATATGCCGAATTATTATTTGAATGTGAAGTACTTGAATGTGAAATTCCCCAAAGTCAATCTCAGTATAAATTCAGTTTTAAATTTAAGAACGTCAGTTCAAATTCTATAAGAATTTTATCTGTGAAAAGTTCATGTTCGTGCACTGTGGCTACTCCAGAAGAAAATATCTATAAGCCGAATGAATCAGGTGAAATAAAGGGTATTTTTAACATAGGGAACAGACAAGGGTTGCAAGAACAAGAAATAATTGTTCATACCGATAGCGTATCTCAATCACTGATAAAGCTTAGGCTCAAGATTAACCTATTGGATGATTATGAAATAAATCCTCGCCTGTTATATTGGGAAAGAGCTACAGAGTCTGTATCAAAAGAGGTAACGCTTGTAATTCGTAACCCTGAATGGGTATTAAGCAATATAAAATACGATAAAAATAAGTTTACGGTGAATGTAGTAAGAAATAAAGACAAATATGTTATAATCGTCAAGCCAGTTTCACCGGAAATTGCGATCAGAGATTTGTTAAAAATATCCCTAGAGAACAAAAGCCATGAAACAAAAACATTTGCTTTGCATGCGTTAGTGAAATGAATACTAGGTTGCTTATATATTTAATATTCTCATTATTTGCACTTGAATTATCTGCAAAAGATATTTTCAATTTTACCTCTGCATCGCTATGCCATAACGAACAAGCCGTTCTAGTACTGGCGCCTGGAATGAATACGGATGGGGCGTTCTTCCTAAAAGAAGCCCCTTGGATGGAATTTGCCAAACGCAATAATCTTGGAGTGATTGCTCTTAATTACTCTTCATCAGAGGAAGATTTGTATCAAAACCGCAAGGGATATTACTGGCCGGAACAAGGTTCGGGGCAAGCTCTGCTTGATGAGATAAAGCGTGTTTATGGAAAAGATCTTCCAATTATTCTCTATGGTTTTTCAGGAGGGGCGCAATTTGTCAGCCGATTTGTCGATTGGTGTCCCGATAGGATAATTGCGTGGTGCGCGTATTCCGCGCAATTCTGGGATTATCCCAAGTCCGGTAGCAAAGTGACGCAAGCCCGTGGAATAGTAGCTTGCGGTGACCAGGACGGCATGCGGTGGCAACCATCTTTTGCTTTTTACTACCAAGGGCGTAAAAATAATCGCCCATGGATATGGGTTAATATATCCAATACAGGGCATAATCGCAGCGCTAAATTTGAAAAATTTGTACGTCAATTTTTTGACGAAGAATTAGCGATTTGGCGAGGCGATAAAAAGCCCGGAGAAGACGTATATTCTGATATTTCAAACTCGGATAACGAATTATTATTGCTTTCAGTTCAACCGGAACTACAATGCCCATTTAGGAGTAATGAACTTTTAGAATCATGGAAAAAAATACAGGCGCCATAGTTAAATGGTTTTTGTTTCTGGGTACTTTCTTTCTGTATTCTATTATATATTCGCAAGAGAAGAAAGAAAAGTATCTTTCTGAAGATGAACGTATTTTTTCCGTAGTTTATCGCACGGATGCCAAAACACAGTCCTCAAGAAGTGATTGGCGTAAGAAGTCAAAGGTAGAAGAAATCACTTATTTGATAAGAATGCCTTCCGCGTGGACAAAAGAAAAAAATGAAGCTGCGGAAAAATCAAAAACTCCCTGCGTTCGCGGCGTAATTGCAATATGCACTTGGGATAAAGAACCTGAGAGAATGAAAAAGAATTTATCTTATTGGAATAGTGAATTTAAACATTTAATACAATTTGCGGACAACAATAATATTGCGGTAATAACTTGGACTAACTTTGGTGGATACTTAATTTCTACTAGCGCTGATGAAATGACTGAAAAACAGTCAAAAGATTACGATTTTATTTTTAATGATAGGATTTCCGAGTGGGAAATTGGTTTTCGCAGGGCTTTGCATAAATACAATCTTCCCAGGAATGCAACGATGCTTTATGGATTTTCCGGTGGCGCGCAAATTGCCCACCGAATTGCTTTGCGAAAGCCCGACTATTTTTCCGGAATACACATTCATGTAAATTCCAGTTATGATACCCCTACCCCGAAAGCCAAAAATCTTGTATGGTTAGTTACAACTGGCGAGTTGGAATATGGCTATCCCGCAGCAACAAGATTTTACCAAAAAATGATAGATTTAGGTTATGCCGTTATATTTAAAGCCGGAGAAAATCTTGGACATTCCACAAACGCGCAAATAAATAATCTTTCTCTGGAATTTTTTAAATATATGATAAATTTTGTGCCGGATCCTTCTAATCCCGAATGGAAGTCGCCACCAATAGATAAGTTTTATTTATTGCGACATCCCATTTACATCGGAGATTATTTGAACCAGGTAGCCTATCCCGTTGATAAAGCCTTATCAAATGTAGCGGATCGCAAATATATGGTCACTCTTCCTACTAAACCTTTGGCGGAAGCTTGGGGAACAATAATTGAATAATAATGTACATACTGTTGGCTCAAGTTATTCCTGAACGTCTAGATTGGTTTAATTTTGGCATATCCAGTGCAAATCGCACAGGGGCATTTATTGCATGTTTGATAGCCTTCACTTGGTGTTTGTATGCATTTCGTATAAAATGGTTGTCTATTTTAACGTGGATAGCTAACCTTGTACTGTTTTACTTTTTGGTTCAAACAGCCTCCCGTGGGGCGCTTGTTTCTCTTACTGCCGCTAGTATATTCTTTCTGTTTTTCTCCGGATTTAAACCTTCGCGTAGAACGGTATTTTTCGTATTATTTTGGGTTGCTTGTGCACTGCTCGTACTATTGCAGTCTAGATTATCTCATCGCATGGAAGAAATGATAACCCTCCAGAGTTCTTCTGCAAATTGTCGATTAGATATATATCTATCAGGGCTAAAGATGTTAACAGACGCTCCTTCTGGAGTACAATCGCCTATAGAGACATATATGCAATGGTATCAAGATCCCGATGATTCTGAGAGATATCTTTCCATGATTAATTCCCATTTGGAATTTTTATGCTCAAACGGACTTTTATTACGTTTAGGATATATCGCGCTTTGGGTGTTTATACTTTTTCTATTATTCCCGAGTTCGCATGCTATATTGCCATCGGCATGTACTTCAGTCTGGATTTGCTTCGCACTATGCTCTACTTTTAGTAATGTAGCAAATTATTGGGTACTTTGGATTATCCCTACTCTTTCATTTATCTTGGGAGCGGTCTATAACAGAGCCCGCCTTAGGAATTACCGTTTTTATTCTTTAGTTATCCTGATATCGCTAGTCGCATTTATAGCATTACACACAATTTCATATCTTCTGCCAAGAGAAGCTCCTTTGCATTTCCGTAATAATGGAGATGTTTTAGTCGGCAAGGGAACAGCTAAAATTTGCGTGTTTAATCCCATCGAAAGAATAGTGGGAACTCATTTTGGCAACGAACTTATTAATATCCAAAAAGATACGGATGTTCCGATTCTTGTTTCCAAGAACTTTCCACAGCATAATGTGGATAAGCTTATTATCTGTTCTACTTTACCTGAAAATACAAACGAGATTTATTCCAAAGAACTAATTTTTTTGAATACGTTCCCCCCTAACAACTTGTCTAAGTATAGGTGTCTAAAGATAGCTGCTCTAATAGGAGGATTTACTGATTGGCGTATACGACGTGCTTGGGAAAAGGTTGCAAATAATAAAAAATATGATATCAAGCTCAATGTTTTAAATGGAGTTGCAGATTATATCCCGAATTGGACAGAATTTATTACAGATGAAACTAATTAAGGATTTATTATTTATAATATTTCTTGCCGGAATAATTGGACTATGCAATTATATCCTAAATCCTAACCATCCAAATATGGAGCTTGCATCAGATGAAATTACTTTAGAAATGCTAGCTAAATTACCTAAACCAATAATGGTAATAGATGCAAGGTCTTCTAAAGAATTTGCCGCGGGGCATGTAAGAAATGCATATAATATTTCTGAGGGTGAATTTGACACGCATCTTTCAAACTTTCTTGATGCATGGATTCCCGATTCTACTTTGGTGGTATATTGCAATCCTGGCACATGTAATTCTAGTAGAAGTATTGCTAATAGATTGAAAAATGAGTGCGGGATGAAAAAAGTTTATGTTTTAAAAGACGATTGGAAAAAATGGAAAAACTAAAATTTTATTTAAATTGGATATTGCGCTTTATTTTAGCGAGTACATTTTTATATGCAGCTATAAGTAAATTAGTCTATCCAAATGAATTCTTTAATAATATACGCAATTACCAATTAACTCCTGACTACCTATCTTATGTGACTGCATACTTTCTACCGGCCTTTGAAATTGTTGTTGCTATTCTAATTTTAACCAAACGATTCTTTACAATTTCTACCTTAAGCATAACATTTATGTTACTCATCTTTATATTAGCCATATCTTCTGCGTGGGTTAGAGGGTTGGACATAAATTGCGGATGCTTTGGATCTGGTGCTCCTGAAGGTTATGAGATGGTAATCCTTCGTGACATAGCTCTCGTAGTTCTTTGTATTATTTTATTTTTGATAAATAAGAAAAATCTGCCAAGATGCACATAGTATGAAAGAGAAAAAAGTCATCCTCATAGCTATAGCAATTCCACTTGTTGCTGTAACTTTAGCTTTGATATTTATTTTAGTGAAACAGCATTCTGTTCAAACCGGTCCCGCCCTACCTATAGATAGCTATATTGAACACCCGCTAAATTATGCAGGAAATAGTTATTCATTTTCTGCGAGTATAATTTCACAATTGGCATATTCAGATACAAGGGGACGCATACTCTTAGTAAAGCCGCAAACTATAAACCATCAGCTTCCAATATTTGTTCCACCAACAATTAAGGGTTTCAATCCACAGGTAAATCAAGTATACGCATTTTCGGTGAGTATAGATTCTGAAGGAAAATTGGTATTAACGGATTTTAAAAAGATTTAGTAAATATGAAATCTATATATTTAATTTTATTTATTTACATTTGTGTACCTATATATGCACAAGATGTTGTAACTCCTGCGTCCAGTGTTACGCAACCCTCTCCATCAAATACCTCAAATGCGCTACCTCCAACGACACCTTCTACACCACAAGTCCCTACATCTGAAGGAGTTAACGCGCCAACATCGGGTATGCCGTCACAATCTGGGCAATCTCCTTTCAGCCTGGGTGGATTATCTTCTGCCGACAACAGCGCAATTTTAAATATGTTAAATTCTCAGGCTAATCTTACTGATTTGACTGGGAAAAAAGTAGATGAAGCCCAACAGCGTCTTATTCGCTCCCGTTTTGAGAAATACCTTAATACTCCCCCTGCGGCCTCCGCAGAAGATATCGCATACAACCAGCTATTAGTAGATATAAGTCAACGTTTAGCCGGTAAAGGCGGCGGCAGTGATAATGAGCGTACTATTGATGCATGGAGAATGCTTTTTAACGCCGAAAATTACCCCATGGATGATAATCTTTGTCGCACCATCGCTGATAAGGTGGTAAACTTTTGGCAGACTACACGGAAAATAGAAAAGCTCCTCTTACAAAATGAGGCTCTAGAAAAGGATCGTACTCGTAAAGAATCTGGGATTCGAATCATCTCAAGCATGGATAGGCGTGACTTTATTGATATGATGCGCGGGAAAGATGCAACGCCTCCTCCTTCGCGTGATTACGAAATGGATCCTATAAAAAAGAGAATTGCGGAAACGGAGGCGAAAATTCAGGAAAATAAATCATACGAGGCGACTTCTAGAATTAACCAAAAATTGGATTTCCAGAGCCTTATAGTACAGTTCTTCATCCAACGCAGATATTATCATGCAATGATTACTAATGACTTCTATCGTTACCTCTTTGCAGCCGAAGATGGAAAAATAGAAGGAGTCGATGCATTAAAAGGTGAAGTATTTGGAGGAATAGATATCAAACTTACTACAGCAAGTATTGATGCTCTGTGTAAAGAAGCTATAAACGATACGGAGCGTGCGGTGGAAGCGGTAAAGTATTTAGTAAGCCGTGGAGAACTTCATTCTGCGACTCAACGATTGATGGAGGCATTTTTTATAGGCGAGAATCTTGCCCCTATAAAAACCTTTCCGATGGACGCTAAACGCGAAATAATGCGGTATATGCGCGATACCGATAAGCTTATAAACGCTGTCAAGGTAAAGCATGTGGAGCGTGCTGAAGAAATATTGAAGGAAATCCTTACATATGTGAAAGACTTTGATACTGGGCAAATCGAGGCGTTTATTGAGACCTCGCGTCAACTCAGTAACTTAGCCCTTCAGAGAGCGCTTGTTTCGGCACAAAGTAAAAATCAGCAGGGTGTTGAGGCGGCGCTTAAAGAGGCCGTGGAGTTCTGGCCAACTAACCCTGAAATACAAAAGTTCTTAAAGACAATGGTAAGTCGTTTGGACATAAAGGACGTAGCTGTTGCGGATTTTGACCGCCTACTGGAACAAAAAGATTTCCGGGGTATATTTAACGACCGCTTCAGGTTTGCCGCAGCGCTTGCTACAGATAATAGTAGAAATGGAAAGTTTCTGGAAATAATGAAGCAAATGGAGATTATTGAAACAGCCATGTCCCAAGCTAAAGAACTTGTCCGCCAACGCAACGACTTTGCCGCATGGGAGATTGTAGAGAAAGTGTACCGCCAATTTCCGGAAGATGCTAATCTTAATAAGATGCGCGCGGATTTAACCGTCAATGCCTCGCAATTTGCTTCTGCCATAGCTAGCGCCGAGAGAGCGGCGCAATCTGGAAAATTATGGCCTGCACTGCTGCTATATTTAAAAGCTAAGGAAATCTACCCCTTCTCTTCGATTGCTAATGATAAAATTACTAATTTAGCAAATAAGATAATCGAAAAATAAATTTATCGCTTTTATATAATGTAAATACACTGTGTCACATACAATAAGGAAAAACCAAGAAATGGATATAAGCATGAGCAAAATACGGGTAGAAGATATAGACTGGAGATTGTATAAAGACGATATAACCACCGCAATGCGTAACGAGAAGCTGTGGTCTATGGGGTCAAACGATCCTGAAGATGCAGAGATGCATCTAGCAAATTATGAAAAGCTGTGTGAGGAGCTAAAATTATTAGAGGCCGGGGATTATGCAGCGGTTTTAGATGCATGCCCTAAACCGGATATATTCTCTGATTATCTCAAAAGTAATGGATAACGATCTACATAAACTATATAACGTAGATCCAATGGCTACCGCCAATGTTTTTGGTGTTGAATTTGTGAACGTAAACACAAACACTATAAATTTTGTGATAACTATCTTTTCCCATACAAAGAAAGATATTTTAGGGATTTTTTAGACAAATAAGCCTCCCATAATAAGCAGCAGCCTTAAAAAGGATTTTTCCCTACATTATACTGGCAAAGTGTATTTTATGAACTTAGCGCATATATGTTTGCCATTATTTAATTAATAAAAATATATTATAATCTTTTTTTAAATTAGTAAATTCTGCTGTGAAGGTTAATAGAGTTCGTTTTTTTTGCGCGTCGGTAGGTGTAATTGACAGCATGAGCTCTCCCTTAGATATTTTCTTTAAAGTATATAAAAATCCTTTATCTTTACATTCGAAATTTGAAATATGTGTAACCTTTTCTGATAGAAGTATTTTAAGCGTCTTTGTAGATAGTTTATCTTTGTCCCATACTAAGATTTTCGGAGTTATTATAACATTTGAAGTTATATTAATTTTCAAATTAAGTTTAATTTCTTCATTTGAAACATCATCTGTTTGTATGTATATATCACGTTCTTGTTCTCCAACTACCCCATTTGATACAAATTTACCATTTACTTCTCCACTTTCGCCAGGAGATATATTACGTTTAATATCTGTAAGTATCGTACATCCGCACGAGGTACGGGTAGCTATGATTTTTACTGGATATTTCCCAGTATTCTTGTAACAAAAGGTAAAGTCTTCGCTTGGAATATCTTCCGTTAACTCTATTTTTTTTGTATAATTTTCAAAAGTTAGACCGCCAAACAGTTCATATGGTATCAATACTAAAACTAAAAGTACTACGCGCATATGCTCAAAATATTATAAAAACATCATTTTTCTCTCTGCATAAGAAAAGAATTTATTACTGAAGTTATATCTTTAACAGAATTAGAAAACAATGAAGAACTTGTCATAAAAGCATCTTTAAATTCTGGTGACGTAAAAAAAGAAATCATATACATGGAACATCCTCCATATAATGATGAAGCTACGAATTTAAGCTCACCCGAAGAATATTTACGCAAGAAAAATGGGAAGAAGTCGCCATTATCAGTTACAGTATATAATATAATTATTGTTCCAATCTCGGAAATTCCTAGAATACTATACCCATCTTTATTACATTTTTCTATTTGTGATAATATAGGGCTTTCCAATGTAAGCAGTCTATTATTTGCATTGTTCATTTTTTCTAAAGTCTCTCTTTCTTCTTTAGCCCAATAGGAATAAAAACTCGAATCTTTACTATTGTAAGCAATAATACAATTTTTTAGGTACTCAGAGGCTTTTTTTACAGTTTCTCCTTTTTGTGTATAATAAGTTATTACAAAAGCTGGAATTTTTGCAGTATCATGTGTAATCTTTGTAAATACAGGATATGATATGTCTAAAGGTAATGTTTTAAGAAAATTTTTATATTTCTCAAATTCAGCAGGGGTAATTTGTCTACCGTAATTTAAGAGTGTAGTAAATATTCCTATGATGTTGCTATTCTTTAATAAAGTACCATTTATTGTCCACTCTCCATTTTGAATAGACATGGGAGTAAATGTTTGAAAGCGTTTAGTTCCTGATATCACATCCAAAAATATAATACCATTAGTTCCGTCAAAAATGGAAACCTTTAGGCTTATATTTGCATAAGGTGTATTTGCTTTTATCTGTCTAAAAGCGTCTACATGTCCCTGTTGTGTTAATTGGTTTTGCTGGTATTTTTTTAGTATATCTACAAATCCCTTTAAAAGTGGATCCGCAGAATAGCTTGAATCGGATACAAGTTCATTTAAAGATTTATTATAGTAATTATTTCCTCCTCCTGTGGAAACGATAGAGTTATTCAAATTATCATTATCTCCTATAGAGATATAATATGCTCCAAATGCACTTATAGACGAAAAAAAAGATAATATTAAAATAAAAGTCTTCATAATATTGGTTGTTTGTTGTTGAGTTTACGCATTACCCTTTATTAATACATAACCTCTTGCAATGGTTATGCTACAATCATATGTAAGAATACATGTATTTATAGTGATATCTGCCGTTACATCTTGAAATCCAATGTTATAGGTAGATGCACCATTTGAAGAATATGTTACACCACCTACTGCTCCAGTAGAAGCTGTGGCATTTGCCGATGCTTTAATGGCATATCCACAAGCCTGAAGCTCTTGGACTGCGGTAAAGCCTGCCGTGATTGTTCCATGTGCATTGGCACTACCACTTAATGCTGTTGTATTTGTGCAATTATTGATTTCACCAGTTACACCTAATGAGATTCCCACAGCTACCTGATTAAAGGTCCCGCTCTAAGTGTGATTCCTGTAGTACAACTTGTTCCAGGAACAGTATATTTAAAAGAATAATCTATAGGGCTTAACGTTTTTGATACAGTTACACTACCTGTGATTGTTCCAGATACTGTTTTTTTCCCATCAGTAATAATCTCTTCATTGCAACATATATCTTGCATGACAACACTTCCAGAAACTTCCGCAGATGCTCCAGAGACATAAGGAATTGCATTTAGTGCATTTTTCACAAATGTTAGAGAGTCATTTAGTTCTCTACCAATTGCTACTGTCGTTGTACTTGTATCAATTTCATAATCGCCACAGCATTCTGCAGATAATGCCAGTGGATAAAACATGCTAAAACATATAATATATAGTACTTTATTCATAGTATTCCCTATCGGTTGTTAAATAGATTGGAAATCCATTTATCGATTACCGTTTTGTCTATAATATCTGTAAATTCCTGTTTTAACGAATCATATTTCTTTAATATTCGTGTCCCATCTTTCTTTTCGATGAGTTCCTCTCGAATGCCGTCCTTATAACTGTACTTGATTATATCTCCATTAGATTCCTCTTTCATAATCAGATTTGAAGATTTCCATCCATCTTTGAACGTCTTCCTTTCCTGTAATTTATTATTAAAAAAAACTTCCTGCACTTTAAAGTCTCCTTTTTGCAGAAATTTAGTTGTTTCTGTGTTTCCATTCTTATATTTTGTATGTTCAATCAAATTACCATCATTTGAAAAGATTTTATTATCTGTCAATACGCTATTAAGATACGTTTCTTTGGCAGTTAAATTTGCATCTAGTAATTTATACTTGTAGTCGTAAATGCAGTTTAATGTAATTTTCCTTATTAAATTTCCATTTGGAGAATAGATACGTTGCTCAGTTAACTTCCATGGATGAGTATTGTTCTCTCGTTGCTCGATCTTCCTAACTTTCATATATGCAGTACCGGGAGCAGTTATGTAATATACTTTACGTTGTTTACCTGTTTCGCCATCTTGATATAACCTAGATGCTTTTGACGAATCTCTCTCCCATATATCAGCATATTTTCTTGTTTCTTGTTTATAAGAAATTGCCGTATGTGGTGCATCCCTTCTAATGGTCCTATGTTTAGAATATAAGGGCATGTCATAATCTGGATTTTTGTCATCTATATATGGGTTATATATAGCATACTTTCCATAGCTGTCTTGTGTCGCAAATCCAGTGTATTCATCCCATTCGACCCAATTGTTCCCATCATTTCCATATGTAAGTCTGTTTATAACACAATCATTAATCGGTAGCGAAGTATTATCAATATAAATATATCTTACTTTATTCGGGATTCTTTCATATTGAAAATTTTCTTCAACACCGCTTAAATAACGTATAGACGAGAGAAGTAAATCTTTATTTTTAATGTCTAATGAATTCTCTACATATTTAAATTCAGGGCCGACTTTACGACCATTAATTTGGATTTGTCTTAAAAAACCATTTTTATAGAGAAAATTTAACTCTTCTTTTTGGTCAGTTAAATTAATTACCCTAGATGGTTGCCCTTGAGATGTATATTCTATTTTTATTTGTTTAAAACCTGTACCATAACATAAGTTCACTAAACGATGTTTTTTGTAACAAAAATTATACTTCGGATCCTTAGTTGAAGTGATTTCAGCATAACCATCTTGATAGATTTTTAATTTTAGTTTCCCTTTCCCTTTTTGATAATAAATATTGTATGCTTTTGTTGAATTCTTTAGATCTTTTAAGAATATGTATTTCCCATTATTTGGGGAATGCCAAATACAACGAAAATTTGAGATTTGCTCTATCCTTGAGGTGAAAAACGGCAAAGTCCAAAATTTCCCCATGAGAGTAGTTTTATTCGAAGGATCACTACTAAACAAAATAAATACATCAGCTCGATAACCATTTCCCATATCTATTGTATATATTAATCTAGATAACACAACATACCCGTTTGAATCCACATTCCCTAATACGGTCTGTGCAGACTTAAAATAGGCCGTTTGTGAAAATACAGACGTTATACAAAGGATATAAAAAAATATGTTTATAAAAACATAATGTAATCTATGAAATTTCATAATTAATCACGGAGTATGATAGACATACTATCTCCAGGGTCTCCGCCTTCATCATCACACCCTTCAGGTGTTTGTTCGCATGGAACACACGACTCATCATTAGGATTATTTATACAAAAGCAATCTTCTTCTGCATATAATAATGGAGACGATACAAGCAATAGAAATATTCCAATTCTTATCATAGTTCCCTTTTAAAAGATAATTATGCCTACTTGTCAATCTAATAATAAAAAATATCTCATTTCATCATATGTTACTTATTGAGTTGTTGTGTAAATGTTCTAATTACTATAAATAATTTAAACTTATTTTCTTTAAAGTCGTTGTAACAGTATATTGCTGTATATACATCAATATAGGCAATATAGAATTTCTACTCTTTATTAATGGTTTTATTTCTAGTAAACGTCGCATGGCTCCCATGTCATTTGAGTAATGTCTTACCATAGCTTCCCCTATGATGCATGCGTATACCTTGTCGCATGCATCCAGCATTTCTAAGGTAAGCGACGTTATACGGGATAAATCGCAGTTCGCGAAACTTCTTCCCCTCATATGTTTGGCGCCATCGCTTCCGCTAAAATCTATATGTGGAAATGTACAGGCTGCGCACTGCTTTGGGAGCGTCGCAAATTCCCGCCAAGTGAAATTCAAGCAATGTGAAAAATTTGTCTCCATGACTTCAAGCTCGGAAAAGGAGACTCCGGATATATTTATAGCCGGTAAGCTAACCCACCGTAGGCTATGAATTTTCTTAAAGGCAGT
>ULVW01067423.1_pt1 | contig 16906 bp, 20 predicted proteins | sample 1959801 | NCBI WGS metagenome assembly ULVW01 (sample SAMEA4835796, study PRJEB28245) | human gut metagenome | biome: gut microbiome; material: fecal sample | place: Denmark | collected 2008
GAATGATGAATAATTAATAGTGAATAATTGCCGATACGGTTGATGCATCAGCACGACCGTAGAGTTCCGACAAAACCGCAACAATCGGGCGATCAATGATCGCCCCTACGGCTATAGGTTCTAGTACCGGCAAAGTCGCAACAGGCGGAACAGGCAAGCCTGTTCCCTACAAGGGTGCACCACAAAACTCAGCGACGCACTACCGGGTTGCGTAGCAGTAATGGTTTCCACCAGTGTCCCGAACCGGGCGACCAGAGATATATTCATTCGTGGGTGCCCCAATGCGCCTCTAAAAAAGAAAGGTTGATGGTTTTTGAGTTATAGCTTCACGCAGCTTTTGTGGCTGTTTTTTATTTACGGCTTTGCCGGCTGGTGTGTGGAGGTCATCTTCCACGCGGCGAACAAGGGCATATTTATTAACCGCGGCTTCCTCATCGGGCCGATCTGCCCGATCTACGGCTACGGCCTTGTTGCGGTCATACTGGCACTGACTTCGATAAAGGATAACGTGTTTTTGGTGTACATAGGCAGCGTGATCATATGCTCGGTGTTCGAGCTGATCGTCGGCTGGGCATCGGAGAAATTCATGCACACCCGGCTGTGGGACTACACGGATAACGCCTTCAACATCGGCGGCTATGTGTGTCTGAAATTCTCGCTGCTGTGGGGCGTGGGCTGCATCTGCATCCTGTACATATTCCACCCGATGGCGATGAAGCTTGTGTATCTGATCGAGGCCATACCGCGCACGCATGGCAACATCATGCTGTGCATAGTCTCTGCGGCGTTTTTGTGCGACCTCGGCATAACGGCCGTGAACGCCTTCAAACTCGATGCGCATATGCGTGCGATCGACGATGTTGCAAAGGCGCTCGAGATGGTGTCCTACGGCATCGGCGACGGACTGACCGACGGCACGCTCAAGGTGCAGGAGAGCCGCGCCGAAGCCGAGCGTCTGCGCGAAAAGCTCAAGGGGCTGCTTGAAGAGCGCAACCTTGTCCACCGCCACCTGCTGTCGGCGTTCCCGCGCCTGAGCCAGACAGAGTACCGCGCGGCATTTGAGCGCATTCAGGAGCATAGAAAAAATCTGAGCGAAAAGGTAAAAAACAAAGCAAATGAAATTCGTGAGAATAAATAATACAGGCAACGATATGTTCGCCCCGGCAATGGAGCTTTACGGCATGAGCTTTCCCTACAACGAGCAGCGCGAGCCGGATTCTCAGGCAAAAATAATGAGCGACCCGGAGTATCATTTCGAGCTTATATATGACGAGGGTCGCTTCGTCGGCGAGGTGCTCAGCTGGGAAAACGCGGACTTTATTTACGTCGAGCATTTCTGCATGCTGCCGGATATGCGCGGCCGCGGCTGCGGAGCACATGCGCTGGAGCTGCTCCGAGCGCGCGGCAAGACGATCATTCTTGAGATAGATCCGCCTGTGGACGATATCAGCCGGCGCAGAAAGGGCTTTTACGAGCGAAACGGCTTTGCGGCCAACGACTATGACTACACGCATCTGCCGTATCACCGTGACTGCAAGGGACACAGGCTCGTCATCATGTCGTCTCCGCACAGGATCGACGAGGCCGAGTACCGCAATTTCCTCGACTACATGCGCCGCCGCGTCATGGTTTTTTAGAGGCGAATTGGGGCAGCTGCGGATACGCATATTGCGGTAACCCGGTTCGAGGGTGCGGAGAAAACCGTGGCTACCTCGCGCTTTTTCAGAGGCGCATTGACGCAGTTGCGGATACGGTTATTGCGGTTGCCCGGTTCGAGGGGGCGGAGGAAACCGTAACGTTTCGCCCCCCCTCAAGGCTACGCAGCCGTATGCCACGGTTTTGTCGTAACCCACCGGTCGGGATACCGCAATAAACGTATCGGTATCAGCGTTGATGCGCCTCTAAAAAAATGTAGCGCCTACGGCGCGGATATAATTACACCTCATCTGCCGCAAGCGGCATCTTCCCCTCAGGCTCCGCAAGGGGAAGACAAATGGGGAACAGCCTAAATTTTGCACTAATATAGCACAATCTCATGTAGTGCGAGGCAGCTAAGGTTTTCTCCGCTCCCTCGAACCGGGCAACCAGAGATATATGTATTGGTAGGTGCGGCAATTCGCCACTAAAAAGAAGGTATGGAGAACAGTGGACAGTTTTAAAAGCGGCGCGATAAGCGTCGGAAAATATTTCAGAACATTTTATCGTTGGGTGCTGCTGTCGGTGGTGACAGGGCTTGTGTGCGGACTGGTCGGGTCCGCGTTCCACCTGACGGTCGATTTTGCAACATCGTTCAGGGCGCAGCACCAGTGGCTGGTGTTCCTGCTGCCGATCGGCGGTCTTGCAATTGCTTTCATCTATCGCGTGAGCAAGATGGAGGGCGAGGGCACGAACAACATCATCGACTCGATCCACGACGGTGAGAAGGTCCCCATCATGCTTGTGCCTGTCATTTTCGTTTCAACTGCGATCACTCATCTCGTCGGCGGCTCGGCCGGCCGCGAGGGCGCGGCACTTCAAATAGGCGGCGGCATAGGCTACCGCGTCGGGCGGCTGATGAAGCTTGACGACAAGGACATGCGCCTTGTCACGCTTTGCGGCATGAGCGCGGTGTTCGCTGCGCTGTTCGGAACACCGCTGACCGCAACCATATTCGCGCTTGAGGTCATATCGGTCGGCATTCTGCATTACTCGGGGCTTATCCCGTGCCTTGTCGCATCGGTGACGGCTTACGGCGTGTCGCTGCTGTTCGGCATTGCACCAATGCGCTACTCTGTCGCGCTCGCGCCGCTGGAGTTCGGGCTGCTGCTGCGCGTGTGCATCCTGGCCGTGGTGTGTGCGCTGGTCAGCATCGTGTTCTGCGTGGCGATGCACAAGACCGAGCAGATTGCGTCCAAAGCCGTCAAAAACATATATCTGCGCGCATTTTTGGGCGGCGTTATCGTCATCGTGCTGACGCTCATCGTCGGCAACGAAAGCTACAACGGCATCGGCACCGACATCATCGCCTCCGCTCTCGGCGAGGGCAAGGCGCCGGCCTGTGGCTTTCTGTGGAAGATAGTTTTCACCGCCGTTACCATAGGTTTCGGCTTTAAGGGCGGCGAGATAGTTCCGACGATGTTCATCGGTGCGGTCCTCGGCTGCACGGTCGGGCCGCTGCTTGGCATACCGGCGCAGTTCGCGTCGGCAATCGCGCTCGTCGCGGTGTTCTGCGGCGCGGTAAACTGCCCGATAGCGTCGATCATCCTGTCGGTCGAGCTGTTCGGCTCGGGCGAGCTGCTGTACTTTGCGCTTGCCTGCGGCATATCGTACATGCTCTCAGGCTACTTCGGCCTGTACAGCAGTCAGAAGATCATGTACTCAAAAACCCGTGCCGAGTTCATAAACCGCTACGCGAAGTAGAAAAACGCCTGATTAAGATCAGGCGTTTTTCTATTTTATCATCACTTCACTGTTTTTGCCCATTCCGGCTCTTTGAAGCCGACAAGGACGAAGTCGTCGGCGATGAGCATCGGGCGCTTTACGAGCATTCCGTCCGTTGCAAGCAGGGCATACATCTCGTCCTCGGTCATGCCGGGGAGCTTATCCTTCAGCCCCTGCTCCTTATACAGCAGGCCGCTTGTGTTGAAAAACTTTTTCAGCGGCAATCCACTCAGATTATGCCACGCGCGCAGCTCGGCCTCGGTGGGCTTATCGTCCTTGATGTTCCGAAGCTCGTAGGAAGCTCCGTTTGCGTCAAGCCATTTCTGCGCCTTTTGGCAGGTGCTGCATTTGGGATAGCAAAGAAAGATCATGTTATCAATCTCCTATATAAGTAAATCGCCGATACGTCCTGCCATCGCGCTCGACAAACTCATTCCACATGCTCGCCGGGCGTACCCAGATTCCATGTTCGCCGTACAGCGCCTGATACACCACCATCGGCTCGAGCGTTTCGCTGTGCTTTGCGATATACAGGACGCGATATTCGTTGCCCTTAAAATGCCGGTAACGGCTTGTTTTTATCTCTTCCACAACAAATTCCCTCAGTTCAAAATTTCAAATTCCATGTCCGTTTTCAGCGGATAGCTGATGAGCGCAGTGCCGTCAAGCTCCTCGCGGTTCATGTCAACGCCGACTATGCTGTGATTATCATAGGTTTTATAGTAATAAATGCCCTTATCGGCGTTGCAGCATGAGGTGTAGATAGATATTTCGTATTTCCCGTCCGCCAGTCGGCAGCAGCCGCGCTGCTGATCGACCGAACCGAGAATGTGGAAAAACTGGCTGACGCTCGACTTCTCGTCGTCGGCCGACAGCGAGTTTGTTTTGGTAAAAGCAACGCGCACGAATCTGGACGCAGACGACAGGTCGCCGGGCAGGCCGATAGCACCCATTCCGCGGCTGTAAGCGTTCAGCTCAAGCCGCTCGGAAAATCGGTTTTCCGGATTATCGATGGACAGGCCCATGTAGTTATTAAGGTTAAACAGCTGGATCGGGAACGGCGGATTGTTCGTGAGCACGCCCACGGGATTGTCATAGACGAAAATTCCGTCGCTGACGCTTTCGAGCGTGATCGAGCCGCTTTTGTCCGAAATGATCCAGTGCAGCTGCGCCGTCGGCAGCTGCGGCGCAAACGGCTCGGCGGTGAGGTTTATCCGCGCAAGCAGAGCCTTTGCCTCGCTCACCGATGCGCACTGAGCCATGATCCACGGGATCAGCTCCCACTGGGCAATGTTATCCTTCCCCTCACGGCACTCGCGGTAATGCGCGTTGCCGACGAAATTCAGCCCGGCAATGCCCAGCCCCTTTTCGTTCACAGCGTCGTAATACAGCGGATAGTTATCCGCGACATGCGCCATGCCGATGAAGGCAAAATGCCGCTCCATTACGCCCATGTGGCGAAATTCAAGCCTGAAATTTCTCGGCGTGACGGTGACCGTTTCGCCGTAGGAAAACTCGTAGTCGAGCGTGCGGCCGAAATAAAAATCTTTTGTTTTATAAGTTGCTGCTGTACACATAATTTCTCCTCCGGCCCCGGTTCTTTCCTCGGATAGATGCGCTTCGGCGGCCGTTTTCTTTTCAGGCAATGATTATACCACGAAAAGGGCAGGTTGAATACCCCAAACAGAGCCGCGTTCTTAAACGACCTTGTATTGCCCTTTTCTGCACTGCACGCTGCGAAGGCCCGTGCGCTCCAGGCCGAGAAGCGCATCCATCTCATCGGCTGCGCTTTTATATGTGCTGCCCTGATGATGCACGAGGATGTAATCGGCCTCTTTGATCTTGCCTGCCGCCTGCGCGCAGAAGCTGCGCATGGGGGCTGCAACGGAAAACACCCATATCGGCGTGCAGATCGTCACATGCTCATAGTCTGCCAAGCTCACGGAGACGGGTTCAATCGGCATCTGCCATTTGTGCATTCCATACCGGCCGCACCACCAGAAGCCAAGGGTTCCCTCCGTCCGCTCGGGAGACTTCACCTCGTAAGTCTCGGCGCCGCTGCGGTTTGCCTCCTCATACGCGAGCTTCCTGACATAGCCCATGCGCGAGAAAAACACCACCAGACGCTTTTTGTTTGTACCGATGTTCGGGTAATCCGTCAGTGCAACGTGAAACGCTTCCTGCTTTCCGAACACCCACGCGGCATAGCCTGTGGCGGCCTGCGCAGTGCCGAAGACGAAAAAGCTCGTGGACATGAAATTAAGTGGGAAGATATAAAACTGAATGCATATCCACATCATCAGCGTCACGCCGAACACTCCGCCGAGCACCGTGCCGGCTTTCTTTTTTGCCAGCAGCAATGCTGCCGCCGTCAGGTTTGTAAGCCCATTGACGATCAGCAGCGCCCAGCCGGAAAATGTGAAGTCCTGAAAAACGCGGTCTGCAAAAGGCAGTACCTGAAAATACGGCAGCATCGCGTCCATGCCCATGAATCTTCCCGATGGGTCGATGAGCATGGCAAGCGCTCCTGCCACGGCGCCGATGCCGATAAACAGCGTCCAGAAAACAAGCCAGCGCCGCGCCGTTTCAAATCTTGATTTTTGTTTCATAAAGCCATCTCCGATTTATTGCTATTTAAAGGCTCATGCAGCCTTGGATCACGATGCTTTGAGCCGAATGTGGATTCTCCCTTCGGCATGCCGCGCCTGCACGGCAACGGTGTAAGGGCCGGTTTCCGGGATATTGATTTCAAAGCTCGGGGTTTCCTCGCCGTTTCCGGCATAAATGATCGTGCCATCCGGCGCTGTTATCTTAATGTGCAGAGAGCCTTTTGACGTTTCAAATTCAACTTGCAGCACATCTCCGGCATTCAGGCTCAAGGTGTGGCTGTCGGTTCCGTTCATGCGCAGAATGTCCAGACTGTAGGAATCCGGATTTTTTATTCTCTCGCCGGTGAAGCCGGGGCGGTTATAAATGACGAGGAGCATCGTCAGTCCTGCCAACAGCGCCGGAAGCACAACGCCGGCCAAAATCCTAATTGCTCGTTTCGATCTCATTTGTTTTACCGACATGTTTAACTGCATGGCAATAGTTTACATGTTCAAAAGCCTTCATGCTCGCACCGGCTCTGTCAATGATATTGCGCTGAATATCCGCCGGGGTGAGCAGCTCGCGGATCTGAAAGCCGTGGTTTTGGAGCAGCTTTTCAAGCTCCGCGCAGGAAAATGCCGACTGCATAGCTTCTCCGCCAGCTTTCGCCATCATTATCGTATTCTGCACGCGCTTCTCGGCGGCGGCAAAGAAGTTTTCATCGGGATAGTCGAAAACAAGCGAGCTGCCGGGCGCGCATAGCTCGGACAGCGCAGACAGTGTCTGCTCGATCGCTTCGACCGAAAGGTAATAGGTCACACCCAGCCACAAGAAAAAGGATTTTTCGGACTTATCAAAGCCTCCGGCAAGCAGGCACTTGGGCAAGCTGTCTTTTGAGAAATCCACAGGAATAAATTTAAGATTTTTGGGGATCGTCCAGCCGGCGCGTGCAATTCGCGCCGGCTTGTCCGCCTGCGTAAGCGGATGATCCGCCTCAAACACCTTGTGCTTGGATAAAAACTCCGTTTCGCGAAAAGCGAAGGTATCCAGCCCTGCGCCGAGGATAACATATTGCTCCGTGCCGTTCAGAGCCTCGGCTTTCAAGACCCGTTCCGTATAGGCCGCGCGGCACAGCGGCGACGGGGCAATGTGAACATTCACAAGCCGCCGCAGCAATTCTTTCGGCTCCTGCTCTAACGTGACTATCTCCGGCTCAAAAAATTGCGCGCCGCCGAGAATATAGCCCTGAACGGCCGTGTATTCCTAATCCGTCATCAGTTCCCTTGCAAGAGCATCGCAAAACACCGGATGCTCTTCGTTTTCCGTATGAAAAGCCCTGCCGAATGAGCTCATCAAGGCGGTAATGCTGGCTTTGTTCTCCATATTCGTTTTCTCCTCTGACATCATTTCGGTATTTGGCGCTGCTGCGGACTCATTTTGCCCGATAAACGTCAAAGAACTGCCGGATGTGCCGCTCGATCAGCCGCGTCACCTCCGCCTCGCGCTCCGGCTCCCTGTCGCAGAGATTAAGCCACACGGAAACCGGCAGGCACAGCTGCGCCGCCATGATCTCCGGGTCGGCCTCGGCGAGCTGCCCCCGGCGAATGAGAAACCGCACAAGCCCGGTGAAATAGCTCATAACGTCCGTGTAGTTCCGTTTGGTCTGCATGCTTGCCATCTGCCGATTGCGGAACTGCTCAATGGTCAGCATCTTTCGTGCACGGCTGATCTGCGGATCGTGCAGGATGTATCGGATCTGCCCGAGGCAGAGCTGCACCGCCATATCCGGTGTCATGTTTTCCTTGTCCTTTGTGAAGGCAGGGTCATCCCAATCCGCTTTTGCAAAAATGGAATGCTGCTCGTATTGCTCCAGCGTGGCTTGCATCAGCGCGTCCAGGATCGCCTGCTTATTCTCAAAATGACTATAGAGCGATGCCTTGCGGATACCCACCGCCTCGGCCAATTGGGAAATGGACGTGGCCTCATAGCCCTGCACGGAGAACAGCTCCAGCGCCGCATCCAATATCTCCTGCTTTGTGCTTCCCTTTGCTGTCATTGAACGATCCTCCCGATCTCAGTTTTCGCTCCATTATACCTACCGAACGTTAGGTTGTCAAGCAGCGTATTCACTCATTTTCGGGCATTATAAAACCTCATCGGCCGTAAACGGCAGATGAGGTCTGAATATACGCCAAAATTTAAGCTTGCGAGCGCCGCAGTTATTCCAAAAGGAAATCAAGTGCTCTAATGATTTTGATTCCGTCTTGTGTCTGAGTAAGATCGCATTCCAATGCGATCACTATCTTTTCATAGTTATCACGAATCTTACGCAGCGGCGCAAGCTCTCGCTCTCTCGTTTCCGGGGCATTCATTGATTCGGTAACCTGTACATATTTTTTCTCGTCTGCTTTCGTGGCAATAAAATCAACTTCCTGATTGTCAATTTTTCCAATGGCGACATCATAACCTCGGCGCAGCAGCTCAAAGTAAATGATATTCTCTAAAATATGTCCGCTGTCACCATCACGATAGCCCAGCAGATAATTTCGCAACCCAATATCAACAATATAGTATTTGCCCAGGGTTCGCAGATACTCCTTACCCTTTATGTCAAAGCGCTTGATTTCATAGAAAATGTAGGCTTCTGTCAAAGCTTCGATATACGCCTGAATCGTCTGTACGGCAGGCTTTGTTTTTCGGGTTCCATTTTCCAAAAGTCCCTCATTGACTAAAGTGTTTCCAATAGAGGTAGCCGAAGTGTTATTGCCAATATTGTCCGCCAAAAACAAGATGATTTTTTTCAGAAGCACCGGGTCAGTAATATTTCGCTGTCCCTTGCGCTTTTCCCGTTCCAGAATGTCATTGATAACGGCAGCAGAATAAACCCCGTCTAACGCAGCTGTTACCCGGTCAATTTCCAAGCCCACATCAGCAAGCATAGGCATACCGCCAAATCTGGCATAGGCATCAAAAAGCTCTTTTACATCATATGTTTCTCCATCTGCATCTGTAATCCGCTTTCTGAAACCGCCAGCAGGTGACTTCCGTTCCGTCAGGATATAGCCATGAAAGTCCAAAAATTCCTTAAATGATAGCGGCCATACTTTAATTTCCACATATCGTCCGGATAGATAAGTGGAAAGCTCAGAAGAAAGCAGATAGGCATTGGATCCTGTGATATATATATCGCAATCAAAATCTACTTGGAAAGAGTTTACCGCATTTTCCCAGCCATGTACTTTCTGTACCTCATCAAAGAAGAGGTATGTCCGTTTATTAGGGCAAATGCGTGCTTTGACGTATTCATAAAACCCTCTTGCATCCATATCCGGAATGCCCATAGACTCAAAGTTCATTTCGATAATCTGGTCATCGGTCACTCCGGTTTCACGCAAATGCTCTGCCATCAGCTTCATTAAGCTTGACTTTCCGCAGCGTCGGATACCGGTCATAACTTTAATCATTTCTGTATCTTGAAATGCAATAATCCGATTCAGATAGAGATCACGTTTTCGCAAGCTTGTTTTTTGCATAAAGGAAACACCACCTTTCGCTTTAAAAAGCATAGCATAAACTTCTCGAAAAATCAAGTTTGTAAAATTGATATTAAAAACTTATATTTTTGAGAAGTTTGTAACATGCTGTGGTTCTTTGTCGATATGCGTATGTCATGTAAATCGGCTCATTTAGCGAATTTGGTCAACCCATCAAAAACGGGATAAATGAGTCAACTTTTCGCAAGCAAAATAGAAGTTACAAACAAAAAAATCCCGGAATCGTAATGATTCCGGGATTTTGAGCTGTTTTGAAAAGATTAACGCTTGGAAAACTGCGGAGCGCGACGTGCGGCTTTGAGACCGTATTTTTTACGCTCTTTCATTCTCGGGTCGCGGGTCAGGAAGCCTGCGGCCTTCAGGGATGCGCGGTAGCTCTCATCGACGAGGAGCAGTGCGCGTGCGATACCGTGACGGATAGCGCCGGCCTGGCCGGAAACGCCGCCGCCGTGGACGGTAGCCTCGATGTCAACCTTGCCGACGGTGCCGGTGGTGACCAGGGGCTGACGAACGATGAGCTTCAGAGTCTCGAGGCCGAAGTAATCGTCGATATCACGGCCGTTGATGGTGATAGCACCGGTGCCGTTGGGGATGAGGTGGACGCGTGCTACAGACTGCTTTCTGCGTCCGGTGCCGTACATATACGGTCTTTTGCACTTATAAGTTGCCATATTCTCTTCCTCCTATTAGCGATCCCAAACTTCGGGCTTCTGAGCTGCATGGGTGTGCTCTGCACCGGCGAAAACGCGCAGGCGCTTGAGCTGCCACTGAGCGATGGTGTTCTTCTGAAGCATGCCGCGAACTGCAAGACGCATTGCCAGCTCCGGGCGATTTGCCATCAGGTGCTTGTACTGAGTCTCCTTCAGACCGCCGACCCAGCCGGAGTGAGTACGATAGTACTTCTGCTCGAGCTTCTTGCCGGTCAGGACTGCGTCCTTTGCGTTGATGATGATGACGTAATCGCCGCAATCGACGTGAGGAGTATAGGTGGTCTTTAGCTTGCCGCGAAGCAGATCGGCAGCAATTGCAGCGGTCTTGCCGAGGGGCTTGCCTGCTGCGTCAAGGACGTACCATTTTCTTTCAACGGTCTCCTTGGTAAGCATTGTCGTGGACATATTTGTGCCTCCAAAAAAATTTAAATATACTTTGACATTTTAACGGGGCGCTATTAAAATACAAACATTGAAAATAGCGTGCTCTATTTTTATACCACAGCCGCGAAACAGTGTCAACACCGATTTTAATCTGCGTTTTGTAAACTCGCAAAATCTCGTAAATGCTCCCTAAATCGGCCTGATACTCAATTTCAATTTTGCATTTTTCGAGAGGTTTAAGCATGGACATACGCTCACTTAACGAATTTACGGGCATTATTCGCAAGGCCGTAGACGATTACGGTATGATAAACGAAGGCGACAAGGTCGCCGTCGGCGTTTCCGGCGGCAAGGACAGCATGCTGCTGCTGCTTGCGCTCAAGCATCTGCAAAGCTACTATCCCAAGCATTTTGAGCTTGAGGCGATCACGATAGAGCTGGGCTTTGAGGGCATGGATTTTACGCCCGTGCGCGAGATGTGCAAGGAGTTGGACATTCCCTACACATGCCTTAAAACCGACATCAAAGAGATAGTTTTCGACGTGCGCAAGGAGGATAACCCCTGCTCGCTGTGCGCAAAGATGCGGCGCGGCGCGCTGAACGACGCGATCCGCGCGCGCGGCATATCCAAGCTCGCGCTCGGACATCACTTCGACGACGCAGTCGAGACGTTTCTCATGAGTCTGCTGTTTGAGGGGCGGCTGAGCTGCTTCCGGCCGGTGACGTTCATGGATCGCAGCGGCGTTACGCAGATACGTCCGCTCATCTATGCCGGCGAGCAGAAGATCATAAACCTTGCCGACTCGCTGGATATTCCCATTGTTGAAAACCCCTGTCCGCAGGACAAGGCCAGCAAGAGATACGAGATAAAGCAGCTTATAAAGACCCTGTCGCTCACCTATCCCGACATGAAGTCGAAGGTGTTCGGCGCGATGCAGCGTCTGCCTCTGCCCGGCTGGGGCATTGAAAAGTAAACGAAAAAAGAGCACCCGACCGGGTGCTCTTTCTTTGCTTTTTGCGATTTTTTACTTATCCTTATCGTCGGGGCTCATGTCGAACTCAAGCTCCGCGTCGCACTTCGGGCAGCGGATCGAGCCGAAATCGAGATCCTCCTCATAGACGGTGATCGTTTCGCCGCATTTCGGGCAGGTCACTTCGTACTCCTGCTCGTCGCCGCAGCTGCCGCAGCAGCCGGTGCAGACGTCGGCGTCGTCATCATCGTCATCGGCCTCGCCGTAGTCCTCGTCATCGTCGTCCATATCGCCGATGCAGAGATCCTCGAGGTATTCCATGTCCTCGTTGATGTCGCTGATGCAGTCGGAAAGATCCTTTGCATGCGCGTCAACGGCTTCGATATCGTCGGCCATGGCTTCGAGCACGTCAATAACGGCGAGCATCAGCTTGCCCTCGTCGGTGCTGTCCTTTATGCCGAGGCCGTCTGCAAGACCCTTGAGGTATGCGACTTTTTCACTTACTGTCATATTAGATTCATTTCCTCCATTTTTGCGTCGGTATGCCGTCAGGCAACCGATAGCCGATAGCGGATTTTTTTAGTAGCGCCTTTGCGCCGGTTCCGATACGTTTATTGCGATTGCACGACCGGTGGGTGCAGGCAAAACCGCGGCACGCGGAACTACACGATAATGTAGCGCCTGCGGCGCGGATATATTTACACCTCATCTGCCGCAAGCGGCATCTTCCCCTCAAGCTCCGCAAGGGGAAGACATTTAATAGCGCCTTTACATTGTACCGATACGTTTATTGCGGTTGCACGACCGGGAACTGCCGACTAAACCATTACGCACGGAACAGGCAAGCCAGTTCCCTACAAGCGGCTGATGTCGCAGCGGAGAGCTAATAGCTGATAGCTAATAGTTATTGCGCTTTAATTCAACCCCTCGGCAGCAAAGCTGCCTGCTCCCCTTGACATGGGAGCCAATGGGGTGCGGTGCAGAATTTAACATCGCACTAATGTGTAGCGGCAGTTTTCCGGTTTTGCCTGTAACTTCGACACCGGGCTGCCGCAAAACCCAGCTTGCACTAACGTATGGCGAGGCAAATACGGTTTCCTCCAATGTCCCGAACCGGGCCACCTGAGATAAATGTATTGGTAGGTGCGTCAATTCGCCACTAAAATCACTTGGAGCGGCTGAGGTACTCGCCGGTACGGGTGTCGATCTGGATCTTCTCGCCGGGCTCGATGAAGAGGGGAACCTTGACCTCTGCGCCGGTCTCGAGGGTTGCGGGCTTGGTCGCGTTGGTAGCGGTGTTGCCTGCAAAGCCGGGGTCGGTGTCGGTGACTACGAGGTCAACAAAGAAGGGAGGCTCGACGTTGAAGACCTTGCCCTTGTAGGAATAGATGGTGCAGGGCATATTCTCTTTGACGAACTTGAAGCTGTCGTTAAGGACGGACTCGTCCACGGGCTCGAGCTCGTAGGTTTCGGGGTTCATGAAGTAGTAAAGGTTGCCGTCGTTGTAGCTGTATTCCATGGTCATGCGATCGACGGTAGCGCTCTCGAACTTTGCGGTGGGGTTGAAGGAAGTTTCGGTGACGGCGCCGGTGATGACGTTTTTCATCTTGGTGCGCACGAAAGCTGCGCCCTTGCCGGGCTTAACATGCTGGAACTCGACTACCTGCATGACCTGACCGTCCATCTCAAAGGTAACGCCGTTTCTGAAATCGCCTGCTGTAATCATAATAGGTGATCCTCCTATGTGAATTAAAATAAATGTCTATAGCCTTAATAGTTTACATTAAATTACGCCATATTGCAACGATTATTTTTTGCTTTTGTTCTTATTTGCATTATCCGGAGCGTCATTTTCGCGTTTTCCGGTGCGTTTTTCAAACGCGATCTGGAACATATACACCACCATCGCCAGAACGCCGACTATGTAAAGCACGTTCCGCAGAACCTCCGGAAAAGCCGGAATGAAGCTTTGCAGCAGCGCCGTTACGCACACGACGATGAAGCCGCCGTAAAGAAACGGCGTGAGCGAGAAGTTCATTTTTCTTTCTTTCTTTTTTCCCTTTGCCATTGTTTTTCCCCTCCGTTTACAGTATCAAAAGCTGCTTTGCGGCCTTTGTTATCACTTCGCATCCGCCCTCGCGCAGGATGAGCACATCCTCGATCCTCACGCCGAATTTTCCCGGCAGATATATGCCCGGCTCGGCGGATATCACCGCGCCCTCCGGCATCGGCGTTTTCACCGACGGCGACGCAGACGGCGACTCGTGGATATAAAGCCCCAGCGAGTGGCCGAAGCTGTGTCCGAAATAGTCACCGTAGCCTGCGTCGGAGATCACCTTGCGCGCCGCGCCGTCGATTTCGGCGCCGGTGACGCCGGCGGCGGCCTTTGCAATGCCTGCAAGCTGGGCGCGCAGGACAATATCGTATACGTTTTTCATCTCGTCGGTAGCGTATCCGACAGCGACGGTGCGCGTCATGTCCGAGCAGTAGCCGTCCTTTATGCAGCCAAAATCCATGGTGATGAAATCGCCCTCACGCACAACGGCATCCGACGGAACGCCGTGCGGCATGCTGGAGTTTGCGCCAGTCACGGCTATGGGGTCAAAGCTGTTGCCCTCGCCGCCGTGCTTGAGCATTCGATAGCTTATCTCGGCGGCGATATCGCGCTCGGTGATGCCGGGTCGGATTATGTGCAGCACATTGTCCAGCGCCTGCTCGGCGATTGCCTGCGCGCGGCGCATGCTGCGTATTTCCGACTCGTCCTTCGATGCGCGCAGCCTGTAAAACAGGCTCTGGCACGGATGCAGCTCAACGCCGAGCACCCTCTGCCAGTTGAGGTACGCCCCGTGCGAGAGCGAAAACTCCTCCGCACCGAGCTTTTGCACGCCGCACTCATCCATTGCCTCGCGCACGAGCTGCGAAAGGCGCTTGCCTGCGCCGAACATGCGCACCGTTATATCGCCCGAAACGCTTTTTTCCGCCGCCTCGATATAGCGCGAGTCGGTCAGCAGGAACGCCCGGTCGAGCGTTACGAGCACCGCGCCGTCTGTAAAGGCAAAGCCCACTGCATAGCGCTGATTAAGCTCATCTGTTATAAGCACCGCGTCAAGCCCGAGATCTATAAGCCCTCCGCGAATTTTCGCAAGTCTTTCCACTGTGTGCCTCCGTCTCAGAAGCCGCCGCCCGGCTCGTCGCTTATCGGCTCGAACGCGCTGTCGGACCGGATGGAATCCTGAAGATCGACGAGCAGTATCGAGCCGTCCTTACCGCTCTGGAATATGCCGCGGACTATCTCCGTTCCGTCGGCAAGCTCGTAGGAGACGGCGATGCTCGGCTGCGCGTCGGGAATGAAGCTTTTGACCTCGACGCCCTCGCCGGTTATGAGATAGTTGCGCTGCCAGAGCATCCTGCCGGAGGTGTAGATCTTCACGTTGTAAACCGTCTCCTCGGCCGAGAGCACAACGCTCTGCCCATCCTCGTCAACAGTGACCGTGCCGAGGATATTCAGGCTGCTGCGGTCGAGCTTATCGCCGTCGTCGGCAAGCAGCATGCCGTTTTCGCCCTCGTATTCAACGGGCATGAAGCCCTCGTCGATGAACTCGGCAAGCGCCGAATACGGTATCTCAAACAGCAGCACGCCGCGGCTGTAGGGCGCGATGTCATAGGGATTTGCGTAGAACACAAGGCCGCCGTCGCTGAAATACCAGTTTGCGCCGGCATCGACGAGGTCGTTTATCGTGCTCTCAAAATCGTCAAACAGTATGCTGACGCCGCCCTCTTTATAATCGTCCCCGGCAGCAAGGCCGATGACGTAGTTTTTAATAAATGTCTTGAGCTGCTCCTCGTTTTTGGCAATGTCCGCAAGGGTCAAAAGCGAGCCGTTATCGGCATTGTAGCTGCGGCTGGTTCGCGTAGAATCGGCGTGGATGCCGCCGATATCCTGCGAAACGTCGAACACGGCGCTCAAAACGCGAGTATCGCAGCGCGTAACGCTCGGCGCGCAGTAGTAGCTCAGCGCGATCCGCTCACCGTCGGTCTGATCCTCGGCAACGCGCCTGGTGTACTCCGCGTCGGCCCCGAACCTGACATACAGCTCCGCCAGCGAGGAATTTATCCGCTCGGCCGCGCGCTCGTCCTTCGAGCTTACCGTCGCCGTGCCGAGGCTCTGCCTGTAATACGTCGTGCCGTCGTCGCTTTTAAGCTCCTCGTCCTCGAAGCCGTAGCTCACCGTCATGTCAAACTGCGGCACATAGGTTCGCTTTTCGTAGTCGCCGCCGTGCTGGCATGCGCACAACGTCCCCAGCATCGCGCAGCAAAGCAGCATGGAAATTGTCTTTTTCATTATCTTCAACCTTTCACACCGGTATCAAAATGTTAACAAAGCGCAAACAAAACCGTTGAATTTCAAGGGTTTTGCACACTTTCAACAAAGTTATCAACACATTATGTAAATCACAGAGAGCTATCCGCATTCAGAAAGCCCTGGATGCCACGCGCGCAGTAAGTATCAAGCACATAGGCGACTCGCTCGGGCGCGTCCTTCATGCCGGTATCGAGCCAGTATTTGACCACAGTCGATATGGACGAAACAAGCAGCTGTTTAAGGCACTGCGAAAGAGTCTCGCTCACATCCCCGAGTGTCAGGATCTCCTGCTCAAGGTAGTCGTCGGCGTGCTTTGCAATGACCTTGAGCATCGCGTCATGGTCGCCGTAAGGGCCGGCAAAGACGCGGCAAAGCTCTCGGTTTTCGCTCAGAAGACGCAGCGTTTGCAGCGATGTCAGGCGCTTAAGCCCCGACTCCTGAAGCCGCTGCGCAAGCGTGTCGGAAAGTTGATCCTCCAGGCTCCTTTTCAGCTCATACGGATCGGAATAGTGCGCGTAGAACGTGCCGCGGTTTATGTCCGCCTCGCGGCAGATCTCCGTCACGCTTATTTTTTCGATCGGTTTTTCGGCGAGCAGACGCAGAAAGCCATCCCTGATCGCCTGCTTGGTGTATCTTACTCGTCTGTCTTCCTTCTTTGGCTTCGCTGTTTCCATGCCCACCACGCTCCTTATTTCTTTATACATACATCTTACTATACAAATGATAGAAAATCAACACAACGCCTATTTTTTTAGTGGCGAATTGACGCACCTACGGATACATATATCTCTGGTAGCCCGGTGTCGAAGTTACCGACCAAACCGGAAAACTGCCGCCATACATTAGCGCGGAGTTGAAGTTTTGCACCGCACCCCCTTTTGTCTTCCCCTTGCGGAGCTTGAGGGGAAGATGCCG
>ULVW01118570.1_pt1 | contig 16857 bp, 20 predicted proteins | sample 1959801 | NCBI WGS metagenome assembly ULVW01 (sample SAMEA4835796, study PRJEB28245) | human gut metagenome | biome: gut microbiome; material: fecal sample | place: Denmark | collected 2008
CGTTTCTGACGTGTGATTTTTCCCGCGAGGACGGCGGCGGTAAGCGCGGCGGCAAGGGCGCAGTAAGCCGTGAACGCTCCCAGCGTCCACCCGAAAGCCGCGCAGAGCTTTACATCTCCCATGCCGAATCCGTTCGTTATAATGCTGACCGCCGCCAGCGGGATAAGCAGTCCGAACAGTCCCAGAATGCGCTCCGGAAACGGAACTGTGCTGACGAACGGACTTGCGAGAATAAGCACCACCGGGGCGCAGTTGGATATCTCACGCCGCTGTATGTCCTGCCGGGATATCCCGAAAAAGTAAACGCACAGCAGTGTGAATATCGTCAGCTCTGTTCCCACGGCGATTTGTAAACGTACCGAAAATTCTGCTGTGTGCGCCGGAATTTTATCATGTTTCCGATCTGCGTTACAACGGAAATTCGGGTGTACGGGTCCTTGCGGACCGCCATAATGCTTCCGGAAGCGCCTGTCATTATGCAGACGATGAGCGCGAGAAGCTGTCCGGAAAAGATGAGCAGGAGCGCTCCCAGCACCGCGGAAGCCGCGCCGCCTTTGAGGAACTGGCGAAGCTCCCGGCTCCCGAATCCGGGGAAATACTCCTGCTCCATTGTAAGTCCGTAGGGTATGATGATTTTGTCGTCCATGCGGTTCTCCTTAGTAACCAGAGCCGAAATAAAATATCAGCAGTTCTTTCAGCGGGAAAATGAGCTGTGCTATCACCAGCATTACCAGTGAATTTTTAATGCGCCTGCGGTAACGCCCGGATTCTTCCTCCTCATGCGTCAGCCGGACGGCGCAGAAGATTATCCGCATGAGAAGCCCGGCGGAGATTATGCCCTGCATACATACGCTCAGCGTGTTTATCGTGTCCATATCCCACCTACTTTGCAATGATGTTCTTCGCCATTGAAGCGATGTGGACCGTCTGTGAAACAGTCGTGCCTATCCTGCCGTCGCCGGTGGTGGGTACAAGGAATTCACGCAGTATCTTGGGCATGGAAATTGCGGCGATCATGCAGGCGATTCCCCAGAAGATATTTGAAGCGGAAATGATGGTCGCGTTCAGCATAAGCGACAGCCCGATTTTGCAGAGCATTATCTGCACGATGGTGGTCACGAACGCCTTTACGAACTGGTTTATGTACGCCCTGAAAACTCCCTTGTCGTTGTCCAGAAGCCCCACGCAGGCAAGCGGAACGCCTATCTGCATTACCATCATCTCAATGCCCCTCGCCATGAACGAAAAGTAAAGTATCAGCCAGCAGATAACGAAGATAAGCCCGGCAATCGCCGGAACTATTCCCATGCTGGTTATCGCAGTTACCCACTCGGTGGTCATGTCCGTGCCGCCGTTTATCTGGGAAATTATCGTGTTTGTTATCTCGCGGCAGATATCGACGAAAAGGCCGTACAGCCATTGAAATATCAGCGCCGTTCCGACCGCGCGGACGAAATTCGTGAGAAGCAGGAACGGGTCTGCGTCCGGGTCGCCGTCAGTCCAGAGGACGTAGATATCAAAGGCTTTCTTCAGGAATTTGAGAATTATCAGGCTTATCCCGAAGCCGTATGAAACCGGCATGAGCAGGCTGAAAAACTCAACTCCCGAAACAGTCGTGAGGTACTGCCCGCAGTCAAATACCGTGGTGTAAAGCTCGCCAACCATTTCGGAGCTGAAAAACAGCGTCACTATTCCTCCGAGCAGAGCCACGATCAGCGAAATAATTATAAAAGTCATGCTTCACCTCCGGACCGCCGAAACGGAGCGCGGCAGGAAACCGCGCCCCAGCGGTGGGCAGAACGATCCATCAGCCTGCGGCGTCGAAAAGCTCGGTGACTTCGGTGTTCACTCTGGGCATGATGACCTCGTTGAAAAGCGCGACCAGTCCAGCCATGAGCAGAGCGCCGATGACCACGGCGATGATGATTTTTACCGCCGTGTCAACGTAGCCCTCGCCGGTGGTGTCGAGCGCCTTTGCCCTGAGTGCGAGAGACTTCTCCCTTGCCGCCTCGCGGAGAGTGAGAGCCTTGAAAGTGAGCTTGTTTCTGATGTTCTTCATTGTGTTTCCTCCTGTTGTCAAAACATTTCGTTTGTGTAATCTTCGTCCTGTTCGGGCGGTTCGCTGTCGCGCTGGGAAGCGCTGTTCTGAAGCTCCGCGAGCTTCTGCTGATATGCGCCGATAACTACGTTGGAAAGCTCGGCGCGGAGTTCCTTGCTGAGTGGGAACGCAGTATCGAAATACTTTGTGTTCCCCTCGGCGTCAACGCCTTTCTGGCTCGGCATATTGACAAAAATGCCCTTGGAGCCGTTCATCACGCTGATGTTACGAACTACAAAGGCATTGTCGAGAGTTATGCTTGCCGTGGCAAGGCGGTTGTTCTGTCCGGCGGTTATGCGGACAGACTTGGGATCGCAGGTTATTTTCATGTTGCTGACCTCCGTTTATCTGTATCGTTTAGGGAACAGTTTTCAGCCCGGAGGATGTCCCGATGTGTATTTCATTCGGTTCTCCTTTACTGGTAGTAGCCGACAAGCACGTTGATGAGCGCCGAAGCGACTACCGCGACTACGACTGATACAGCCGCGACTATCATGCGCTGTTTCCATTTCTTTTGATCCATTTCCTCGGCGGCACCGTGGCGCACCGCAAAGTACACGATGCAGGCTGTGCCGACCAGCGGAGCAACTACCAGCAGTATGTTGGAAATGTCGTTCAGCAGAGCTTTTGTGCCTGTCACCGCCTTTGAAGCGGCAAGTCCGCCCTCGGCGTTTGCCGCGACGGAAATCACCGCGGACGTTACTGCCGCAGTGAGCGCCGCGGCGGTATTTTTGAGTTTCTTCATCTGAATTTCGCCTCCCTTCTGAAGTATGGTGGTTTATTGTCAAGCACTGATTCGGAGCGCCTTGGGACTACTGCCGCAGATTGTGCGGAGCTTTCCCTTAAAATCTCCTCCCAGGGCTTCCACAAAAGCTGTTCAGTGGACTTGCCGCCGCGTTCAGGTCGGGCGCTTTCGTCAAGCTCAATAAGCCTTGTGTTATGCGACTTATCTCCCATGCCGAGCATTGTGTTGAAAGTCCACTGTGAAATATCCGGCGAATACATGACCGCCGGAGCATTCGCAGAAATCACCAGCTGATACGGGCGCTTGATTTTGGCAACCTCGTCAGGATTCAGCAGACTGCGCTCCGAAAGCTGGATATTTGTAGAGCTGGACGGCGCGGAATATTTCTGCGTTGAGCCGCCAAGGGAATATGTAGTCGTGGTGTATTTTCCCATGCTCTTGGATATTTCCTCATTCGTGGAATTATCCTGCGAATGCAGATATATCCAGTAGTGGCAGTTGCCCTGGATTATCTTTGCGATTTCCTGACCGTACACATCAATAAGCTGATTGAAGTCCTGAATGAATAGATTCCAGCGTACTCCATAGCCGCCGGCGACGGTCATTTTCGTCTGGAAATCCGAAATCGCGGCAAAGTTGCCGAACTCATCGAGAATATAATTAACACGGTGAGGGAGCCGGTTTCCGCATTTCTTGGCGTAGGTCACAAGCTGTTCGTACTGCTGTGAAACAAGCAGGGTGACAATGGGATAGTAGGTGGTTTTCTGGTCGGGCAGAATGAAAAACAGCGCCTGCTTCAGCTTTGCTCCCACGTCCGAAAGCGAGAATTCCGATTCCTTAGTCATGTTGTAAATATCGTTGGTGATGAACAGCCGCAGGGTCGTCAGAGCCGCCGTATAAAACGAACCGCCCATCTTGTCCGGTGCCAGCTTTGCAATAGCCATGAGCTTTTTCGCCGGGTGGGAATCGGGCAGTTTATCCATATATGCGTCAATGGGAAGCACCTTGTTCACAGGCTTGCACATATTCGCAATGAAGTTGTATACATTCGTGAGGTTCTGGTATTCCGGTCTGTCCCTATTGTCGTAAACAACGCACATGACTGCCGCCGCGATAACCGACATTTCACCGTTGCTCCAAATAGGCTCGGAATGGTCGTTCTTCTCCACAAGGAACGTAACAAAATCCCATGTGTAGGTCTGCGCGTCGTCTATCCGATTTTCGTTCACCGCGTCAATTATCATCTGGAGGGGATTGTAACGGCAGGATTTTTTCGGGTTGTTGAAGTCCACCACCTGCACCATATAGCCCATGCTTTCAAGAAAACTGTGCGTATAATGATACAATTCACCTTTGGGGTCGTTGACTACCATTCCCTCGGCGGCAAGCGCGAGAGCACATATTGACTGGATAACAAGGCACCTTGTTTTGCCGCTTCGCGTTGCGCCGATGATGAGGATATGCACATCGTCCGTTATGCAGGCGACAGATTCCCTGAACTTGGAGCGTTCATACGAAACGGCAATTCCTCCGTCTATTGAAAGTCCGGACGTATCTATGATTTCCGGAGAAAAAGGAACACCGTTTTCCACGGCTTCAAACCGCTTTCTGCCTTGCTCCATGAGCGATTTTATGACTGCATTGCTCTGTGAAATCTCAACAAAATGGTACATTGAGTGCTTCTCCTTATTCGACATGAACCATGCCGTTCCATGCTGTCCCTGACCGCTTGGGACCGGGACAGAGATGTTGTCCGTGACCTTGTATGTATCGGTCTGATACGTCCGTTCAGCGCAGACAAAATACACCACGCAGAGCAGTACCACCAGAGCCTCCAGCAGAAGATACAGCTTTCTCGGCTTTTCTCCGCCGAATACGCCGGAAATGATTGTTGAGAAATCCGTCAAATCTGTTGAAATCCTTCCGGTCGTAAGGACGTCGTTCAGCACGCTGGCAAACAGCAGGGCGGTTATGCTCCCGACCACAAAAATGAAAATGCAGACAGGTATTCGGTATAATATTTTCTTGCTCAATCAGCGCCTCCTTTCAAAGCCGTATGCCCTTTAGAGAATACAGTGAAACCGTGTCCAGCCGCCATTCATAAATAACAGCGCCGCCGTACATCTTACTGTAACCGGCGGCGGGATCATTTTCATTCTGGCAGGAAACGGCGAGTATCAGCGCCAGAACGGCGGCTGACAGGAATTTTAGTTCTTCCATTACATACTCCATTGGTCGTCCGAAACAAGCCCATGTTCTTCGAGTGAAGCGTGATGTTCTATCTCGGTTTTGACCTGCGTGGACTGGCTCTGCACCTGCTCTCTGTCGCCGTTCACAAGCCCGGAACGGAACAGCTTTGTTTCCGATTCGGACAGCCCCTCAACCTTGCGAATGGCGGCGGTGAGCATATCCAGAACTATCGGCGGTGCGTTTATACGGAATAGTTTATTCTGGTCGGCGGATATATTCGCAAGATAATCTGCCGTTTCCGGGGTGAGTAACTGCTGGTCTGTCAGGCGGTATTCGTTTGCAAGAACAGCCTTACAGCGCTCAATTCCGTATTCTTCGGCGGCTCTGGATATCAGCTCGGATAACTTTTCCGGGTCGTCCGTGATTTCTGGCAGATTATTCGAAATGAACCTTGCACATTCCGCCGTGTATTTATCGCTTATTTCGTAGAAATGCTCGCTCTGCTGTTTCAAGAATGATATGGCGTTATTTGCGATAAGTCCCTCCTGCGAAAGCACTGCGGACTGTTCGTAATCCTTTGAAAGATGGAGATGTCCGTTTACGCGCTGAAGCAGGTCTGCCGCGCCTTTTCCGGCTGGTTCGAGGTCGCGGCGGCTGGTGGTGTACTCAACGCCGAGCATGATATTTGTGCTTGACGGATATCTGCCGCAGCGTTTATAGAACTCCGAAACCGCTTCCAGAAGCGAAAGTCCGGAGGACATAGGCTCGGTGGCGGCATAGCCATTTTCTGCGTCTAAGCTGGTTACATAGAAATTAAAATCGCAGTATTTTCCGTGAGTGGTCATTCATAAATTCTCCTTTAGATATAAAAAGGCACAGCATAATTTAATTACGCTGTGCCTTAGTTGTTTGTTTTTTAACTGTCTCACCATGGGGCAAATACGACATCATTGTCCCCATTCATTTTCGTCATAGGATTCTGTTTCCATGCCACTTGCATTAAGAAGTTCCATATGTTTAAGTTCCTGTTCACAGAACAACTTCAGATGACTAATATCATCATGTGCAATGCTGAATATCATTTCAAAATCCACTTCGCCATATGAATGAGCAACTATATTCCTTAGCCCACGAATTTGCCGCCAGGGCATTTCAGTAGTACTTTGTCTGTATTCATCAGAAAGTTTTCCAGCAAGCTCTCCAATCTGAAGAATGCTGAGAGATACGGATTTTCGATAATCTATATCATTGATGAATGTATCCAGATTATCCCCGAACCGTAACATTGTTGTTTGTATTTCATTACAATACGATAAGATGTGCTCAAGGATTGACTTATTGCTTTTTGCCATAAATCTGAATACCGTCCTTTCTTGCATTCATCAATAGCTGCTTGGAGCTAACTGAAGCGTAACTTGCCGTTAATGCTCGTTCCGAAACAATGTCAACTGGCTTGTTAAAGGCGTCCTCCATATCGGAATAAACACCACCCAGTGCAAACATTCCAATAAGATTCTGATACGATATCAGCAAGTCAACATCGCTTTTTTCCGTAGCTTCACCCCGGGCATAGGAACCGAACAGCCATACCTTATCAATTCCGTATTTTTCAGCTATCGGCTTTACCGCAGCAGTTATCTCATCGATCGTATAGATTTTACCCATAACAACACCACCTTTCTAATTACAGTATATCATATTCAAAAAGAAAAATCAAGGCTTTGTCGGCGCGATGTGCCAGTCGTCATAAACGTTGCCCTTAATGAATATCTGGTCTGTGAGCCTTACCGAAAGCTGACCAGCCGGACACCACACGTCGAAAATCTCGACATAAACGGTGTAGTTTTTCCTGTCCGGGAACCAGATCGGCGTGAAATGAACACGGTCATTGTAAGTCGAATATTTATTCTTCTTGAAAACAAAACTGCCGCCCGATTTTTCAAGCAGGCGGTTGTAAAGCGTGGTGCTGTGGCGGTTGTAGTTAAACTCCGGGAACAGCACGTTTGCAGTCTGGCTTCCGGTGCAGTACTGCGTATCTCCGGAGAGGTGGGCGTCAACGCTTATCTGTATTCCATAGCCGGATTTCATTGTGTATTTTCCGCTGGATTCGCTGTATGCGGCGGTCTTGCAGTAATCTGACGGGGATATCGCGGCTTCTGCCGACATGGATACCGAGTAAGTCACTTTTTCAAGCTGGATATCCGAAGTCGAGATATACACGGCTCCGGTGTGGAAAGAACCTATCATTTTTGAGGCGGTTTCGCTTGGGTAATACCGGTTGTCCACGCCCCATTTGTACAATGTCACATCTTGGCTTTCGGTTTCTGCGCCCCAGTACGGCGTTTGGCTGGAGGGATCCGTCATGCCGCCGGTTATGATTTTCACTCTGCGCCTGTCATAGTCTGAATCCTGCGACCAGCCTGCGCCTATCGACCAGGTGTACCAGCTAAGTTCCTGAACGCTGTCGCCGGAAACATATCCGGAAATACGCTCCTGCACGGAGGACTGCGAATATACTTTCTGCCATGACGGCTTGGTATCCGAAACCAGCGGGTCCGGCGGCGTGGATTCCTTAACCTTTGCGATATCCGCGTTGATGGTCAGCTTGTCGCACTGGTTGCCGTCCTCATCCAGCAAAAGCAGGGTGTCGCGCCTGGATTCCAGCGTAATTACAACGGACTGCTCGCGGCTCGGGGTATGCCACTTTATCCAGCCCATTGTTTCCTCGCCGCCTGCCGGGCAGGTTATCTCAACCGTGCCGGATTTCAGGGTAGAGCCGGACGTGGATCTGATTTTGTATCCGACCGTTCCCTTGAACGAACTGCCGAGGTTGATTTCATCGCCGTGCTTGTATGAACCGAGCAGTTTATACGGCGAAACATACGGCATATTTCCGTCCTCGTCTGGGACATTCGCAGGATTGTCAACGAAAATTTTTATGCGGTCGTTCTCGTCAGCGTGTACTGTTTCAAGCTCGTCAGAGGTATATGCGTAGGTGTAAGAAACGCCGGACTGGCTTCCGGTCGCTTTGATAAGCTCCTTGTTTTCCTCTTTTAGCTGTTCGTACATTTTTGGAGTATCGCCGCCGCTGTCAAATATGCTGAAAGAGGATTTACCGATGAACGGTGTATCTCCGATATTAACCGCATAGAACGATGTGTAAACATCGGTGTCTGTATGGTATTCTGCCACGGCTGTGCCTTCCTCGACCTCGTCATCGTCATCATCGTTGTTTCCGGTGAGGACGCCTATTCCCATACATCGGATAATGCAGGTATCGCTGTTGTAGTTGGAATTTCCATTGTAGTAGTCGCTTGTGGAGGGCGAATACACTGAAATTCCAAGGTCCTTGTTTTCAAGGAAAGCAGAGCGCGGCAGGTTTGAGTGCGTAAGCGGTCCGAGAAGCGCACGGAGATTATTCGTGCTGTTCCATGCGGAAGAAAAATAATTCTTCATGTACTTGTTCAGCAGACCGCATTCCGTTGCGCTCATCGCCCAGTTCTGACCGTTGTAGCGGAAGTAGGCTACTGGCTCAAAGGCAATTTTGTATTTGCCTTTGGATATATCCTCATAGGTTAAGCCACCACCCATTAAAGCACATAGGTCTGTGAGAAACTGCTCATCTCCCAAGATTGCTTTTATTGCTTCGAGGTGAGATGTGTTGTTTACTGAAACGATATCGACGGTAGAAAGCTCTGCAACATACTGTATTTTGTAGTCTGAGCCAAAGCAGTTTTTTGAGGTTACAATATCATTGAATCTCGCCATGTCAGATGGAGAAACGCTGTTATAAATGCCACCAATATAATTTAACCATGTTGTTTTGGAAACCAGCTCGTTTCCATCAGCAAAGTAGTTCATATCCGATACTGCCGATATATTTGAATTGCCTGATATATCAATGGTATTGAAAACCTTCTTATTGGTTTCTGCATCATAAATTGTGACTCTTAATCCCTCGGTTTCATTAAGTGATGTTCCGCTGTCTGTATGAACTCCCCAATAATTATTTGATGTACCACTTGAAAATCCTGTTCCGTCTTGATTCCCTAAGTTTATTCCGGCAAACACATGAGTGGTGCTAAAAGAAAACAGCAGAGCAAAGGCGGTAATGCTTTTGATAATCCGCTTTTTAGTCATTTCAATTCCTCCTGAAAGCAGAACAGGTGCGACATCGTGTCGCACCTGCAATGATTATTAGTTGAGTATCTGTTCTCCCTCACCGTATGTATAATCGCCGTGTCTTGGAAACTCCTGCATATTCACGTTTCCGCTGTGTCCGGGAACCCACCGTTCAAAAATACTGTTGTACATATATTCCTGTCCGGTGCTGTCCGTGAATTTATCTCCGTTTTTAGGGTTAGCCGGGAAGCCGTTTTCGTCCGTTTCGATTTCCGTTGGTTCGGTCTGCTTAGGCTTTGTGGTCGTGGTAGAAGCTGTGGTGTACTGCGGCTCTGCCGTTACTTTCGGCAGATCAGTGCGGACTGTCTGCGCCGGAGTGGCGGCTTTGCTGGTGGATACAGTCACCGCTGACTTAGTCGTGGTGGATTTTGTAGTTTCGGGAGTGGAACTGGTCGTCGCTTCTGTTTCTGATTCTGCCGGAGCTTCCGCAGTGGTATCTGAACTGTCACTGAAAATCTGGACCTTGTATTCATTCTCGCCGGCTTCGTAAGTTCCACCGATAAGGTCGTAATCTATATCCGGCTTTCTGTCTGAACAGCCGGTCACTGCGGCGAGAATCGAAATGAGCATTGCCGCTGAAATAGTTCTGAGTGCGTTAGTATTTAAGCGTGTCATATTTGAACCTCCTATTAGGGTATGCAATCTTCCTGAGTATATATTACCATAAAAGAAAGCAGTTGTCAATTAGTTTATCGCTAAAACTATTCACAAACCTGCTTTTCGTTTTTTGTCATTTTTGCTGAATGGTGAAAAAAATCAAAGTGCGACACCGTGTCGCACCTGTCACATCTCGGCAGTATTTTCCTTATCCTGCTTTTTCAGCAGGAGTTCGCGAATCTGTTCCTTGCTGAGGTCGCCGCGCCCGAAAACCTGATTAGAAGCGTCATGAAGCCTGCCGCGGCTGTTGTCGGATAATTGCCCGAGCAGTTTTCCGATAGAGGATATAAGCTGAATTGTGCATTTCCTCTGCCATTCCGAATGGCTGTCTGCATGGGAGTTTCGTTCTGTGGGACTTTTCGCCTTATCCTTTATTGCTCTGAGAATCGCGGAAAGAATCGTGTTCCCAGCTCCGGCTTCGATTTCATCGACCACCTTTCCCATATACGCCGCCATCTGGAGCTTTCCGTAACTGCTGTCATCGCTGTGGAGCATTTCATTGTATATCCGGCGGCAGTCAAGTATTTCATCGTACAGACTGCGGAATTCCGGAGTATTGTCTACCATAAAATGCGTCAGCGAATTCAGTTCCTGCTTGACTGGCTTTGGCATGAGCTTGTAAACCGCCTGTCCTTTCGGTGGAAGCATTTCACGAATCGCTGTGAGCTTCTGAAAAATCGCTTCCGTGAAATCGTCATGTTCCGTTTCCGAAAGCGCTCCTGCGGCATTGTTTCCAACCTGTCGGCGAAGCTCTTTTATAAGGCTGTTTTCCTTGTTGTGGAGTTCAACAAACTGGTCGTGATAGGTGCTTTTGATAACATCTATCCGTATCTGGTCGCAAATCACCGGATCGACCTTGTTTATAAGAATCTCCTGCGCCTTGTCCCACCACATGATATGAACGTGCGGCTGTCCCTCCTTTAGGTGAACCGCCGCAAGGTACTCGATATTTTCCTGCTTCATTTTCATGTTTCTGGAGATATCGCTGATATGGAATTTCACCCATTCCTCCCAGTCAATAAGCGTCCGCAGTCCGGCTTCCTCTGCGCTTTCCGGAGTGAACGAAAAAATGCTGTGGAATACATTGCGGTGAGAAGTTGAGATTTTTCGGACGTAATTCTGCATTTCGGATGTGCTGTAATTATCCGAAAATTTGCCGTTAATATATCCGAAAAGTCCGTTGTCAGACCGCCTGGCGGCGTGCTCACGTTCACCCATGTATTTCACAAGATTTGATTCGTGAGAGAATTTGAGAACGTGCTCTCGCTCGCCGATGTACTTAACATAATGAGCGTTCCGGGACGGAGAGAATTTCCGCCCGTTACTGCCAACGTGCTGTTGTTTGTAGATTATTTTAGGCATGGGGTTCACCGCCTTTCTGTGGTAGCACCGTTATTTGTCGTTTGGCGTATCAAGCTCGGCGGACAGCCATTCGTGGGCTTCCCGCAGATATTCCTCGTCAGACTTTGGCTTGGTTTTAGTTATTCGGCAGGACTGCCGCAGAGCGTTGGCAAGTATCTCTTCCGGAGTTGCGCTGTCGATGTAATTTTCAGCAAGCACGGAAACACAGCACTGCAATGCGGCGGCAGACGTTCTTGTTGAAACAGCCTGCATGGCTATGAGCCTGTCCATGTACTGCTTCATTACTATCGGCATTACCGTCTGGATTTCTTCACGGATAAACCTGCGTATCGTTTCCTGTTCTTCGGTGAACATGGTTAGAGATAATCCACGTTCAAGAAGATATCTGATTGCTTGTGCCACCGTTATATTTTTGCCTGACGCAAATTTCTGAAGCTCGTCAAGCATTCCAGCACTCAGACATACTGAGCGCTTTATGTTCTGTGACATTTTGACCTCCTGTTTTCAAAAATTGTCATTTAGTAGGAGATGAATTATAGAACCTCGTTATAATGGGCAGGAACCCCGTGCAACGCCTTTGGCGGTGCGATGTGCAGTAGCGGGGGAACCCCGCTATTCCTGCCGTACAAAGTACGGAGTGAAAATTTCCGAAAAAAGAATGCTTGCAGGTGCGACACGATGTCGCAGTCGAAGCTGAACTGCGCGGATTCCATGCCGCGTTTGTGCTTACAATTCACATTCAAATTCGTCCTGTTCACAGTCCGGGGGTGGAATGCTCTGGAATTCCGTGGGAGCGAGGAATTCACGGACCGTAACTCCGTGGCTCTCCAAAACTCGGAAAAGCTGGAGTGCTTCGTTCCAGTCCTTATTTTTGACAGGGGAGCAGAACATCACCGATAATTCTCTGTCCGGGAAATCCTCGAAAATCCGAACGCTGGAAGCTTCCGCACCGTCTTGCCCGGCTTGGTCGCTGTCATAGCAAAACCACACGGATTTTATTTCCGTGTGGTTCGCGAGGTATCTTTTTATGCTCTCGTAGTTTCCGCTGCCGTTCACGCTGAGCCGGTGGTCGGCTGTCCAGTCTTTTCCGAGGAGCTTTGTAAAAGTGGCGTGCGACATTGCGTCAATGGGGCTTTCAAACAGCCGGAGCACATCGTTATTTCCCGCCATAGCGAATGTGCAGGACTTGTCGCCGCCGGGCGCTTCACCGCGGAATTTCACGTCAGTCGAACCCCGGAGCGCGCAGGAGCGTATCACTCCGTTTTCATCACGCCCGAAAAACAAGCAGTTGTGATGAACGGAGTCCTCGGCAATCATCTTTTGCTGAATCATTGCTTTCACGATTTCCGGATCGATCCCTCTTGTCTTTATGAGGTATGCCATGACGCGCTTGGGTGAAATGTCGTGTTCCGGCGGTGAGAATTCGCGCGGTTTCTCCGGCTCTGGTGGGACAGTCCGGCGGGGAATATTCACCTGCTCGGAAACTCCGTTCACGACATAGCGAGCGATGAAATCAAGCGCCTGTTCCGTAGAACAGCAGAGCTTGTCTTTTACGAGGTCGATAGGAAATCCATGCCGCCCGTCCGAAAAGCGGTACCAGCCGTTTCCCTCGCGGTAAATGCACAATCCCTGTTCGCCTTTGATTTTCCATGCTTTCTGGTCGCATTCCTTTTCGTTTATCTCCATGCCGAGGGCAAGCGCGACATCAAGGCATGGAGCGTTAGTCAGGCGGAAGTAGTCGTCATGGGAATATTTATACTGCGGCATAGGTTTCCTTTCCGGAGGTGCGTCACGGTGAAGGACCCCTACATCTCAGGCTGTTCGCCATCGCATCCTTCTGCTATATCATCACGGGCTTCGCCTGCCCATGCCGGAACATGATCCTCACGCATTGCGCCGAGAAAGCAGTCGCTTGTGAGGGAGGCTTCCTCGCGGTCGTATAGAAATACGCCGTTTACCGTGCCGCCGTATTCTTTGGGATCACAACCCGGTCCGGACTGTGCAAGGAATAACTGTTCATCGGGAGTGAAGCTCCGCGAACCGAAATATTCCGGACGGATTATCATAATCCTGCCTGTATAATCTGAAGCAACATTGTCAACGTACACATCGCCGAATATCTCGGAATTAAGATGCTCCTTTAAGTCATCATCGCGCTCGCTTATGTATCCCTGAAACTCCTCGTCATCGCCGAAGCCGAAATCCTCGCGGTACTGCGACGCCATTTCAGTAATCACTTTCTTTACATCTGCGGAATTTACATCAAATCCGTTTTCGCTGAGCAGGTCTGCAAAATGGCTCTCGACATTCTGCTGTTCGACCATATCCCAGATTCCGTTACATTCCTCGTCAGTCAGCTCAAACTGCATATCCTCGCCGTTTACGGTTCGGATAATCGAGCCAATTTTCGGAGTAAATTCTTCAAAACGGGTGTGCTGGTTTACGTCAGAAAGCGCTCTGGAGAACAGGTCGCGGTATGCTGAAACAAAATTATTCTGCGAATCGTTTGAGGTGAAATAATGTCCCCATACCGTGGAAATTCCGCCGTTGTGGTCGGAGTTGTACCAAGTCACATAACAGTCCGGCATTTTATTGTTCTGCCCGAGGACAAATTCAGAATTGGGAGTCCGGATCCTCTGAACAATGCGGTAGCCCTCGATTTCCTGCTTATTCCTCTCACGGAAATCGGACCTTAATTCTTCCGTCACGGCGTTAAGAAGAACCGGGTGAGCCGTTCCGAGCGTCCTGTCTGCTGTTTTCCGGATTTCCTCGGCATTGGGATAGTCAGCAAGTAACTTCTGCGCCCATTCCTTGTTATCGGCGGTGAAACGCCCGTCATATTTCAGGCTGTCAACGCGTAGCGCAAGCATGAGCATTGCACGCTCAAAGCCGAATTTCCCGGCGGCTTCCGCAGTGACTTTTTTAACATCAAGGTAATTATTGTTGAAATTTTCGGCGATGGAATGGCTTATAAACGTCCCGCATTCATCACACAGATTCATGCTTTCGCGGTACCGTTCAAGCTCGCCGTTTTCTTTTGCGTATTTAAGACTGCTTTTGTAGATATCCATTTTGTTTTCCTTTCCGGAGGTGCGGCACGGTGTCGCACCTGACCCTACATCTCCATGCCGAATTCTTCCTCGTCCTGCTCCGATTCAAAGTAGCAGACGGTCTTTTCGTGGCACGAATAAAGGTGAACGTCACCCGGCTCACATTCGAAACACTCGGCGATTTCCCTGCGAATGCTGTCAATATCAGTGTTGTGGCAGTAAATACAGCCGCCGCATATCTCGTTTGGAGAATCCGGCTTTTCGTCCGTTACGCACCACTCTGTACCGAGATTAAAAAACTCGCATTCAAAATTCCTGATATCCTGCTCTGAAAATCTGCTCTCCGGGTAAATTACACGGTTGTATTCTCCCTGACAACAACCGTGGATCTCCTTCCAGTCAAATTCTTCGCCTAAAACCAGACTGAGCGCCTTGCATATTCCCCACATTTCATCGTATATTCGCGAGTAGGGATTGTAGCCGTCTGCTTTCGGGAAATTGTACGACTTTGCGGCGTCCTCCCAGCCGGTGAGCTGTTCTTCCGTGTACGGGTTATTGTCCTGCCGCGGTGAAACGTCATTTATGTATTCCGCGATAGAATCGTACTCGCCGCACCTGCTGTCCGCAATGTCCTGTGAAACATCGAAATAGTTCTGCAAAACCTCAAGAATGCTTTTGTAGTGCGGATCTACTGCGTATTTTCTTACCGGCTCATAAAGAAGAATGCCGTCCCACATTTCTGCGCTGTCCCAGAATGGAGAGGTCTGCTCGGACGGGTTTATCTGCCTTGCGTATAATGTCATTTTATCCTCGCTTTCAAAAATAGGTGCAACACCGTGTCGCACCTAATAACTAAAAAAGCCGACTGCATTTTCAGCAAGTCGGCTTTCAAAGCATATTCTTTTTTAGTTCTGGACAAACTCAATCTTCAACGCCATGCCCATTGCAGAAGCCAGTCGTTTGAGCGTCCTGACGGAGGGATTTCCGTTGCCATTTTCAAGTTTGCTGATATCGCCCTGTGAAATGCCAGTCCTTTCAGAAAGCTCTTTCTGAGTAATTCCACGCTGTTTCCTTGCGTCAATAAGTGCCTGGATTATAGCAAATTCAGGTTCGAGGGCGTCATATTCTTCTTTGATTTCAGGGTCTTTAAGCTGTTCATTGAGGAAATCATTAAATTTAGTCATTATTATTCTCCTCTCTGCAATATTTGATATGTGATATATCATATATTTATAATACGCCATATAAATTAATTTGTCAATAGGGAAAACAGAAAAACAGCACCCAATATAGAATTGGTAGTTTAAAACGACATCTCATAATCACCGAAATCAATCGTTAGCGGCCGTTCTTCCAGCAGGTCGGCGTACTGAACCGCCGCGTCCAGGTGCGACACGATGTCGCACCCAAATTCATCCGGGAGCCTTTCGGATTCCACGCCGGACTGCCCGATAATATAATAACTTATCTCAGCATGGACGGTATCGCCATGGCCGAAATCCCTGTCAAACTGACCGAGGATTCCAAGCTCATCAAGCTCGTCAGCGCTCTCTACATACGCTCCGGTAACGTAAATCTCCGAGTCCAGAGAAACAACGCTGAAAGTGTATGAGTGACTTTGTAAACCGAGTTTCTCTATAAGGTCTGAAAGTTCGGATTTTTCATCTTTAGGAATTTCAGTCGGCTCCGCAGCGCTGAATGCTTCGTTGATTTCTGCTTCCAGGCGGTCAGCTTCCTCACGCTTTGTCTGGAGCTTCTGCATCAGAAAAGACTTTATATTGTCAAAACCGCGCTGGCTGAAAGAAATGTACTGTGACCCGCTGACGTTTACAAAACGAATAAACTGATAGCCTCCGGTATTCTTCAGGTAATTTAAATACACCTCGAAATACTCATCGTTGCTATATATAATAAAACCGCGGTCCTTGATTTCAGAATCGCGGTTTCCAAATAGTCCGGACATATCATTATACTCATCATATTCGCAGTCAGAAACAGTTGCCGGAACGCCAGCACCATGAAATCTCATAAGCGAATACGCCGCGCCAAGCGGGATTTTGCTCATCTCGTTCAGTTTGAACTGCCTGCCTTTTTCATGACGAGTTATCGTATCCTTGTCAAAGTCGATATCGTATGTTTCCTTGCCACTCTGCTCATCGTAAGCATAGTCGGCAAGTTCGATCCGTTTGTTTCCGTCAAGATTCATGAGTGCGCCGTAGGAGTGTTCGTCGGAATACAAGGCGGTGAGGAATGACTTCAAGTCAATAACGTCGTTGGAATAACAGCGTTCCTCATCGTACTGATTTATACAGAATTCAATGCTCATAATCACATCTCCATTTCTTCACTTTCGTCATCGGAATAATCGCTCATGACTGCTTCGTCATGCGGTTTGTCGGCAACCTCCAGTTCGGCGTTTATCTGAGCCTGGCGTTCCAGACCGTCGCGGAGCTGTTCCTCATACTGGAACGGCTTGCCGTATTGTTCCTTTGCGTTTGTAAGCTGCTTTTTCGCCTGCTCCAGTTCAGCGTTAAGCCCGTGAATCTGCTCCGGAATGCGCTCATACAGATTGC
>ULVW01046517.1_pt1 | contig 16727 bp, 13 predicted proteins | sample 1959801 | NCBI WGS metagenome assembly ULVW01 (sample SAMEA4835796, study PRJEB28245) | human gut metagenome | biome: gut microbiome; material: fecal sample | place: Denmark | collected 2008
GAATTCTCGATGCGCGCCATCCCGATTTGGATGCGAGGCTTCCGGACGGCTCCCGCGTGCATGTCACAATTCCTCCCATAAGCCGTTGCGGAACTATAATATCCATACGCAAGTTTAAACGCGACATGCTCACTCTCGAAAAGCTGGAGTCTTTTTCAAGCATTCCGCACGATGGCGCGCTTCTGCTAAACGCAATTGTAAAACTTAGAAAGAACACGATTGTATCCGGGGGGACATCGTCGGGGAAAACGTCTGTCTTAAACGCCATAAGCGGTTTGATTCCCGATTCCGACAGGATTTTAGTCCTTGAGGATGCAAGCGAACTCCAGTTGCAGCAGCGCCATTGCGTATATTTTGAAACGAGAAAGCCCGACAAAAACGGGGATGGAGAGTTTTCCATCCGCGACCTTGTTATAGCATCCCTTAGAATGCGTCCCGACAGGCTTGTAATAGGGGAGATTAGGGGAGGCGAGGCTTTGGATTTGCTTCAGGCGATGAATACCGGGCACTCCGGTTCAATGTCCACAATACACGCAAACTCTCCTATTGACGCCTTGATGAGAATGGAGACATGCGCGCTAATGAGCGGGGTCGAACTTCCGCTTAGCGCCGTTAGGATGCAAGTGGCGTCGGCGGTAAATTGCCTAGTTCATACAATGCGCCTTCCAGACGGTTCCCGCAAGATTGTGGAAATCGCAGAAGTTTTGCCGTTAAATAACGGCGAGTACCGGACTAGCGCGCTAATGAAATGGAATACGCAGTCCATAGCTCCGGACGGTTCCGTATGCGGCAATTTCTGCCTATGCAACGAGCCGTCGTTCGCCGGAGACGCAAGGATTATGGGAATAGAGCTTCCTCGGTACAATTAGGGCAAAGGCGTTATGTTTTTGCTGTTTAACGGAGAAATACTTGGAAAATACAGGCTTGTAAAGCCGGTAAAATGTTCCGATATTTCCGAAGTTTGGATTGCCGTTGACGGCGGCGGGAAGTTCGCGGTTTTAAAGGCGTTGCACGGGGGCGCACATGAGTCGGAGCGAATGGTCGCTTTGGCAAGAGTGTTAAAGCAGGCAGATTGCTCCGGAATTGTAGGGATATTGGATTGCGGCGTGTCCGAGTCCGGAATTGCGTATGCCGCGCATCCTTGCATGGAGGGGGGGAGTTTGGCTGGATTCCTTTTAAAAAACGGCAGGCTTTCACTTGGGCAGACGGTTTGCATGCTCTTGAGCGTATTGAACGGGCTAGCCGCTATACACGCGCTTGACATAGTCCACCGCGACATAAAACCCGCAAATATATGGATCTCAAAAGACGGGCTTGCGTGCTTGGGCGATTTTGGGATTGCAAAAGTTCCAGGATTTTCAGATGTCTCCGGAGCTGTGTTCGGAAGCGCCGCATACATGTCTCCGGAGCAGGCAAAAGACACGTCGATGGCTATTCCGGCAAGCGATTTATTTTCCCTCGGATGCGTCGCCTACGAGTGCCTGACAGGATGCCGCAGATATCCTCAAAAAAGCTTTACAGACACTCTGAAGGCCGTTGTTTCCGACAGGGGGATTCATGCACGGGAATTGGAGGAGTTCGCTACGCTTCCGTTTGCGGTATTGCTATGCAAAATGATGAATCCGTCTCCAAAAATGCGCCCTAGCTCGGCCGAAGATATTATTCGGGAGATAGAATCAATGAGGCTTCCCCAAGATCCGCTGGTTTAAAGACCGGGGATTCTTCAAGGGATAATTGCTCTTGCCGGGCCGAATTTTTCCGCGTACATCTTCCATCTTAGAGAGGCTCTTGCGGCGTTTTCTATCCATATTGCGGGATTGTTGGATCGTGCGATGCAGCGTATTTCATTGTCGTCGATTCTAAAGAGCAGCGGCATAGGGTCGAATCCGGCGCCATGAAGTCTCGACTTTGCTGCGGCAAGCGTCTTGCGCAAATAAACTTCCCGCGCCAAAGCCGCCGCCGCTGGCGCCAAGGCGCATATTCCCCATGGCATTATTTTGCCAGCCGCGGCAAAAATTGTTCCCGCAAGGATGGAGGCCGATGTAGTCGCAGGTATTCGCCAGTCCCTGAAAAAATTTCCGAATATCTTGCGGAATGCGGAAGATTCGGCATTCCTTGGAAACCATTCGTCGTAGGCGGATGTTGGAAATCCCGTTTTTGCGGCGTGGCACATTTCGTGGGCCAAAATTTGGGCCGCGTTCTCAGCCGCGGCATTTTTTAGGAAAATTAGCGGAAAGAATCCGTCCACTTCGTATTGGATTCCCTCTGAAAACGCTCCTGCAAGTTTTTTTGACTCCCATGTTGGAATCCATTCCGCGCGGAACCTGTATAGCTGCCATGTTATTTCCGCTGCAGACGAGATCAGGGCGCCTGGCGCTTTTGAAGCGCCGGAGTATATGCTTCCAAACTGAGAGTTCCCGCAAGATATCGAGTCAATTTCGTCAAGAATTCTCGATGCGCGCCGGATATATTCATCAAGCGGCTCGCTTGGGCATATAAAAATACCGGCCGAGTCCAGCAACGACAATGCGCGCAGGATTTCAGAATCGTCCGGCGCTCTTAAGCTTTTTATGCATTCGCGCAAATATGCGTTCATGGAATCGGCAGGGAAACGATTGTCACAATGCGTTGGTAGAAATGCACGATTTCCTCTCCTATTGTCCCAAAATCCCCGCCAAGCCAAGAGGAGCTGTAAATCATTGCCGACGCTCCGAATACAAGCGGCAATATCGAGCACAGTAAAAGCGTGTATTCCAGCAAGACGGCTCTGCGCTTTAATATGCGGAATTTCTTTTTCATGTGTTCATTTACCGTTTTTTTTTGCCAAGTTCTGCAGATTTTTTATTCCAGCCCAATTTCTTGGGGGGTATGGGATGCCGTCACTCCCATACGCGGTTTACAATTGGATCTCCGGGGATTCCATTTGAAAGGATTTCCGATTTAATTTTTTCAATATTTGCGGAGTCCATAGGATTATATTTTTCCCAAGCGGCATATTGGCGCTGGCGGAAAGTCCTCCATTTTTTTGAGAAGTCTTCCATTTCGTCTTTTGAAATGCTTCCGGGAGCGGCAAAGTAAAAATACGCCGCTTTTGCAACGAAAAATTTTCTTCCGTCCGGATTGCTTTTGGCGATGCCGTCCAGTATTTCAAGAAGATTCAGGCGCGTTTTTAAGGTGGATTCCACCCTGTTTTTCAATTCCGCCACGCCTTCTTTTAACATCCATTTATTGTCTTTTATCGAGAGCCAGGAAAACGCCTCTTCCGCAGCTTTATAGGTGTCGGACAGTTCTATGCATTGCGGATGGTATTCTTCTGGAAGAAGTATCTCGGATGAGAATATATTGGTGGAAAGGGATGGAATCTGGGAAATTATATCGTAAAAATATTTAAATCCTAGCATCTTGTCGTATTCGTCTGCGAAGGTTTCTTTCGGATTATTCGGCGGCGGAGATTCAAGGCTTTTAAATGATAAAATGCGGTTCCACATTTCTTTTGAGTTGAAATCATTGACAACTTCTGGCGTTCCAGAATCTATTCCGCATTCGCGGAGGTTGGCTATTATATATTTTAGCGAACCTATATTTTTCAAAATTAAATCGTTTCTCCTTATGATTTGCGCCCGCATATTTGATATTGCGTCGTAATTTAGGCAATCGTCTGCGGATATAAAGCTTATGTCGCGGGATATTTTATCGAATTGCAAATTGTAGAAGTAGTGCTGGTTGCTTTTTACGGCGTCTATGTTTGACGCTATTTTCTTCAGGAGTTCCTCCGCGTTTTGGGCTTTAATGCGCACTCCCCCTATCGATTTGTGCTTAATTGAGTTAACTTGCGAAAGTACTTTTGAAATATCGGCTTTTTCCCAATCTATGCCGTTTAAAGTTGCGTCCAGTTTGTCGAGATAATCGACGTTTTTGCGCATATCTCCGATTTTCTGCGATATGACTTTGCATAGCGGCTGGAGATATTCTGGCTCTGACTTGCCAAATTCTGGACTTGCAAAAGGCGTCTTCTCAATTTTTAGGAGCTCGCTTTTCATCTTTTCCGCGGGCATATCGGTGTCTGAAAGCGCGTTTGAAATTTTGTACATTTGAATCAGGCAAGCTTTGGCGTGCGAAGCCTCTTTTAAATATTGCGGGGCTTCCGATTCGTTCCAATTCCAGTCCATTTGGTTGTCCAAGTTGAGCTGACCGATGCACGCCATGGCTTTCTGCCAGTCCGAGTTTTCAAGGTGTTGCTTGAAATTGTTGTAAACTTTAAAGACTGTTTCGTGGCGGATTAAAGAATTTTGGTAATTTGGATACTCTGCGGAGAACTTTTTAAACTCCCTTGAATATGGAAGCTGTGACAGCAATGAGCGCGCGCCGTCGAAGTTATTGCCCTGAAGTTGGGATTCGTATGCGTTTAATATTGTTTCAGAGCGCGGAGTGGAAGCGTAGAATGCTCCAAAAGCTCCGATTGTTACTATCGCGGTGACTAAAATAGCCAGAAGTTTTGAGGCTACATTCGTGCGCGTATGAATGACGTTTCTATCCAGGAATCTGAAGTCGTGGTGGGCAATGGATATTACGTCCGAATCCATCAGCATTCTTTCGGATTTTCCCATTCTGGCGCCGTTTACAAAGGTTCCGTTTTGGCTGCCCAAATCTCTCAGCCAAGTCTCGCCGTCTTCGGAAATTTTAATTTCGGCATGGTGCCCCGATACGACATCGTCGTTTATTGGAATGTCGTTGTCTTTTGCAGACCCTATTTTTATATTGCTGTTTTCAAGCCTTACCATTGATCCGGCTTTAGGCCCATTGAGGAATTCCAGCCTATGGACATCGCAGGGAAGGTTTGACGAGCGTTCGTAATCCTTCACAAAAAGTTCGCAGTCCCCGATTGCGATGCGGTCGTTGGGAACCAATTTCTTTGACGTGACCGTCTTTCCTTTATTCCTGAAATTTTTTCCCTTGCATGCGGTAATGGTAGCTTCCCTATGCGACAAGTTTATGCGCGCCTGGTAGTCGGAAGACAATCTGTCTTCTTGGGGGATTTTCCATTCATTGTCCGGAGCCCGGCCTATCCCGACTGATTCCGGCATAGAGTCGGTCTTTTCCGAATATATCAGCGTCCCTCGGCATCTAAATTCCAATAGGTATGAATAGCGGCGCTTTGCGGCGGACAGTTCGCTTTGGGCGTTTTTTTTCTTTGGGGCGAATATTTTTGCAAACGGCATGGGTACGCGTGCTCGCGGCTTGCGTTCTGGCGTATTTGAAGGTTCGGATTTATTGTTTTTGTCCATTATTCGACGCTCCAGTCGTTTTTCATAATGCGCGTGTAGCGGTAGTCGTCAAGCGGCTCAAATTTTTCCAGGCATTCGTTAAGTATGCGTGTCATTTCTGCGTTGTTTCCTTCCCGCTGGGCGTTTGAATATTCAAGGCACTTTCTTGAATACCATATTTTTTGCCCGGACCTAAATTTTTCCAACATTGATTCCGTAGCGTCTATTACGGGCTTTTCGTTCCTGGCATATGCCTTCGCAAAAAGGCTCTTTATGAGCAAGTCGATATCGCTCCACGATGCTATCTCTATGTTTTTGCGCAGTTCGTGGTTGAGCGTTTGAAGCATTTTTGTGGAGTCTTCGTCAAGCGGCGCCTCGGGGACTTCCCAATGGCGGGCGACAGTGGAGTTGGCTATTGAAATGCAGTCGTATTCCATAACTAAGTCGGCACAGCGCCAATACTGCGAAGCTGGAACCTCGCGCATAAGCAGAATTTCCTTGTCTAGAAATCTCATATAGCAAGCCACGCCCCTCCAAGACATCCCGCCAAACTTTCTTGAATACTCTATTTTTATATACGGATAGCCGTTGTCTTGCCTATTGAAGAAATCGTTTTCAGGCTGCGATACGAACTTTATCGCGCCGTCTTTTTCGGCTTTTTCCATCCATTCTTCAAAGCTCTCGCGCGCCGTCTTTTTGAAGCCGTCTTCTACTTGTTCTGATGTAAAAGTAATATGGAATGGAACGTCCAGATTTTTCCCGACGGCCGTAAGAACCTCGAAACTCTTGTCGCCTGGCTTTGCTACCATTGACGGCGAATTGGGATAATATATTAAAAATTTCCCGTTATTGCCCAAGTCTATTTTAAATTCGCCGTCGTCGTAGTTTCCGGACGCAGAGCCGGGCCATGTGACTGGGTTTTCCACCCTGCTTTCGGATATGTAGTATGCCAAAGCCACTATTATCGCCGACACCACAACGGCTATGAACATGGCCAGCTTTCTTTGCCGGGCAATGGATTTGTTTGCGTCGCGCAATTCCGCAAGTTCTTCGGCGGAAGCGTAGCGGGTGAATGACGATTCCGGCGGGATGTTTTTTTCGCCGGGTATTTCCGTGTTGCCCGAAGGAGCGACAACTGTTGCTTCTCCGGAATTGTCTATATCCGGCATATCTCCCTGCGGCTGCTGTTCCGAATAATTTTCAAGAACAAACGACAATGCCTTCCCGATGCGCACGTCGTCTCCGGGATTTATCTGGACGTCATCCCCCTCGGAAACTGGGACGTTGCGCACCCATACGGAGCCGTTGCCGGGATTGTGCAATAATATTCCAGCGTCGAACTGCGGAAGCAGGGTTATGTGTTCTTCCGCAACGCCGTATTCTGAGCTGCGGATATCGGCGTTCATGGAAGACCCTATCACAAGCCCGGAATCCTTGACCGCGAAAGACCTGCCTTCCAAATCTCCGTTTATAAATTTGATTTTGTATCGCGATTGCTGCATGTCGGATTAAAAAAGGGATACTCCCGCTTCTTTCATTCTGATGTAGATTGGCGTCAATATTATTATAAAAACTGCCGGCATAATAAATATTGCCATAGGCAACAGCATTAAGGACGGGGCGCGCTGCGCTTTGCATTCGGCAAGCGCGAATCTAGCCTTGCGCATTTCCTCCCCTTGGATTTCCATTGTTTCCGATAGGGAGGATCCAAGCTCCGTGCCCAGCTCTATTGCCGCGACAAAGGACGTAAACTCTTTTATTTGCACGCGTTCCGCCATATTGCGGAGGGCCTTTAGGCGCATTACACCAAGCTCCATTTCATGGAGCGTATGCAGGAACTCGTCCCGCAAGGGGCCGGATTGGCTTAAATTTACATAGAACCGAACCGCCGCCATAAAATCCAAGCCTCCGCGCATTGCCGAAGATATTAGGTCTATTGAATAGGGCAGGGCGCGGAGTATTTCCACCCTCTTTTGCTCTACTATATTGTCGATTCCAGTCTTAGGGGAGAACCATCCCACAAAGCATCCCATAATAGCCGCGACTACCGCGTATGCGCTTTCGTCAGATGCGGCCAATGTTATTCCGGCAAAAACAACGGTTAAAACAACAGCCAGAAACAACTGGGAGCAGTAAACTTTTCTTGCGGAGGTCTTTAGCCCGGAAAACTCTATTTTTTTGTCGAAATCGCCAGATATTTTTGGCCATAGGCGGAGAAATATTTCGCCCAATCCAATTTTATCCATTGCGTTTGCGAATGGTTCTGCGGCTTGGAGCATAAACGGAAGCGCGGAATCTGGATCGCGCCCTGGGGCCTTTGCGACTTTTACGGATTTGTCCGAAAGGCAATAGAGGATTGTCGGTATAACCACCGCCATAAACGTAAATATATAAACTATGTACTCGTCCATTTGCCTATACCTTTATGTCGACTATTTTGCGTATTACCATGTATCCGAGAACCTCAAGCGCCAACATTGCGGCTATTGCGCACCAGCCGGTGCCGGTCGTCAGCAGGGGCAGCATTAACTCGGTGTTTACGAGCAGAAGAAGAACAAAAGCCGCGAGCGGGGCAAGCGACATCGCAAGAGCCTCAAATCTACCCTGGGCGGTCAAGGCCATAAGCTTCTGGTGAAATTCTGTTCTGGAGCGTATGGTTTGGGTTATTTTCTGGATTACATCTGCCAAGCTTCCGCCAGACTGCGTTGTGAGCTTTATGGAGACTATCAGCAGCTGAAGGTCCTCGTTGGGAAGCCTGTCGTACATTCGCTGCAGCGATTCCGACAGTTCCAAGCCTAGCCTGTATTCGCGTATGACAACCATCAGCTCCTCTTTCATAGGGCCGTCGCACCTTCTTGAAAATGCTTCGATTGCCTGAGGAAGCGCTTGTCCCGAACGCAGCGCGCTTGTCAAACCCATCGCCAAATCCAGTATGGACGATTCAAATTCGGCAGCGCGCTTTTTTGCCTTGCGCAGGAAGTAAATCCGCGGAAATTGGAACGCTATCGCGAATGAGACGCCTCCGCATCCAACAAGTATTGCCGGGTTATATACCTGGCAAAACAGCAGAATTCCAACCAGTGTTCCAGCCGCCAGTATTCCGGTGGAAGTTTGCAGTTGGCGCAACTTTATTTTGTCTATAAAATGGTATATTCCGTTTTCCGGAGACAGTGCGGAGCGCGTTCCTCCGCCTTTTTCTACATGCTCTGTGGCGGAGGATTGTATGAAGCGTATGGATATATAGATGAATAGCGAAACTGCTATCATTACCAGCAGATATGTACCATAGTGTTGTAATGCGTGCGCGTAATCCATGGTAATTCAACTTTCCGGAACGAAAACAGACATATCCAATTTCAAGTCGCCCGATTGCCTTAATTCCTCTATAAATCTTGGAATGTTGCCGGTGGCGGTATGGCGCCCTACAACCTTAAAATTTTCGTCATAGCCTTCCTGCTCGTATGAAAAGATGTCCTGCAGCAGAATGGTGTTGTTTTCGCGTCCGCAAACTTCCGTTATTTTGACGATTTTACGCGAGCCGTCAGGCATGCGCGTCTGTTGGACTATGAGATTTATCGCAGAGGCGATTTGTTCGCGTATTGCCGACGAAGGCAGTTCGAAGCCAGCCATCATAACCATATTTTCAAGTCTTGAAAGCGCATCCCTGGGGTTGTTTGCGTGGCATGTCGTCATTGATCCGTCGTGCCCGGTGTTCATGGCCTGGAGCATATCAAGGGCTTCAGCCCCGCGGCATTCTCCGACGATAATTCTATCCGGGCGCATTCTAAGAGTGTTTATTACCAGATCCCTTATTGTCACTCGCCCCTGTCCTTCTATATTTGCGGGCCTGGCTTCGAGGCGGCACAAATTCTCGTGCGAAAGTTTAAGCTCTGCGGAGTCTTCCACCGTGATTACGCGCTCTTTTTCGGGGATAAATTGGGACAATATGTTAAGAAGCGTTGTTTTCCCGGATCCCGTCCCGCCTGAGACGAGTATGTTCTGGCGAGACCTTACTGCTTCCTTTAAAAATAGAGCCATGGGGCGGTTTAGGCTTCCGAACTTTATCAAGTCGTCGTCGGTTAATTTCTTCGAGGCAAATTTTCTTATTGTCACGAGAGACCCGTCCAATGACAGAGGCGGAATGACAGCGTTTACGCGGCTTCCGTCGTCAAGGCGCGCGTCCACCATAGGGGATGCCGCGTCTATATGCCTGCCCAAAGGCTCTACTATCCTTTGTATTATGGACTGCAAATGCGACTCTCCATTAAACCTTACAGCGGTTCTATATTGAATGCCCTTGCTTTCTATAAATATGTTGTCCGGCCCGTTTATCATTATTTCGGAAATGTCGGGATCTCTGAGCAGAGGGGAAAGCGGCCCGAATCCGATTAAATCGTCCATTAAAACCGCGCGGAATTTTTCTATTTGAATTCCGGACGGAATTCTATGGCGGATTTCCCTTAAAATTTGCTCTAGGGCGTCCTCCACTTTTGGCTTCATTGCCTCGGCGGATATTTTATTTGCCGAGGTTCCGGACATATTCAATATTTCAAGGACTCTGGATTGCACTGTCCTTGCCAATTCAAGCATGATATCCGAATACATCTCAGTGGATGTCTGCACGTCGTAAAGAGGCATCCGCGAACTAGAGTTTTGGGGGGCGTTTTCAGGCAGCGGAATGATTCTGCCTGCCACAGGCTGTCCGCGTTCGGGCATTGATACGGTAATTTCAAAACTTCCGATTTTTATCTTGTCCGAATTTGAAATTTTTCTTCTGCCTAAAATTTTCTCTCCGTTTATCCACGTTCCCGCAGTGCTTGCGTTGTCTTCTATGAAGCATTCCCCGCCGTTTGAAAATATTGTGGCGTGCCGCCTGGAAACCGCCATGTCGTTAAGCACTATATCCGAGCTCTCCAGACGCCCAAGCGACAATACGGAATTTTCCGGAATCTCCACCATGCGGGATTTTCCGCCGGATTCGATATTGAGGCGCGCTACCATGTAAACATTTTCTCTCCCTTTGATTTTTTAGAATTTTCGCGCAATTTTGATGATTGCGCTTCCAAGGAATTGGAGACTTCGTCTTCTACGTTCGCAGTTTCCGAAGACGGTTTTGATGCCATTTCCACGCCGGATTTAGAAATTTGCGGGGAAACCAAAATAAGCAGCTGGAGCTCCTCAACATTTTCCTCGTCGTATCCAAAGAGAGAATCGAGAATTGGCACATGCCTTAAAAACGCGTATCCCGAATCGCTCTTTGTGCGCGTTAATTCCCTTTGCCCCGCCAATATTGCGGTTTGGTTTAAGTTGCAGACGATTTCCGTCTTGCTTTTTGTCTTGCGCTGCAAGTAGTCGTCATCCTGCTTTATTGGCGCAAGGCTCTTTTCAACCTCCAAAATAAGGCGGACTTTGTCAGACTTTACCAGGCCGCCGCTTACCTTTATTGTAAGTCCGAAATTTATCTCTTTCAAATCAGCCACGTCGCGGCCGTGGATTTCCACGTTCAATGTTCCTCCGTTCTCATAAACGGCTTCAGAAACTCCTTTGGAATTGCTTGTTAATGTGAGATGCCCTCCGTCCCTAAAATCGGACACTCCATTTGCCCCGAAAAATTGAATGGCGCCGGTTATCCCCGTATTCATATACGCAAGGCCACCGACCCCGGAAGACTTCGGAGCTTCTCCTCCGAGACTTGGCGGCAATTCTCCTGCAAGCGTCTTAAACCACCCCTGCAAATCGACCGACAGCACAGTTCCGTTTGCGCTTGAATTTCCCATGCGCTCCAATTGGCTGCGCGTGACCCCCACAATTACAACGTTCACGTCCAACTGGGTGTCGTCGACTTCCAAATTATACACGACTTCTGTTGGATTGGGGCCGGCGGAAAGCCATTTTTGCGATGAAACTATTTTCTTTATGTCTGAAATGTCGTTGTCGCAAAGCATCTTTCCATAAAATGCGAGAATTCCGGACGATATTTTCATTCCCACTATTCCAGATTCTTTTGGAATTCCGTTCTCAACCTTGAATCCCGCGTCTGAAAGTTGTTTTTTTAGGGAGTCGAACATTTCAGGCCCTGGCTTGTATGACACATAGTTGCGGTACGAGTCGCTGTACTTGTCCAAAATATTCTTAAAGGCAACATACCTTGAATATTTTGAAATTTCGCCCCGCAAGGTTATTGCGTTGTGCGACATTTCCGCCGTGACCTCCGAAAAGTCGGAAATGTCCTTGCACAAGTCGCGGTATAGGGACGCAAGGGAGTTTGTCACGCGAACCTTAAAGGTTTTTGAAACCGCATTTGCAGTGAGGGTCAAATCGGCATATCCAGGCTCAATTCCCTGAATCTCGACAAACCTGCCGCGGTTTGCCAAAATTCTTATGTTTTTTGTGGACGATTGGCATTGTTCTATTTCAAACGGCACCTCCAGTTTCCTTGTTTCGTCTTGGGCAATTGTAAGGCTTTCGGTTGGAAGCGCGGAAATAAACGCCACTTGTTGGGGCGAACCCGCGCCGCCGTTTTCGCCTTGGGCGCATGCAAATCCTGCGGAGAGCAAAAACGCGGATAGCGAAATAATAAGCGGTGTTGAAATTTTGCGTGCCATTTTAATGTTTTATCTCGTATTTTCTATTGGAGTTGAAGGGAGTTCGGCGGATTGCAGCCCTTTGCGGATTCCCTCAAAAGTTTTTTCGTTTACCACGCCTATTTCTTTGCGGTTTAGCGCGGACGAGTCGTTGCGCTTGCGCAATACGGGGTACAATTCGGCTTCTCGCTGCGCGGCAATCACAATCATTGCCTGCTGCGGCGGAAGCGATACAAAGATTGTTCCGCTTGAGCCGCCAGGCTCCCTAAACGAACCGTTGCTGTTTGCTATTCCAATAACTCTTACGCACGGCAGAAGCACGGAAGTTTCCCTCTTTTCAGACTCTTGAATGGAAGGGGGAATGATGCTGCCGTTTTCCTGGAGGCCGGAGATAGGTTCTGCCTTTCTTGAAACGTAGGTTGATATTATGCCGATTTCATCGTTTGGTTTCAGCATCTTTATAAGCGCCGGATCCGAGAATGTTATGGGAATTGTCCATTCTCCCTCTTTAGAGCAGTCTCCCAAAGAGACCTTAAGCTGTATGTCGCTCATCAAAATATAATCGTTCCTCATTATGGAGTGCTGGGCGCGTTGCCCGTAAATCATTGCGACGTTTTTCCACAAAAGAGCGCCGTGCGGCAATACCGATTTTGGAACATTGCGGTAGGTTAAGGAACCCTCGGTTAGTTCTTCGTCCGCAGGAATATCTCGAGCGGCCGTGATAATTGAAATTTTTTCCTCATCCTTTGTTTCGTCTCTGTCGAACAGGGTCTTGCTTACGACAAAAACCGCGGCGAGTCCAAGAATAACCGATACAACCAAGGGTATTACATTTTTCATCGCCGTTTTTTTCTTTAAAAGGCATATATTTGTCAAACATTTTATGGGTGTGCCGGGGCGGTTATAGGCCTGCTTTAGAATATTGCATATTATTGCATCCCACTTATATGTAGTTGGGGAAATTCCGCGTTTTAAACGCTTGCTCCAAACTATTTTCTTCAGCCGAATTTGGCGGGTTGTAGAAATGCGGCTGCGGAATTGCTAGCGCGGGATATATAATTGGGCGTCTTCGGGATAATTTACGCCTTTTACGGCTACGTTTACTTTTATGCGGTTTGGTTCGGAATTTTTCTCCACCCAATCACGGATAGCCTGAAGCATGTCAACTCCTGACATATTGCCGTGCCATCCTCCGGGAACTAAAAATACTCTTGCATATTCAAGGGTTTTTTCGGTTGACCCTGTATTCTTGCACAGCAATTTATACCAATCTTTAATGTATTCAGCAGGAACTATCGTGTCTATTTTTCCCTGGATAATCAGGAGTTTCTTGCCGTATTTTCTAAATTTCCCAAGATTTGGGGCTGCGTCAGTATCCTGCGAAAAACGCTTTTTAAACTCTATCGCATATTTGTGCAAATCGACTTTAGACGGGTCAATGTTTGCCCGCCTAAAAAACCATGCGGACATCCAGTCGTCGAATCCGTTTTTCAGGCTTTTGCCGTTGTCGGCAATCTCGCACGAAGGAGGCAGCCCGAATGTTATAAAGGCTCCTGTTGCGGGATCGAGAAATGGCGAATGTATCCCGCTTAATAGGTCTATTTGATTTTTTGAGAGAAAATCAAATTTTGAATAGTCAACCTTTGCGCGTTCCGGATATTTTAGATAAGGTTTCGAAGAATTTTCTGGCTCGCCTTCGTTATTCCGATTCTGCTTTACAATTTCTTCCGAAATTTTTGATATTTGCTCGTCGGTAAAATGCCCTCCGGGGAACAGCAGAGCTTTTTCAAACATGAAGCGTATGTGCAGTGAAGTTCTGTCGGATACCGGAAATAAAAGTGCGATTCCATCGTATTCGGCCGGATGCCTTTCTGCCATAGACAATCCCTCCTGTCCTCCAGTTGAACCGCCCAAATAATATGAATATTTTGGCGGTTTCCCGTAAAATATTTGTGCGGCTTTTTTCCCTAACTTCGTCATCATATATACGGCGTCGTGCCCAAAATCTGCGAGAACTACATCCAGATTGTCTGCGTCTTCCCACCATTTTTCTGTTCCTAAATCGCAATGCGCGGTCGCGTATCCTATATTTGCTCCGTTTACAGCCATTTCTACGGAAACGCGGTCCCCCATCCCGCCGTTTCCTTTCCCAAGGAAGATTCCGTTCCATTTGTCGGCGACGGGGAGGGCAAGGGCGATTTTAACCTTTGAGGGGGGATGAGCTCTGGCGGCTATAAGTAGCATATCGGTTGATGCTTTTGTGCCGCCTATTTTCTCGCCTGCGCAGATATATCGGACGTCGGTTATTTCAGCTTCGTCAAAATTGGCGTTCTTTATTTTTTCTATGCTTGGTTCTTCCGCGGTGGAAATTGTCGCGGCTAAAAATAGCGGAAAAATTAAAAGAAAATATTTACTCATGTTTTCTAACTGAATGGATAAAAGTTTTTTATTAATAAAGAGGATGCGTTTTATTGCATTATTGCAATATAGATTCTTAAATATAAACCTAGACTAAAATCCCTAATAAAAAATATTCGATTCTTGCAACAAAACTTGCCGGAAGTTATTTGCGCTTTTTCCTTTGCTGGCTGATTTAAAATTTCTGATTATAGAAAAATGGCACTTTCCAAATGCAAACTTTTCATAGAAAATTTATGCGTTTTGAAGATATGTTTGGTCGTCCATCCGGAAGTATAATTTCAAAGAACTTTCGCTAATGTTTTAGCTTGTCGATCGCTTCCTCGTTAGAATCTTTCCATTCTATCCATTCGTTTAATCACCACAAAAAAAATGATGGATGAAGCCGCTGCTTGAACCGTAGAAGTTGGATCGGATTAAATGGGAATAAAATCCTTCTTTGGATTGATTAAATTTGAATATTTAGAGTTGAAGATATAAATGGGGCTGTATCTATCATAAATATCTCCGCGGCTCTCCCTATGGAAAGTATCTTTTGGGGATTGATTCATCGCAAATCCTTTTGGCGCGAGCATTCCTAAGAAAAGATGAGGTCGTTCTTTGTTATAAAATTTTCTTCATTCTTCTGCCTTTACCATTTTGCGTTCTCGAATTTTATCATTCTGGCTATATAGATTGCATGACGTTCAAAAGTATATTCATCTATTAGATTTAAAATTTCTATTGCTCCGTCTCATTGAGTGTAATCGTGTGTAAAGTCCAAATTCTAGACGTGGTTATTAAGCTTAGCTTTCGTTTGTAATTTGATATGCCTTGTCTTCGGATACTTCGCGTTCTATGATTATCTTCATTATATGTTCTACACTGAACTCTATTTTCATATTGCTTATTTGTCTTATGTGATTTTGTTGGGTTTTCTCCTCATATATACTGGTCATCCTCAAGAGATTCCACGCATCTGGAATGCTGGAACGGATTTCATTTGACTCTTTTTGCATAATCCACCGTAAGGGGGCGGCGCGCATCCTACGCGGCGGTTGCCAAGTTAGATTTAAGGGAATTTTTAACCTGCAAAGCGCAAACGCATGCTGTGGCATCAGGCGTTTTTTTGGGGTGGCGACCTGTACAACCCGTAATATTTGCCAAATGCGCCTTTTGCCTCTAAATACTCCGAAGCAGTTTGGAGACAGATTTTTGAGATATCAGATTTTTTCAAAAGGCGAATTTTTTGATTCTTCAGTCATGGCGTTTGCGTCTCGCGCGTTATTGCAGGGATTATGCTCGAATTTGGGATTGTCTCCGGAGTTTCACCTCTGCCAAACGTTGCAATCGGAGTGCCGCATGCTGCGGCTTCTAGGTTTGCGAGCGATGGCGCCTACTAAAAGGTTGGATTTATAAAAACGCACGCTGCTCTATAAATTGTTGCAATCTCGACAAGATTTCTCGCTTTATGTGACTATCTTTCCGAGGTAACTCGTTTGCATTTTGACGACCAAGCAGCAATACATTGAAAATTGTATCATAAGCAGCACCCTATTTCTGGAATGGTTTTGCGAAGAGGTCGAAAATCCGCGAGGTAGGATATTTCGATTTTTTTTTGAAAGTTTTTATAGGCGGATTTCATTTATTCGCGCCGCAAAAGTTGAATGAAAATGCCCAGTCATCGGGAAGCGGTCGTAGAGCGTCCATACGACGGGTTTACAGTGTTCTCCGGGAAATTTCAGAAGAGTTGAGACGCGCAAATATTACCCATATAGATTGTGAAAATTGATAATATACCGAGAAATTCTTTTTATTGCTTCTACGAATTTAATAGTGGAGGCTTCTTGAAAGGACTGTCGGAACCAATTTACGCGTCTGTAGGATATTGAGGGGTAGAGCCATTAGGCGGCGAGGCGTATAATGTTGAATTGGCTTTATGAAATTTTGATAGCGCATGCAATATGCCTGTTCCACTCGTTGCGAATCGCCTTTCTTCATTTGCGCGCAATTCTTCCGGTGGATATTGAATTGCCTACCGCATTGACTTGGAGATATTCGTTTTTTTACTTGAAAAATATCTCCATGAAAAATGTAATTATAAATGTATAGGATATCAAAACACTGCTAAGCACATTTTAATGCGACTTATAAAATATGAAATCGTATGATAAAGTTTTTATTACGAATTTGCCGTCATTCTATAAGAAAAATTTATACAATGAAATAAACAAAAAACAAAGGGTGCTTGCGATATTTACTGACGATGGAGATCCCACGCGTAATGGAGATTTTTACAATGGGAATATAGAATTTGACAGCGAGAATCTTGGGAAAAGAAATTCTTTCTCAAAAGTATTTTTTTTATTAAAAATAATATTTTTTTGCGAATACAAAATGCTCATCCTTGGAGGATGGAACAGCGCATTGCAGTGGATTTGCGCATTTGCCTCTCCGCGACGGAAAAACGCTTTCGCGCTGG
>ULVW01034640.1_pt1 | contig 16702 bp, 18 predicted proteins | sample 1959801 | NCBI WGS metagenome assembly ULVW01 (sample SAMEA4835796, study PRJEB28245) | human gut metagenome | biome: gut microbiome; material: fecal sample | place: Denmark | collected 2008
CGCTTGTCTAACTCCTTTAGCTTTTATGCACTGGAGTATTTAATTCGCGATTTCTGAGGATATCAATACCACAAGGTAATATAATTAGAAAGAAAAGAATTTATGGCAAAGATGTGGATGATTCGTTCTATGAGAGGGGAGTATCTCCCAGATTGGATAAAGAAAAGCTGCATAACGATCGGCTGGAGTAAAGTAGGAGATTTAGCAAAAATATCCAGACAAGAGATAAAAAATCGCATAGACAAAGAATACAATCCCAGAGGACCGGCTTCGAGTATTCAAGCTGGAATGTTAGATAACTTTGCAAGAAACATAAAGATAGGAGATAGTATAATAACATATACACCAGAAACTAGAGAATATTATCTGGCTAAAGTTGTAGGTGAATATGAATGGGATTCTTCTGCGGCAACAAAAGGAGATGATCCTCAACCCAATATCCGAAAGGTAGAATGGGAGAAAAAAACTATATCTCGAGATTTGCTATCTCCTGACGCTAAGAATCGGCTATCATCTACATTGACTTTATTTAAGATTTCAAATGATGTGGCAAGGGAGTTTGAAGATATTTTATCGGGGAAAGTTCAAAATATAACAACAGACGATATCGATAGTTCTGTTGAAATTCAGGTTAAGGACTTAATTGAAAATTCCTTTGAGACTTTAAAGGATAGAATAAATAATCTTTCTCCCGATGAAATGGAAGAATTGATAAAAGAAATATTAAATGCAATGGGCTACGTCGCAAGAAGAACTCCCAAGGGACCAGATAGGGGTGTAGATGTCACGGCTTCAAAAGATGGATTAGGATTGGAGGATCCGAGAATTTTCGTAGAGGTAAAGCATAGACAATCCCAGCAAGGATCAAAGGAAATAAGAGCCTTTCTTGGGGGTAGAAAAGACACTGATAAGTGCATATTTGTCTCAACAGGTGGTTTTACTAAAGACGCCAAATATGAAGCCGAACGTTCAAGTATTCCAATATCCTTAATCGACTTAGATTTTCTTGCTGAACTGGTATCGCTACATTACGACAGTTTTAGAGCAGAGGGGAAGTTATTGCTTCCGTTAACAAAACTTTATCTACCTGCATACCAGTAAAGATAAAATTAAGTCTTACATTGTTAATATGTTGCATAAATTAGGTATAACATGAAGAAATTAACTCCTATAATACTTAAAAATCATCCTAAATATAATGAAAAGTGGATTCAGGAGCAAATAGCTAAGGATCCTTCAATATTAGGACTTGGAGATTTAACCTTACGAGCAAAAGAAAGAATACAATCCTCGGGAGGTAGATTAGATTTGTTATTGGAGGATCAGAATTCTGACGCCCCCAAACGTTACGAATGTGAAATTCAACTTGGGGCAACTGATGAATCACATATAATACGTACAATAGAATATTGGGATCTAGAGCGAAAACGCTATCCTCAATACGATCATACGGCAATACTCATTGCAGAAGATGTTACAAGTAGATTCTTAAATGTAATTCACCTATTTAATGGTCATATCCCGCTCATTGTCCTAAAGATGTCTGCATTTGAGATTGATGGCGATATAACTATTGTATTTACCAAGATACTGGATGAGGTTAAATTGGGAACATTAGAGGATGATACAGATGCTGAACCGACCGACAGAAATTATTGGGAAAATCGGGCGTCTAAGAAAATGTTAACCTTGACTGATGCTATTTTTAAATTAATTCAAGAATGTGAGCCGGAGGCCAAAGCAAAATACAACAAGTATTATATTGGTATAGATAGAAATGGTATTGTAACGAACTTTGTTTGGTTAAAACCGAAGAAGAATTTTGTTCGTTTGCTGGCTAGATACACTCTGGATGATGGATTTAAAGCAAATCTTGAAAATGCTGGATTAGACATAGAAGTAAACCCAAAGCTAAATGAATCATATATAAAGTTGACAGAACTACCAAAGGAATCTCAATTATCTTTGATAAGAGAATTTATTTCACAGGGTTACAAGAATTACGGTTTATAACATCCAGTTATTGCAATATCGTCGCCAAGTTGTGGTGCCAAGTGGCGGTTGCAGTTTAGTTGCACGTCTGGTGTGCTCTGGCTTTTGTTGAACCCTAATAATCAATTACTTGCAAACAGGGGTGTTGTCTCACAAATAAGCCCAGATTCAGAACTTGCTGAAAATGGGCTTGTTGCGCGAAATTTTAAACGGAGAAAAAGTCTTGTATAACATCTCAAAAAGTAGATTTTTGAAATTTTCAAAAAAGATGCATTTTTGTCCCAAAAAATTTCAACAAGATAGACGTCCCAACGGACATCTCCAAATTCGTTGTTTTTTGTCTAACACTTTTGTACTACATTAAATTGGCAATAGAATCTGGTAACAATTGTTGAAGCAAATTCTCAACTACTTCTTTATGCCCATTAAAATCTTGAACTCGTAGGTAGTTTCATTAGGATATAAGGCCTTAAAATTACATGAAAGAAATCGATGAAATAAGCTTGCAGAAGGCCCGAGAACTCTACGACTCGGGATATATTTCTTCATGCGAAGTCGGAACTACAAAGGGTTTGCAACAAATCCATAAATATATCTTTGACGGCCTATATGATTTTGCAGGCAAGGTAAGGGATAAGAATAAGTAATTATTTTTACTCTTTACTATTTCAAATTATCAACCTATAAAATGCCCATTAGCTTTGCGTTAGATTTTGAAATCTAACAAGAGTTTAGTTTTTCAATCTAAAAAAAATCCTTCACTCTTAACTTGACTAATCAATTTTTATGTAATCTCATTGAAATATTATGAAAAGGGGAAAAAGTAAGGCGCATATTATTATCCGCTCGAGAGTGCCTTTCCCCCCCACTAAGGTATTCGCGGATAAAAAAAAGGAACAAAAACGCAAGGCGTGTAGAGGAAAGTCCGATGACGGAGTTTCCTCTTTTTGTTTGTCTTTCAAAATTTAGATTGATCTAATTTTATCGTGAATAAAGCATACTTACTTTGCGGATTGAATTCCCCTAAATAAATGTATATGAAAAATACAATTAAGGTACTTTTATTCTGCACTTCGTCTTTTATTGCGGCACAGGCGTTGGCTGTGGTTTATCAAACCGCGGATTCGACGTTTGGCGATATTGGCAAGCTCATTGGCGCGAACGCTTTTTACGAAAGAGGCATATACGGGCAAGGCGCGAATGTAGCGAACATTGAATTGTACGCCGCGTGGAGAGATGATGAAGATTGGAATAACTGTATGCAATATCTCGAAGGAGCATCATACAATCTATATAAGCCTGAAACCACATCTCAAGCTTACGCCGAACACTCGTATCAAACCCTCGGGATTATGGCTGGATATAACCCGAATTTTGAAAATCAAGCGATGTCTACTGGTTTGGCGTACAAAGCGTCCTACACAAGCGCGCAAATAGCCGAAGATAGTTTTTTCCGTTCAGATAAAACCGAATTAGAAACCTACAAGCTTTTCTTCACAAATTCAACCGACGTTATTTCTTCATCATGGTGCGACATAGAAATTCCACTAACCTACAAGAAAGGTGTTGTGTTAGATTCTTACGCTTACGCGAACCCTAGAACTCTCTTAGTTGGAGCGGCGGCAAATGACGGCGCAGAAGGCGCAAATACAGTTAGATCCCCATTCTTAAATATGAACGCCCTAAAAGTTGGCGCTTTAGATGATTCGACAAATTTTAAGACAGTTGCTTCGTACAGTTCTTATGGGCCAAATCATTTCTATAACCCCGTAACGAAAGAGGTAAAAGAAAGCGTTGTCAGCGCGGTTGATATTGTCGCACCTGGGACAGTATATACTGTTACCGAATCCAAGGGCACAATGAATATCCAGGGCACAGGTTTTGCCACGCCTATTGTGTCTTCCGTCGCAGCGCTGATGCACTCTTATTCAGTCGATAAAGAGATGCGTGATGATTCGCGAGACGCTCGCCTAATCAAAGCCGTGCTTATGAATTCAGCCGACAAAATAGCCGGTTGGGACAATGGCTCGAAACGGGAAACCGTAAGAGTTGGCGATGTCGATTACGCTAACGTGCTTTCAACAAAACAAGCGCTCGATTTCAAATCTGGAGCTGGCGCGTTAAACGCCGAAGCCGCTTTGCAAGCCTACGATCAATTTGGAACCACATCTTTTTTGGAGTCTGTAGAGTTTGAAAATTCCTCATATTTCGATTTCCACACAGATCTTACCCAATTCGAATTTTCAGCAACCTTGTGTTGGTATATAGGAACTGTTGTCGATAATGTTACATACACGGAAACGACAATAGTAATGAGTACCATTCATCAGATAAACGAAGTTTCCGCGGATAATTCTTACTTCGCAAATCTCGATTTAAGATTGTGGCAATTCGACGGAGAATCTTACGTTCTCTTGGCGGAATCGGTATCCGAATACAACAACGTTGAGCATATCTTTATGGAATTGTCGGAAGCTGGAGACTACCGATTGGAAGTAGCGTTCTCGGAAATGTTGTATGGAACAACTCCTAACGAAACATTCGCCCTAGCCTACAATTTAGCGCAAATTCCAGAATCGAGTGATTGTGCAGCGATATTTGGCGCGCTCGCGCTTTGGTTCGCGGTATATTACCGACGCAGATAATATCCGCCAGTTTTTGGGGACTCCACGGAATTCAATTTTATCGGGAAGTACTTTAGATAGCGGCTGACACTACGAATTGGAATATTCAAGGCATTTAAAAATTCAGTCCTATTTGCGCCTTGATGTTTGCGAATATATTTTAGGATTTCTTCTAATTTTACTGTGCCATTTACTCTGCCATTTCTTGCGGATATTTTATGCGATTTTAGTGCTTTTAAAATCTCGCCAAGCATAAGGTGGAATAAATGGTTTTAATCCTATTTGCCTTACAAAGTTTCAAAGCATTTTCTCAAAATAGATAGCGAATCTTTCCGCGAGCGCGGATATGTCGGCAATCATAGATATCGCTTTAGAAGAAAGTGTAAACGGAGGCTTTTTCATTTTTACAGTTACCAGATTATATTACTGTACAATTTTTAGAAGATTTTATAAGAAGTAACAAAAATTCCTTTGCATTTTTTTGCTATTTATATGCAAATTTCCTTGGCTGTATTTAACATTTATAATTAGAAATATGAAATTTCATCTAATCATTTCTCCCCGATTTCGTTGAATTTTTGCAAAATTTGACAAGAACTTGAGTTTTACTCAGTACCAAGTGGCTTGGGATCATGGTACCGGTGGTGTCTGCAATGACAGAAAAGCCGCTAAATAAAAAGAATGATCGATGTTTCCCAAGCTTGAGGTTATGGGTTCGATCCCCACCGCCCGCTGTTTAAAATTTATTTCTTATTTCGTCTTATTTAATAACTTGCGCAAAATTAGGGCGCAGTTAACACTCTTCATAATTTGCGACAAAATTGTCGTTTTTTGGTGTCATCTGGTACCAGGCGCCAGTATTTGGTACCGAAAAAGCTTGCGCTCATCGCTTGCATTTTTCTTCGCAAAAATCTGAGGCTGTCTGAAAAAATTTTTCCGCGAATCCTAAACTCAATCTCAAAACCGAATTGAGTAAAATGGATAAGCTTGCAACTCTTAATTACAGACCGAACCGAAAGAAGCCGTATTTTGTTAGGTTCTATAACGAAAGCGGCAAGAGAACATCTCGCGCATTTGCCGCCCGAATGGACGCAATGCAATTTATGGCTGAAAAGTCGGGCGACGCTAAGACTTCGCATTTTGACATTTCAACCGAAGAAAAGGAACTTGTTATGCGCCTTAAACGCGAATGTTTCGCCCGCGGATTCTCCCTATGCGTTATGGCGGAAACATTCGTGCATCTGGTCCGCAACAAGCCTGTGAGCGACTACGCGCTTGGCGAAGTCCGCGATATGTATTTAAACGACTGCCGCGACCGCGGGTTGCGCTCCTCAACTCTCGCCTACTACACAGGCAAGCTCGCAAACCTCTGCGCTATGTACGGAGAAAAAATCCCCGTATCGGCAATCACGCCCGATATGCTTGAAGTGTTCATCTCTTCGTGCAAAACGCCCGACCACAACAGGCGCATTTCAAGCGCGTTCTACAAGTTTCTCGCCGAAAAGCGTATTGTTCCGCCCGACCTCTTCCCGAAGGTAATAGTGCCGCGCCGCCGTAAAAAGCACAAAATTCCGCCGATTCTTACCGTTGACGAAACGCGGCGGCTTTTCCGCGAAATCCCCGAATCGTTCATACCGACATTTGTTCTGATGGCTTTTTTCGGGGTTCGTCCGCAGGAGATCTCAAACGAGCACGGCAAGCAGGTTCTTGAAGTTTCCAACGTGGACTTAGTGGCAAAAACCGTCCGCATTCTCGAAACGATTGCCAAGATGGGTAATTTTCGCATAATTTCAGATGCACCTGAAAACGCGTGGGCGTGGCTTGAAAAGTATCTGCCGAAATCGGGCAAAATATTTCCGTATTCATATGCCACCTACCGCAGAATACGCAATATGCTTACGATAAAGCTTCCGCACGATGTCCTGCGCCACAGTTTCGCCTCATATGGCTACCACTATTTGGGGATTGAAAAGACCGTTGAAATTCTCGGACAAGAGTCGGGCTACGAAGTCTACAAGACACACTACAAGGCGATGGTTAGAATGCAGGACTCCGCCGATTTTTTCTCAATTATGCCGTCAATACGCGACGGATTGCCACCGCGCCGCAAGCAGAAGATTGGCGATTTGAACTTCGGGCTAAGCGGCGAAGTTGCGGACAACCTCGCTTATCTTAAAGTCCACCCCGAGCTGCCCCAGCAGCCCGCGTAAAAAAGTTGCCCCTTTGACTATACTGCGGGCGCAAAAAAAAGAGGAAGGTTCATTCAGCCTTCCTCTGCATGCTTTCTTTGAAGCTTCTTTTCTTCGGTTTTTGAATACCTTCGTCGGTGGAAACGGAATTCTTGACCGAAACACGATTATAGCTTTTTTCTTCCGTTGTTTTTCAGTTATGGTATTCTCCTTTCGGATTTTCGGGCGGTATGAAACATCGCGCCAAGAATAATGTCAAGCGGCAAAATTTTTTCTTTCATATTCCTAAAATTTGGGTATGAACGAAAAACGCACTCTCACACAGGCAGACATAAATGCAATTGTTGACGCCCTCAAAAACGGCGATTTTGCAAAACAGCTCGTGACAGATTTCGCAAGGATTGTGGGCGTAAGGATTCAGGAGGAGGACATTATTGACTCCGATGCGGCTTGCCGTTTGCTCGGCAACATCTCCCACGCGACACTAAAAAAATATGCGGAAATCTGCCCCGAAATACGCTCAGCAGGAAAATACTCGCGCGGATACAGTCGCAAACGCCTGCTTGAATTCCGCACACTCCGACAGCAGGGCGCATTCCGAAAAAACAAAGTCTACCCCGTCTGCTGAACGCTTACTTGTAAAGAAAAAGAGGCGAACAACCGTTCGCCTTTTGTTTTTTACCGTTGTGCAACACGCCAAAACTACGCCATATTTGTGAATTCGCAAGCAAGTTCTTCGTCGGACAAGTCGCAATTCATAGAAACTTACATTACCGGATAAAGTGGGTAGTTCGGGTAATGCAAGCAGGTAGAAACCAACAGGTTGGAACTCTGTGTTTTTGGGTTGCGGCTTCCAAAGAACTGCGTTTTTGGAAAAACGAACGCGGCGTTGTTGCTTCCGCAAAAGGTAATTAGCCCTGCGGATAAATATATTTTAGGAAGCGGCAACAAAAACAAAACGAACCGCAAAACGGGTTTATTTTTGGACAAAACCGAAGACGCTCGGATAAGGCGTTTATAAATTTTATCCCGAGGCAACTAAGCCTTGAAATCACTTTCCCTTCCACGGCTAAATACCGTTGGGAATACTAAAAACAAGAAAGAAAACAGTATGAAACATACTCTATATAAGAAAGTTAAGCGCGGTTTTACGCTTATCGAAATGTTAATCGTTGTGGGTATCATCGGTATCCTCGTTGCCCTCGCGGTTCCCGCTCTTAGCACGGCCATGAGCGATGCCCGTCAGGCGAAGGTAAACGCATACATCTCGCAAATCAATACGGCACTCAATCGTTATGTGATTGACCAGGAGGTTAAGAACCAGAAGACCGCAATCACGAGCCTTGAGACAAGTTGGGATTCGATCAAGCAATACCTCGTTATCAACGGCACAACTAACCACACATACGCTGACTTAAAGGCAGCTGTTTGCAACGGCGGCAATGCTAACATTGGGGGCGGTAAAGTAGAGTGGAAGACTACCGGCGAGGGCGGAAATGCCAAGAAGGATGAATACGCCACTGTAACAGGTGTTACTATCACTTGCTCGGGCAACTAATCCAACCCACAAACCTTAACACAAGGGCGTTCTGCGGAACGCCTTTTTTGTGTACACAAAAAAAGCTCGGCGAGCGCGAACGAGTCGAAATGCAGGTCGTCGCGCATAGACGTGTTTTCGGAAATCGGGACGTCTGCCTCGATTCCCTGATTTTCGAGAACCTCTCGTATTGTCTCTCTTAGCTTGTCTATTTTCATGCGTATATCTTTCTTTTTTTCTTGTAAATTAAAAGGAAAATAAAATGTATTCTATGATAGATAATTTCAAAAAGTGGCCTTATTTCGATGATAAAGACATAAATGTGGTATCGGATGTGTTACGCTCAGGGAAAGTGAACCGTTGGACTGGGAATAAAAACATTGAACTTGAATCGAAAATATGCGCCGCAACATCAGCTAAATATGCTATTACACTGGCAAATGGTTCTTTAGCGTTGGAACTGGCATTGGTTGCAGCAGGCGTGTCAGATGGAGATGAAGTGATTACTACATGTCGCACTTTCATGGCATCTGCAAGTTCCGCTGTAATGAGAGGAGCCGTCCCTGTAGTTGTCGATGTAGACTTGAATTCGCAAAATATACTTCCCGAGGCCATTGAAAAAGCCATTACGCCTAAAACAAAGGCTATTATTGCAGTCCATCATGCGGGATTCCCATGCGACATGGATGCCATATTGGCGATTGCGAAACCACGTGGGATTTTTGTAATCGAAGATTGTGCACAATCGCACGGAGCCATTTACAAAGGACAACCGGTAGGTTCAATTGGCGACGTCGCTGCTTGGAGTTATTGCCAGGACAAGATAATCACCACTGGGGGTGAAGGGGGTGTAGTTACGACAAATAATAAAGAACTTTGGTAAAAGATGTGGGAATACAAGGATCACGGGAAAAGTTATGATGCTGTTTTTCACCGTAAACACCCCGAAGGATTCCGTTGGCTTATCGAAAGCTTTGGAACAAATTGGAGAATGACGGAAATGCAGGCCGCAATCGGATGTAACAGCTATGATAAGCTTCCTTCTTGGATTAAAATTAGGAATGAAAATGCGGCTATTTACGGCGAAATGTTAAAGCGGTTTGATTGTGTTAGATTGACAGAAATTCCAGTCAATATTGTCCACGCCTTTTATAAATATTATTGTTTCATAAGACCCGAATATTTAAAAGCAGGGTGGAGCAGAGAGCGAATTGTCCATGAAATCTCAGGGGAAGGCATTCCATGTTTCACAGGTTCATGTTGGAATATATCAGCTGAAAAGTGTTTTGTTAACAGAGGGTGGAATAAATCAAAGACGGATTTACCCAATGCTTATGCATTAAAGGATACCTCATTGATGTTTTTAGTCCATCCTACATTGGAGAAGGAGGATATCTATCGAGCTTGTGAAGTAATATCCAAGGTATTGAAAGAAGCGGGGAGGTAGTTCTTTCTATTTATCTTTGGATTCTAAGGACGAATCGTAATCGATATTTCCTAAAATCTCTTTACGTTCCTCGTCGAAGAACTTCTCAGTGCCGATCGAGATGTCTGAACGCTTTATTACTTTTAGTATGGTTTTTTTAGCTATCTTTAGATCACCCCAAAATGTAACATTATCGGCATATTTTACATCGTATGAAAGTTTATCATTCCACGATATTGCGTTTCTCCCGTTTATTTGCGCTAACCCTGTTATCCCCGGTCGGACATTGTGGCGATGTTTTTCCGTTTCGGTATAGTATGGGAGGTAACGAACCAAGAGCGGACGTGGCCCGATAAAAGACATATCTCCCTTTAAGACATTGAGAAACTGAGGAAGTTCATCAAGACTCGATTTTCGAAGGAAGCTTCCCAATTTTGTCAATCGTTGTTCATCGGGGAGTAATTCTCCAGAACTGTCAGTTTTGGAATTCATGCTTCTAAATTTATATAGACGAAATATTATCTCTCCTTTCCCTGGTCTATCTTGGATAAACAGTACTGGAGATCCCATGAATATTCTGATGAGAACGTAAAGAAGTATGTATATTGGCGACAAGATGAGAATAAGAATCAACGCCCCCGTAAAATCGGCATACCGTTTGATATATTTTGCGTACATATTAGATCCTAACTGCGGGATTCCCGAATGCGGAAATTCCGGCTTTTATGTTCATAATTACGCAAGAATTTATTCCGACTCTTGCCCAGTCTCCGACTTTGGAACTCGGTCTCATACATACATGTGAGGCAAAGAAAACCCCTTCGCCCAATTTGCAGAATCCAGTAACATCACAATATGAACTTATCGTGCAATAATCGCCGATAACTGAATCATGTCCACATCCCGAAGTGCAGTTAACCATTGCGTAATTACCTATCGAAATATCGCATGTAAGTGTAACATTTGGGCAGAGAACGACGCCTTTGCCTATTTTTACATTTCTGCCGATTTTGACAGAAGGGTGTATTAGTTTTTCAAATTTTGCGCCGCGCTGCAAAAGCGCGCCGACAACAATCTTCTTTGTTTTGGGACTTCCGATTGCACAAATAAAAAAGTCATTTTCTTCAGGGATATATTCTTTTATTGTGCCTATGACTTTTTGCGGGTAATCATAATTATCGAGAGCTTTTAAATTGTCGTCAATAAAGCCTTTTATTTTCCAGTCCGCACCTACACGAATACAATCCTCTGCGTGATTGAAAACTTCGCGACCGAATCCGCCCGCTCCAACTATTACAATATTTTTCATATTTTTATTTTTGGCAGGAAAAGCCGCCGTCAATCGGAATGTTTGTACCCGTTATCCAGGAGGAGGCGTCGGAAAGCAGAAATTGCACGAGATTTGCTATGTATTCGGGCTTCCCGTAGCCGAGAGGATGCTTCTTTAAATCGGTTGAGTATAGTTCGGGCGAGTTCTTTATGAAATCAATAGTCATAGGAGTTTCAACCATTCCCGGCGATATGGTATTTACCCTACATTTTCTTGGGGCAAGTTCAACGGCCATATTTTTTACAAAATATATCAACCCAGCCTTTGTCGTTCCGTATATGGAGCTTTGGGGGCGTCCTAACATACCGGAAACGGATGCTGCGTAAACAATTGAACCGCCTCGATTTAGTTTTCTGTATTTTAAGAGTTCACGCGTCATCATAATATTGGACAGCAAATTGGTATTAACCGTCTGAATTATAGTTTTATCGTCCAAAAACTTCAGCGGTTTTTCGTCTATCGATATTCCGGCACAGAAAAATGCTCCGTTGATTTCGGGTATTTGAGATATGAAATTATAGGAATTTATATCGGACAAATCTGCTTCTACCACCGAGATATTCGGGACTTCTGATTTCAACTTTTCGAGTTTTTGCGCGTCCCTTCCAACCGCAACTATTTTTGCACCGCTTTGGGCGAATTTTACGACGCACGTTTTGCCGATTCCGGAAGTTGCGCCCGTTATTAGAATTGTTTTGCCGTTTAAAGAAAATACGCTGTCCATAAGGTATTATAATTCAATTAAATTGGGACAAACTATATTATCGGTTCGAATAATTGCGCCCCCCCCACGAAAGCCCGACCCCAAATGCGCAGAGAAAATTTACAGCCTTTGTTGAAGTCAGTTCATCCGACGAACAAACCGTCATCGTAAGCGGAATGGAGGCGCAACTTGTATTTGCAAATTTGTCGATACTATAATGGGTCTTTTCCGCAGGGATTTTACAGATTTTCCTGATAGTTTCATTTATCATTTTGTTGCCCTGATGAAAATAGAATCCGTCAACAGTCGAAATATCCGTTTTAGAATAATCTAAAATTCTCTTAACCGTAGGCGGAACTTCATTTATGGTAAATTCCATAATGGCGGCGCCGTCTATAACACAATCTACGTCCCGTGCCTTTGCGCCGTCTCCGATGTCGCGAAGTACAAACGAATCCGAAGTTATCGGATGTCTTACGCCTCCGTGTTTTCTGATAATCGACTCGAATCCAGTTCCGTCGGTATTTAACTCAAAATACATGTCTGGCGCGAATTTGTCGTATTCCAAGGCGGTGGCTGTTCCTGCGTCTCCGAATAATGGGTAGGAATGGGTATTTTCGGGGATATGCTGCATAAGCGTATTTTCGCCTACCAACAGCAAAGCCTTTTTTATTTTCATCGCCGATATTAACGACGAAACCGTGGCAAGTCCGTATATGTATCCGGAGCACCCTAATGAAATATCGAATGCAAGACTTGTTTTTGGCAGCCCCAACCTATTCTGTAATATGCACGCCGTTGCCGGAAGCGGGTAATCCTGACTTTGTGAAACAAAAACGAGAGCTTCTATCTCGTCGGGGACCCATTTTAAATTCTCCAAAAGCTTTTTTGCCGAAGCAAAGCACATATCGGATGCCGTGAGATCGGAGGAGCCAATCCTTGCCTCTTTTATACCAGTCCGTTTTGAAAAACGTGTCTTTGCGGTATCGTCCATGAAAGGATATTCCGACAACAACACCTTTTTTCTCGGGACAGCGGAGGCAACTCCGCTGAATTTGACAGACGATATCGCTGTAAGAGGCATAAGCTATCTTGTCTTTTCAAACAGTTCTCCGATGGTTGTACAACTGTTAATTTCCGACGCGGTTATTTTCTTCCCATATTCGGACGCAAACAAAGCCATTGTCGAAAGCAATGCTAAAGAGTCCCATCCTTCCAAAGATTTAAAGTCAATTGACGAATCCAAAGTTACGTCTTCCAATGCATCAATGTTCGTTTTAAGATTTTCTATAAATTTTTCCATGAAGAACCATGTTCTTATCCTACATGCAAAATGTCAAGATTTTACTCATAACTGTTGACAAATCTATTGGTTTTTGTACCCTAAGAAAAATAAAGATCATGCTATTACATTCAAAAATTACAGCATCACATTATATATTGCCTTCAGGAAGGCTTACTAATGAGATGTTATCTGAACGTTTCCCGCCGAAAAAAGTCGCGGGTGTATCGAAATTGAGTGGCATTTACGAGCGACGCGTGGCGGCTTCGGATATTACCGCTGGTGACATGGGATATGAATGTGCCCGTAGGCTTGTCGAATCTAAAGATATCGATGTCTCGTCTTTTGATTTGCTCATCTTCGTATCTTCCACGCGCGATTACATTTTGCCTCCAACGGCTTCCATAATCCACGAGAAACTCAATCTTCCGGAAACGTGCGGTTCGTTTGATATGGTTCTGGGATGCCCGGCGTTCCCGTATGCATTAAGCGTCGCAAACGGAATGATAGCATCCTTGCAGTGTAAGAAAATTCTGCTTGTTATTGCGGACGCCGTTACAAAACTAGTAAACCCGATGGACAGGGGATTGGTTACCCTCCACGGCGACGGCGCAGCCGCGTTTGTTTTGGAACCTTCGGATACTTCGGTCGGCGTAGACTTCATCGATTTAGGGACGGACTCAAAGGATTGGCGAAATCTTGTCGTCCCAGCAGGAGGGTTCAAACTCCCTAAATCCGCCGTAACATGCCAGCCCAAGACGGACGATTCGGGCGCTACTTTTACCGACGAAAACATCCAAATGAACGGTGCGGCCGTTTTTCACTTCTCCATGACAAAGATTCCCGAGCAAATATCGGCTTCTTTGAAGAGGAGAAACATTGGAATAGACGATATCGATTTGATTCTTCTTCATCAGGCAAACAAGATGATGCTTGAAGAAATATATAGGCAGATAGGAATCGTCGACGATTCGAAAAAATTCTTCTTTATGGAAAAAATTGGAAACCTTGGTGCCGCATCAACTCCGGTGCTGTTGGCGGAGGCTTTGCGCTGCGGCAAGATCATCGGTTCGATGAATGTTTTGCTTTCGTCTTTTGGGGTGGGGTTGTCGTGGGGCACAGCTCTTATCCATTTTAAATCTGCCGAAAAAATCGCTTCCAGTGCCGAAACGGAATTCTAGTTATGACCTCAAAGCTCGAAAAAATTCAGGAAATATTCAGAGACGTCCTCGACGATGAAACTCTCGTCGTTGAAGAAACTTTTTCCCAGAAAGACTGCGAAGACTGGGATTCTGTTGCCATGGTACAAATCGTTTTGGCGGTGGAATCGGAATTTGGAGTGAAATTTGCCACGGGAGAAGTTGCGGGAATTCATTCCGTTGCGGATATCCTGAAAAAAATTTCATAAATATGCCTCATGTCCCCTGAAGTTTCAGATTTGCTAAAATTCAGACTGCAAAGAGTCCGGCAGATGGTGCAAGACGAAAACTATGCAGATGTATTGCGCGAACTGCGGATGTTGCGTAAAATTGCCGAGTCGGACTATGGTGCGGCTTTGAAGCTTTCCAAATTTACAAAGAAATTGTCTGATTCGCAATCTGTACTTTCGAACGGGTTAAAAAAAGTCAGAATTGCCATTATTTCCTCGTCAACAACAAGTTTTCTTGAGCCTATATTAAAATACTTTTTTGCCGTTGACGGAATGGACGCAGAAGTTCGTTGCGGAGATTTTGGTAATTGGCGTCAGGATATATTAAATCCAGATTCTTGGCTTGTAGATTTTAATCCGGATATCCTATTTGTCTCGTTAAATTATAGAGATGCAAATTTACCCATGTTTTCAGTCGCTCCAGAATCCGAGATAAAAAAACTGGCCGACGACATTGAAGATCTTTGGAACGTTCTACGGCGTAATTTGCCACAATGCATTGTTTTTCAACACGATTTCGACATGCCTTCCTTTGATTCCGCTTCGTTGCTCTCTAGAAAAAGCGGAGGACGCGCTGATATGTTATTGCGTCTATCTTCGGAATTGCGTAAGCGTGCCGTAGGTTTTGGGGTGGAACTTGTGCAGTTTGCGAAATTGCAATCTCTTTTCGGGGCGGAAAAATGGGAGGACCTGCGGATGTGGTTTCATGCAAAACAACATCCGAATTTGGAGGCATTGCCACTTGTGGCTTCGGAATATGCACGCATGGCAAAGGCAAAGTTTTGCTCTCCAAAAAAAGTTTGCGTGCTCGATTTGGACAATACTCTTTGGGGAGGTATAATTGGCGAAGACGGACTTGGCGGAATTGAACTTGGCGCGCCGAATGCCAGAGGTGAAGCCTTTGTTTTCTTTCAAAAATATTTAAAAGAATTAAGCGAACGCGGGGTCATTCTTGCGGTATGCTCTAAAAACAATCCCGAAGACGCTTTGGCTCCGTTTAAAAAGCATGATTCAATGGTGTTGAAGTGCGATGATATCGCGTCGTTTAAGGCCAACTGGAATTCCAAAAGCGTGAATATTGCGAATATTGCACGCGAACTTAATCTGGGATTGGATAGTTTTGTCTTTGTGGACGACAATCCCGCCGAGATTAAGGAGGTGTCTTCCGCGTTGCCGCAAGTGGAGTGCCTCTTGTTGCCGGATGATCCAGCGGATTTTGTGCCGTTTATTTCGCAAAAGAATCTTTTTGATACGCTGACTTTGTCTTCGGATGATTTGAAACGTAACCGAACCTACCAACAAAATGCCGCCCGCGAAGAGGCCAAGGCTTCTTTTGAAAACTTGGACGACTTTTTGAAGTCCTTGGAAATGAGTTGTCGAGTGTGTAATATTTCCGATGAAAATATCGTAAGGGTTGTTCAGTTATTGGGAAAAACCAATCAGTTTAATCTTACAACCCGCAGGGAATCGTTAAACCAAATAAAATCTATCATATCTGATTCGAGAAATTACGCGAGGTGCTTTCAACTTGTTGACAAATATGGCGATAACGGAATTGTCGGAATCGCGATTGCCACACCGCAGGACAACGCGCGTGTATTGCAGATAGATACGTTTGTGATGAGTTGTCGAGTGATTGGTCGCGGGCTTGAAGCATTCATGTTAAATGACATTCGTTCTTTTGCCCAAAACGCGAATGTTGAGCGTGTTAGAGGATTGTATGTCCCAACAAAAAAGAATGTTCAAACTCGGGATTTGTATGCGCATTTCGGGTTTGACAAAGTTTCTGAAGATGATGAAGTAGCCAGTTCGGTTTGGGAAATTTCTACTTCTAAATTAAAGATTCAAAACTGCTTTATAGATTCTTAATCTGTTTTTTTGTTGACATATAATTACTTATTCCATTATTCAGAAGCAGTTAACTTATACGTCAAACACAGGAGGGTAAACATGAAAAAAATACTACGATACTTCGATTAGACTGTTATTTTTTCTATTTGCAGGAATTTTGGGAAGTATCATAACGAAATGCTCTGATTTATTTCTCGATCGGGCATACAACAAAGATTCTCTGATCGCATTTATCTATGTTGTTGGACTCGGAGTATTTTTAATGTTAACAATTAGTATTCTCCTTTTCTTTAATTGGACGCGAATTAAAATCTCCAGTGCATAAAAGCTAAAGGAGTT
>ULVW01089404.1_pt1 | contig 16666 bp, 12 predicted proteins | sample 1959801 | NCBI WGS metagenome assembly ULVW01 (sample SAMEA4835796, study PRJEB28245) | human gut metagenome | biome: gut microbiome; material: fecal sample | place: Denmark | collected 2008
GTCCGTCATCGGATGTGCGGATAATGTTGCGCGGGTGGTGCAAGAGTATCTCCTCGCGCAGGCGCTGGCTGTCGATGTGAGTGTAAATCTCGGTGGTCGAAATACTCTCGTGCCCGAGCATTTCCTGTATGGCCCTCAGGTTCGCCCCGCCCTCGAGCAGGTGCGTGGCAAACGAGTGGCGGAACGTGTGCGGGCTTATCTCCTTTTCAATGCCTGCCTGCCCGGCCAGCACCTTAACGATGTGGAACACCGTAATGCGCGACAGCCTGCTCCGCCGCCTGAAACTAAGGAACACATAGTCCTCGTTGCCGGGCTTTGGCTCGATGTGGCAGCGGCAGGCGTACCACAAGTCCAGTTCGTGTAGCGCCCGTCCCGAAATTGGCACGAGGCGTTCCTTGCGCCCCTTGCCGAACACACGTATGAAGCCCTCTTCCTTAAACACGTCCGACATGCACAGGTTGCAAAGCTCGCTCACCCGCAAACCGCACGAGTAAAGCACCTCGATTATGGTGCGGTCGCGCTGCCCCTCCTGCTGCGACAGGTCAACCGAGGATATTATACTGTCAATCTCGCCCACGGTGAGCACTTCGGGCAGGTAGACCCCGAGTTTCGGCGAAGGCAGCAGTTCGGCAGGCGACGTGTCTATCGCCCCGTCGAGCAGCAGATAGTTGTAGAACGACCTCACGCCCGACAGTATCCTGGCCTGCGACCTCGCGCCCACGCCGATGTCGTGCAGCCCGGCGGCAAACGTCTCCAGCTGCTCCAGCGTGGCCTTTTCGGGCACTATGCCCTCGCTGCCAAAGTAAACAAGCAGCTTTTCCACGTCCTTGCGGTAAGCGTCGACGGTGTTGGCCGTGAAATTCTTCTCTAAGCGCAGGAACCTGAGGTAACCCGCCATAAGTTCGGCGCCGTGTTTTTCGTCAGAGTTCATCAAAAATAACTACTTTTGTGTGCAAGGCTAAATTACGAAATAATATCAGACTATGGAAATAGAAATCATCAACGGCCCGAACCTAAACCTGCTCGGCGTGCGCGAACCCGGCATTTACGGCAGCGAAGGCTTCGACACATACCTCGCCGCACTGCGCCAAAAATACCCCGACGTAACGATAAACTACTACCAGAGCAACGAGGAAGGCAAACTCATCGACCGCATACACTCCACCGGCTTCACAGCCGACGGCATAATACTCAACGCCGGGGCATACACGCACACCAGCATAGCACTGCACGACGCGATACGCGCAGTTCCCGCGCCGGTTGTGGAAGTACACATATCCAATGTGCACAAACGCGAGGAATTCCGCCGCAAGTCGATGATTTCACCCGCCTGCACGGGCGTGATATGCGGCTTCGGGCTCGACTCGTACCGCCTTGCGCTCGAGGCAATAACCGGGGCACACGCGGCAAAACAGAAATAAACCCCGCCACATCCGCAACATGAACGGATACATGGACCTGGAAACCTACATAAGCCGACACATCGACCCGGAGGACGAATACCTGTACCGGCTTTACCGCGCTACGAACATACACCTCGTGCGCCCGCACATGGTGTCGGGACACGTGGAAGGCGTACTGCTCAGAATGCTCGTAAGAATGCTCCGCCCGCGCAACATACTCGAGATAGGCACCTTTACGGGCTACTCGGCAATAGCCATGTCCTACGGCCTGGACGGCGACGGGCACATATACACCTACGACGTGAACGACGAGCTCGAGGATTTCGCACGCGGGTGGATAGAAAACTCGCGCGAAGGCCACAGGATAACCTACACCATAGGCAATGTGCTCGAAGTGCTTCCGCCCGTGGCCGACGGCACGGGCCTGCGCTTCGACCTGGCGTTCATCGACGGCGACAAGCGGCAGTATCCCGAATACTACAGGCTGTGCAAGCGTTACCTCAGCCCCGGCGGCTATATCCTGGCCGACAACACGCTCTGGGACGGCCACGTCATCGACCATGCCTACGACCGCGACGCACAAACGCTCGGCATACGCGCCTTCAACGACCTCGTGGCCGCCGACACGGAATGCGAAAAGGTAATCATACCCATGCGCGACGGCATAACGCTCATTCATCTGAAAGACAAATAACGGCGAAGTCGCGTTTTTTGCGTAATTTTGCCCGCAACAAAGAAACATCCCTATGGAAACCACACGACAAAACAAGATAGCCCGGCTGCTGCAAAAGGAGCTGAGCACCATATTCGAAAAACAAACGCGCGCAACGCGCGGCGTGATTGTGTCGGTAAGCAAATGCCGCATAAGTCCCGACCTGAGCATTTGCAAGGCGTACCTCAGCATATTCCCCTCGGAGAAAGCCGAAGAGCTGCTCGCAAACATCAACGCCAACGTCAAGGCTATCCGCTTCGAGCTGGGAAAGAACGTGAGGTACCAGCTGCGCATTATACCCGAACTCAAATTCTTCATCGACGATTCGCTCGACTACATAGCGCACATCGACGAACTGCTCAAGAAATAAACCTGCGTAAGCCGTGAACTTACCCTTTTTCATCGCCCGCCGATACCTTTTTTCCTACAAAAGGCACCACGCCATAAACATCATCTCGCGCATAGCCGTAGTGGGCGTTGCCGTAACCACCATGGCGCTTGTGTGCACCCTTTCCGTGTTCAACGGTTTCCAGGAACTCGTTGCCTCGCTCTTCACGTCGTTCGACCCGGAGCTGAAGGTAGTTCCCGCGCAAGGCAAGGTGATTGCAGCCGACGACCCGGCAGTAACCGCAATACGCAGCTACAAGGACGTGGCCGCCGCAACGGAATGCCTCGAGGGGCAAGCCCTCGTAAGGTACGGCAACCGCCAGAGCGTGGTAAGGATAAAAGGCGTGGACGACAACTACAGCCGCACGAGCGACCTGTCGAAGATACTTTACGGTGACGGCGACTTCGCCCTCAAGGCCGACGTGCTTTACTACGGCACGCCGGGGCTGCAACTGGCGGCGCAACTGGGATTAGGCGTGCGCTACGAATACCCGCTCGAAGTTTACGCCCCGCGGCGCGGCGAGCGTATCAGCATGGTCAACCCAACGGAAAGCTTCAACCGCGACGAGCTGCACTCGCCCGGGGTGGTGTTCTCGGTGAACCAGAAAAAATACGACGGCGAATACATCCTTGCTTCGATAGATTTCACCCGCCGCATTTTCGAGCAGCAGGGTTGTATCTCCTCGCTCGAACTGAAACTGAAAGACGGGGCCGACATTGCTTCAGTGCAGAAGGAGTTGGGCAAACTGGCAGGAACGAAACTGAAAGTGCTGAACCGCTACGAGCAGCAGGAAGACGTGTTCCGCATTATGCGCGTAGAGAAGCTCGTGGCCTACATCTTCCTGACGTTCATACTCGTAATAGCCTGCTTCAACATAATAGGTTCGCTGTCGATGCTCATTATCGACAAGCGCGACGACATGGCCACGCTCCGCAACCTCGGCGCAGACGACCGCACCATCGTGCGCATATTCTCGTTCGAGGGGCGGCTCATCTCGTTCATAGGCGTGGTGGCAGGCACGGTGCTCGGCCTGTTGCTCTGCCTGGCGCAGCAACACTTCGGCCTGCTCAAGATGGGCGACGAAGCCGGCAGCTTCATAGTCGACGCCTACCCCGTGAGCGTACATGCGTGGGACATAGTCGTGATATTCGTAACCGTGCTCGTGGCCGGACACCTGTCCACCTGGTATCCCGTGCGCTACCTGAGCAAACGGCTGCTCTGATTCCCCGTTTCACATTCCACATACGGCCGCGCCACGAGCAAGGCCGACAGCCAGCCCGTAGAGTGGTCAAGCGAATACACCACTCCTACGGTTTTCATAAACCTCGACCACGCAGGACAATGGAACATTTCCGACCAGGTAGACAATGCATATCCCCCGCGTCCGTTCCACCAGGAAAACCACGCCAACGGCTCAGGCACAGCCGGCAAGATTGTGCTCTGGAGCGGAGGACTCAACTCGGCTTCCTCCTGGTTCATCAAGAAAGTGCCGCAGGATAAAGTGGACATGCTCGCCTCGATGGAGAGCCGCATAAGCCTTGCAAATTACCTGGCGCAGAACGGCGGCCTCGCAAACGGCATAGACACCGCCATGAACAAACCGGGCTACATCTCCTCCATGGACATACTCAATAACTACAGGCAGGCAGAGGCCGACGCCGACACCATGCTCAACCATCCGCAAAAGGAATATACCGCTGAGGAATACACCGCCATGTACAACGCACTAAAATCGGCCGCAGAAGCATTCAAGGCCGACCGCGACCGGGGCCTCGCCGACGGCTACTACCGCATAAGGCTCTTGCAGTACTACTACCAGTACAACGACTCGGCCATGTTCCTCAACATAGTTGACGGCAACCCGGGCTGGAGCCGCGCCGACAAAGGCTTGAGCCCCAACCACGTCTGGAAGCTCGAACGCACCGGAGGAAACAGATATAACGTGCAGAACATGGGCAACGGAAAGTTCCTTTACAAAGGTGAAACCGCAGCAAACGGCGCAATAATAAAATTCAGCAGCTCTGCCGACGTTGCACAGATAATACGTCCGTTCGACGCAATGAACGGCCAGTTCTACCTCACGAACGAAACCGATTCCACCTACTACTACGACAGCGGCGACCACAACAGCGGCACCGGCTCGCAGTCAGTATTAAAATACTGGAACGGCATAGGCGTAAACGCAGGCACGGCATGGGCGTTCGAACCCGTAACCGAAGAAGAATATGCGGCAATCGAAGCTGCCGGCGCGCAGACAAACCTCAACTACGAGCTTGGAAACGTCATTGCAACAGCCAAACGCCTATACAACCAGAACACAACCTACACTTACGGCGACAAACAGATAATCGACGCTTCGCAAATCTACAGCAACAACAGTTCTATTGCCGAAGGAAAAGACTTTAGCGTACTCATCGACGGGACAAACACGGCACACTGGAACTCCGCGTGGGACACCGAAACAAATCCCGGCGAGACGCACTACCTGCGCCTGCAGACAGTAGACCCCGAAGGCCTGCCCGACTCTGTGATTCTTTACTACGAGGAGCGCAACGACGCAACATGGCACCGCGCGCCGTCGAAGCTGCGCGTATCGGCAAGCAATGACGCTAACGAATGGACGTACCTCTACGTTCTAGAAAAGCCGGACATCACCACGCGCGACCTCACGAACCACATTGCCGACCCGTTCTACGTTCTCGTTAACGGCATTAAGGGCTACCAGTACGTTCGCTTCGAGTTCCTGGCCGTACAGCCAGACTACTGCTTCAACAACCACCCTGTTGCCGAGTTCTCCGAGCTGAACATAATGCCCGTAACCGGCGTAGACCCGTCTTCGCTCACGCAAAGCGCAAGCTACAAGGTTGTAAGCGACGCATTGTACGACGCAATACAGGCGGGACAGAAAGAAATCCTCGCAGGCACCGCAACGCAGGCTACGATAGACTTAATAAGCAAGGCTATCCTCGACTTCAACAACGTGAACGTGGCCGACTCTATCGTCTCAATGGCCAAACTGAACATCCAGAACCTCACGGACGGCGAAATGATAGGCGAGTTCCCCGCAGCAGCGCTCGATACATATAACAGCGAGGCGCAGGCAACAATCGACGAGTACGAGGCGGCAAGCGAAAAGAACAGCACGGTGTACACCACGGTCATAAACGCGCTGAAGGCTGCTTACGACAAACTCTACCCGCAGATGGTCAAGCCCGAAGAAGGCAAATGGTACGTTCTGCAACTTGCCGACGAGAGCACCCAGGAGCGCATGGACAACGTTATGGTGGCAGGTGGCGGCTATGCCCACACCGACAGCCGCGGCAACTACAGCTACTGGCTCACCGACCAGACTATCGACATGGTAGCCGAGGATGAACTTGCGCACTTCTTGTTCAAAGCCAACGAAGACGGCACATACACGATTCAGAACGCAGGCACGGGCTTCTACAACGGTCCCGAAACAGGCAGCGGCAACACTACCTACGACAACCGCCCGATTCAGTGGTACGAGCCCGACTCGATAACCATCATACCTTTCGGCGAGGGACAGATTGGCCTCCGCCTCAAGAGCGGACGCTACTTCTACCAGAACCCCGCATGGCTCGACTACGGCATGACCTATGAGACACACGACGGAACACAAGGCCTGGGCAGCAAATACGCATGGATTCCGCTGCTCACCACGAGCCTAACCGACGCTGTGCAACAGACCGACAGCGCCGCACAGGGCCGAGTGATAACTATCACCAAACCTTACGAACTCACCGGCCTGCCAATGCTCGACAACGGCAACGTGTTGCAGGGTTACAAGGTAGTAGGCAAACTCACTGCCGAAGAATCGGCCGATTCAATCGTAACGGCTTACCAGCTGCAGGCTCTCGAAGACGACCGGATACCGGCCGGGCAGCCCGTTGTCTACATAGTAGACGCTGACGGCACAGGCAAATACAACGCAGGCAAGCAATGCTACTTCACGTTCGACGCAGTTATAGACGGCGAAGTTACCAACGAGCCCGACACCGTGAACGGCCTTGCCGGCACGCTCGACCAGATATTCACCCCGGTTGACCACTACGGATACTTCACCGAAGACTCCGTATACGACGAGCCCGCCGGAGCAACCATAGGCTTCCAGCGCGGCGTGCTCATACCGTGGCTCGTAGAGCAAGTGCCCGACGCACAGGTAGACAAGGTAATCTACGTCAAGGGCAACGGAATGCTCAACGACATCAAGGATGTAATCGTCGAAGACCAGAAGGAGATAGTTGACGTCTACAGCATTGACGGCGTACTCATCCGCCGCAACGTTGCACGCGCTGGTGCTATCAACGGCCTCGCAAAAGGAATTTACATCGTAGGAAAGAAGAAAGTACTCGTCAAATAACACTTCTTCATACATATTTTTTGAATCCCGCAGCCCCGCAAAGGGTTGCGGGATTTTTAATGTGCTACCGCCCCGAACGACAAATCGGTTAACCCGCCTGACGTTCTCCGTAGATACACGATTCATCGCGGCCGTGTCTGCGTTTTGTCTGCATTTTCGGGGCGAGCAGGCAAACGGTTTTGTGCCCGAAGGGCCATTGGTCTCCGGCACCAGCCGGACGGGTTTTCAGGGGGCAAAAAATATGTGCCTTGTATTTTAAAATATGTCTGACATATTTCGAATTATGTCAGACATATTTTTTATTTGCTCCGACGTGGGGTTTACATACTGAAAACCAGTTTTCGCTTTTCCGCACCTGAAACGCCCGTTTTCCGGCCCCGGTTTTGCGTCTCACGATGTCCGTATCGCGACGCAGGCAATATTGTACGCGGCGCACGCGGGATATGCCGCGCATTTTGCATAACTTTGTGGGACACAACAAAACATTGCATTCATGAACAAAATAATCCTTACGCTGCTTATCTTCCTGCAACTCGGCGCGACAGCGGCCCTTGCACAGGGCGACGGCTGGACAATCAGCGCCCAATCGAAAGACAACTACAACGGCGTTACGCTGGCCAACGGCCGCATAGGGCTCGTGAGCGGGGCCGGACTTTTCCAAATATCCGACATCGTGCTCAACGGTGTTTACGACAAGGAAAGCCCCGAGGGCGTGAGCCGCATTGTGCGCGGCCCCGTGTTCACCAACATGAACCTGCGCATTGACGGCGAGACCATATCGGACGGCAACACGTCGGCTTGGCGCCAGGTGCTGAACATGAAGGAGGCTTACCTCGAAACCTCCGTCGAGACATCCAAGGCCTCGATTAAATACTACATCCGCGCGCTGCGCAACCTTCCCTACATGGGCATGGTGGAGGTAGTGGTGACGCCGAAACAGGACGTGCGCCTCGAAGTGACCAACAGCACGGTGTTTCCCGAGGAACTCAAGAACACGTCGGCCGTGTACCGCGTGTTTCGCGACGGCGCGCACGAGATGCCCGTCTACACATCGTGCGCGCAAAGCCGCACGCTCATGCAGGACCTCGCCACCTGCTCGACTTTCATGTTCGACGGGCAGAAGCCGCAGATTAAGTCGTCGTTCATCGTCAGTTCCTACCAAAGCATGGGCTTCGAAGCCCGGCTCGAAGGCGGCAAGGCATTCCGCTTTGCCCTCGTTGGTGCGGCCTGCTCCTCACGCGACTTCTGCAATCCGCGCGACGAGGCCGAACGCATGGCAGTGTTCGCCCTGCAGTCGGGCATTGACCATATAATAAACGGGCACAAGGCCGAATGGGAACGCCTCTGGCAAAGCGACATCATAATAGAGGGCGACCCCGAGGCACAGAAAGACGTGCGCCTGGCACTCTACAACCTCTACTCCTTTGCAGGCGAGGGCACACGGCTGAGCATTCCGCCCATGGGCCTGTCGACCGTAACGGGATACAACGGCCATGTGTTCTGGGACTGCGAAATATGGATGTACCCGCCCCTGCTGCTGCTCAACCAGCAAATGGCGCGCTCGTGCGTCGACTACCGGAGCGACCGCCTGCCCAAGGCCGTACAGCGCGCCGCACTGTTCGGCTTCAAGGGCTGCATGTTCCCGTGGGAGTGCGACGACTCGGGCGAAGAGGCCACACCCACGTGGTGCCTTACCGGCACGTTCGAACACCACATCACCGCCGACGTGGGCATAGCCTTCTGGAACTACTACCGCGTTACGCGCGACAAGGAATGGCTGCGCCGCGAAGGCTACCCCGTGCTCAAGATGATAGCCGACTTCTGGGTTTCGCGCGCGGTTAAGAACCCCGACGGCACATATTCGATAAACAACGTGGTGGGCGCCAACGAATATGCCGCCAACATAAACGACAACACATTCACCAACGGCTCGGCCAAGGTAGTGCTGCGCGACGCCGTGGCCGCCGCCAAGGCCGTGGGCGAGAAGCCCGACCCGATGTGGAGCGAAGTGTCCGACAACATCAAGTTCCACTACATGCCCGACGGCACCATCAAGGAAAACGCCACATACAACGGCGAGGCAATCAAACAGGCCGACGCCAACCTGCTTGCCTACCCGCTCGGCGTGGTTACCGACCCCAAGCGCGTAAGGCAGGACCTTGAATACTACTCGCAGAAAATCGACAAAAACGGCCCCGCAATGGGCAACGCCATACTCGCCATACTGTACGCACAGCTGGGCGACAGCGAAAAGGCATACGAATACTTCAGCCGCAGCTACATACCGCACAAACGCCCGCCGTTCGGCGTGCTTTCCGAAACGGCCGGCGGCAACAACCCCTACTTCTGCACCGGCGCAGGCGGGCTGCTCCAGGCCGTGCTCTACGGTTTCGGAGGATTGAGGGTTACCGACGCCGGGATAGTGCAGCAGAAGTCCGTGCTGCCCTCCAAGTGGAAATCCCTTACGCTCAAAGGTATCGGGCCGGACAAGAAAACCTACACCTGCAAGGGCGGAACAAAGTAACCAGCGGCCGCAAAGGCGGGCCTACTGTTTTACAAACGTTAAACACGGGGAGGGTGCGGAATGCGCCACTCCCCGTGAAGCGTTTTCAACCCCCTCTCGGAGCAAAGAAAAAATATGTGCCTTGAATTTTAAAATATGTCCGATGTATTTCAAAATATGTCAGACATATTTTCGGGCAGTCCATTTGCCTGGTTTCGAGTGCCAAAGACAAGCCCTACGGAAATGTCTGTTTTCCCTCTCACGGGAGTGTTAAAAATGCGTCCAAACGGACAGCGCATAATTGCCGAAACGTCAAACATACGCGCCCCGCACCGCCGGCCTTCAAAAAGGGCGGATGATTTTATAATATTTAACCAACGCCCCGCCCGCAAACAGCCTGCAAACACAGAAAATTACTATTTTTGCATTGGAAAAGACCGGCAACGGCAAAACAGCGTAAAAACATAAGACACAACGCACAGCGCACACGCCGCACAAGGCCCGGACAACAAAGGAAATTATCATCATAAAAACATAAAACGATATGGAATTCATCACAAACGAAAAACTTACCATCGTCGGCGCAGCCGGCATGATAGGCTCAAACATGGCACAAACGGCAGCCATGATGCACCTCACCCCCAACATCTGCCTCTACGACGTTTACGCACCGGGCCTTGAGGGCGTTGTTGAAGAAATGCGCCACTGCGGCTTCGAAGGCGTTAACTTCACCTTCACCACCGACGTAAAGGAAGCATTCACCGACGCAAAATACATCATCTCCTCGGGCGGCGCACCCCGCAAACAGGGCATGACACGCGAAGACCTCCTCAAAGGCAACGCAGGCGTTGCAGAGCAACTTGGCAAAGACATCAAGGCTTACTGCCCCGACGTGCGCCACGTTGTGATAATCTTCAACCCCGCCGACATCACCGGCCTTATAACCCTCATCTGGAGCGGCCTGAAGCCCTCGCAGGTAACAACCCTCGCAGCGCTCGACAGTATCCGCCTGCAGAGCGAGCTGGCAAAACACTTCGGCGTAAACCAGAGCGACGTAACCGGTTGCCGCACCTACGGCGGCCACGGCGAACAAATGGCCGTATTCGCTTCGACAGCCAAAGTGGCAGGCACACCGCTCACCGACCTCATCGGCACCGACAAGCTGCCCGCCGACAAATGGGCTGAAATCAAACAGCGCGTCATCAAGGGCGGTGCCAACATCATCGCACTGCGCGGCCGCTCGTCATTCCAAAGCCCGGCATACGTGAGCGTCGAGATGATTCGCGCCGCAATGGGAGGCAAGGAATTCGCATGGCCCGCAGGACGCTACGTTTCGTTCAAAGGCATTGACCACATCATGATGGCCATGGAAGTAACAATAACCAAGAACGGCGCAGCATACGAGGAAGTAGTAGGCACACCCGAAGAAATGGAAGAACTCAAAAAGAGCTACAGCCACCTTTGCGCACTGCGCGACGAAGTTATCGCAATGGGCGTGCTCCCCGAAATCGACAAATGGGGCGAAATCAACCCGAACCTCAAGTAAGAACCCAATTTCAAAACACCTTTTTTCATGTTCCGCAGCGCAACATTGCGCTGCGGAATTTTTTTGCCCCACACGTCAGCACAAAAGCGGCAATGCCCGGCCGGAAAGCCGGATTTATGCCGCGTGCAAGGCAGAATAATGCCCGCAAAACCCCGCCAATACGAGATTTTTTAGTTACTTTGCGGTAAACGAACAACTAAAAGGCAAACACCATGAAAAAAACATCCAGAAGGGCAGCACGAAGACTGACGCAAAAAGAAATGACCGCCCAGCTCGAGACACTGTTCACCGAAAACAGCGAGCAAAAATTCTCAACACGCGACATATTCTCCGCCTTGGGCTGCTCCACACACCCGCAACGCGTACTATGCTGCGACATACTCGAAGACATGGTGGACGCCGACGTGATAACCGTAAAAGACGGCCTCTACAGCCTCTGCCTGAAGAACCAGGTAATCGAAGGACGCTTCGTGCGCAAACCCAACGGGCACAACAGCGTCGTTCCCGACGACGGCGGTAAATCAATACTCGTAACCGAACGCAACAGCGCAGGAGCAATGAACGGCGACCGAGTACGCGCCACCATACTGGCCCGGCGAAAGAAACACGCACGCGAGGCACAGGTTACCGAAGTGCTCAAACGCGCCCGCGAAACGTTCGTGGGACGCCTGCACGTCGAGAAAAACTACGCGTTCCTCGAAACAGCCGGCCGCATATACTCAAACGACATTTTCATACCCAAGGCAAACCTGAAAGGAGGCGTAACCGGCGACAAAGCCGTGGTGAAAATAATCGAATGGCCCGACGGGGCAAAGAATCCCGTGGGAAAAGTAATCGACATACTCGGACGCACGGGCGAGAACAACACGGAAATGCACGCCATTCTCGCAGAATTCAACCTGCCTTACAGCTATCCGAAAAACGTGGAAGCCGCAGCCGACAAACTTTCGGCCGACATAACGCCCGAAGAGATAGCACGCCGCGAAGATTTCCGAAACGTTACAACCTTTACCATAGACCCGCACGATGCCAAGGACTTTGACGACGCGCTTTCCATTCGCCGCACAGCAGGCGGCCTTTGGGAAATAGGCGTCCACATAGCCGACGTGTCGCACTACGTACACGAGGGCGACATAATAGACAAGGAAGCCTGCCGCCGGGCAACGAGCGTTTACCTCGTGGACCGCACTATCCCCATGCTGCCCGAAAGGCTCTGCAACTTTATCTGCTCCTTGCGCCCCGACGAGGAAAAACTGGCGTACAGTACCATTTTCCGCATGAACGAAAAGGGAGAAATTCACGACTGGCACCTTGCGCACACCGTGATACGCAGCAACCGCCGGTTTACATACGAGGAAGTGCAGGACATATTGGAGCAAAACGGCGAAGCCTCGCCCGAAGACCTCGCTCTGCCGGGAAACCACCCCAAACCGGTAAAAAGTCCCGACGGCAAGCCTGTGGGCGAATACGCCGAAGAGCTTGTAACGCTCAACCGCCTGGCCAAAATCCTGCGCGCAAAGCGTTTTGCAGACGGCTCGATAGGCTTCGACCGCGCCGAGGTGCGCTTTGAAATCGACGACAAGGGACACCCAATATCCACATACGTAAAGGTGGCAAAAGACGCCAACAAACTCGTCGAAGAGTTCATGCTCCTGGCCAACCGCAGCGTAGCCGAAATGATTGGCCGCGTACCAAAGGGAAAGAAAGCCAAGGTGTTCCCCTACCGTGTGCACGACGCGCCCGACCAGGCAAAACTCGAAAACCTGCGTGCCTTCATCTCGCGATTCGGCTACAAGCTGCGCACCGAGGGAAACAAGGAGGAAACGGCACGAAGCCTGAACAAACTGCTCGACGAGGTGAAAGGAAAAAAAGAGCAGCAACTCATCGAGACAATAGCCCTGCGCGCCATGATGAAAGCGCATTACAGCATAGAGAACATTGGCCACTACGGACTGATGTTCAAGTATTACACACACTTCACCTCACCAATACGCCGCTATCCCGACACTATGGTGCACCGCCTGCTAACACGCTACACCATGGGCGGCCGTTCGGCCTCGGCCGAAAAATACGAGGAACTGTGCGAGCACTCGAGCGCAATGGAGCAGCTGGCCGAATCGGCCGAGCGCGCGAGCATAAAATACAAGCAGGTCGAATTCATGGCCGACCGCCTCGGGCAGGAGTTCGACGGCACGGTAAGCGGCGTTACCGAGTTCGGAATATACGTTGAGGTGGACGACAACAAATGCGAGGGCATGGTTCCGCTGCGCGACCTACTGGACGACTACTACGAGTTCGACGAGAAAAACTACTGCCTCGTGGGGCGCCGCCTGCACCGCCGCTATTCCATTGGCGACAAGGTGAGGATAAAGGTGGCGCGCGCAAATCTTGACCGCCGCCAGCTCGACTTCACGCTCGTCAGCGACGACAATCACGCCATACCGGCCCCGGAAACGGCGAAAGCGGGTTACGGAAAGCCGCACCCTTCGCCCGGCAAGAAAAAACACAGGAAATAAACAAACCACCAGGAAAATAAACGCCGCGTCTCCTTTTCATGGTGACGCGGCGTTTGCATATATCGCGCTTTAGTGCCTAATCCTTGCCGCTGCCCGGCGCAACGTACTGCCCGTTCACCTTAAGCGGCTCTATGTGCAGGTTGATGTACGTGCCCTCGCCGAAGTTGCAGCGCAGCTCACGCTCTATGTCGGTGGCGCAACGGTGGGCCTCGTACAGCGTAACGTCGCCCGGCATACGCAGGTGCATTTCGATGGATATGTTGTTGCCAATGCGGCGTGTGCGCAGATTATGAATGCCGCTCACGCCCTTTTCCGCACCTGCTATCTCCAATATCCTGCGCTCCGTTTCCTCGGGCAGGCTCTTCTCGAGCAGTTCGTCCGACGCCTGTTTCATAAGTTTCAGCGCCGTCCTTATTATAAACACACTCACCACCACCGCAGCTATAGGGTCGAGCACCGCCCAGCGGTCGCCAAGGAAAATAGCCCCGCCTATGCCCGCGGCCGTGCCAATCGACGAGAATGCGTCGCTGCGGTGGTGCCACGCATTGGCCACCACGGCCTGCGAACCCACCTGCCGCCCCACCCTGACGGTGAAGCGGTAGCACCATTCCTTCGACACAATGCTTATTACCGCAGCCCAAAAGGCTATCATGCCCGGCTGTTCCAAAGCCTTGCCGCGCATGGCCGCCGCAATCTTCTCCACCCCGCCGTAAAGTATCATTATGCCTACGGCAAACAAAGCCAACCCTATGAACGCCGTAGCCAGCGTTTCGTACTTGCCATGGCCGTAGTTGTGGTCGCGGTCCTGAGGCTTGTTGCTGAGTTTCACGAACACTATTACAACCACGTCGGTAACCAGGTCGGAAAGCGAATGCACCGCGTCGGCAATCATGGCCGACGAACGCCCCATTATACCGAAGGCAAACTTCAAGGCCACAAGCAGCAGATTCACTACACTGTCCAGCACCGTAACGCGGTAAATCTTGCGTTCACGCGAATCCATAATACGTTTTATTTCACATCAATGAAAAACGGGACAACCCCCGTAACAGGCTACAAATGTATTGAAAAAATCAAATACCCCGGCAACGTAATCTGCCTTAATCTTACACACGCGGCCGGTGGAGGATAGAAATTCCCCTGCTGTGCTTGCGGCCGGTGCAGCGAGTTCGTTATCGTAGCCGTCGTTCAGACGCGATTCGCTATGTCTAAACCGTTGGAAAACCCGTGCCGCAAAACGGGCATTTCAGGTGCGGAAAATTGAAAACTGGTTTTCAGTGTGTTTATCCCACGTGGGAGAAAAGAAAAAATTAGTGGCTCGGATTTTGAAATCCGAGCCACTAATTTTAAAAAGCAAGCCACTAATTTTCCACCCTGTGGAAACTGCATTGAAACATTCCCCGAAAATGCGGACAAAACGCAGACACGCGCCGGGACAACGGGTACACACGTCAAACAAACACGTGAATCGTCCGGATTCGTGCCGTTGTCGTAGAGGGAATAACCGGCTTGCACCGGTGTTTATGCGCCGTTCAAAGCAGCGGCGTCATATACAAGGGCAGGTACACTATTCCATTCTCTACTTTCAGGTCCTTATCGTGAAGCACATAAGGCGTTGACAAGCAGTGGCCGTATTTGGCAATACATTTTTTCAGGGAGTTCAACGTGTAACGCTGCCCCGACTTTACTTCTATGGGCGAGATATTGTGCCTGCTTGTAATCACGGGTTTGCTTATAAGAAAGTCTATCTCCATGCGGTCTTCGGCCGATGTGCGCGAACTGTTGCTGAAAAAATACAGCTTGTGTCCGGCGGCGCGGAGCATTTGTGCAACTATGTTTTCAACCAACATACCCTCGTTTACTTCAAGTTTGTCGAACATCAGCTTGCGGTAAAGGTCGGCGCCTACAATGCCACGTTCGTCAAAAGCATGGCTTATGAGAAGCCCCGTGTCGCCCATGTAACATTTCAGCGTGGTACGCTCTTCGTTAAGTTTAAGCCCTATGCTCGGTTCGGTAGAATTATAACAGCAGTTGATAATACGTGCGTCGTCCAGCCAAAAGAACGCCTGCGAATAATCGCGCATGCGCGCCTCGTTTTTTAAAGCCGAGAGCACGAACTTCTTTTCGTGTTTCTGCAACTGGCCGGGTATTTCTTCGAATATGGCAGCCGCCTTGGTTTCCTGGTTGTCGGCATACTTGCGTATGTCATTGCGATAGAGCGCCAGTATGTCGCGCTTGGTTTCGTCCACTCTTTCGAAGTCTTTGGTTTCCATGTATTTCAATACGGCCTGCGGCATACCTCCCACAATAAGGTATTGACGGAAACAGTCCATCGCCCTGCGGTGGAAGGCACCCATGGGCATAAGTTTGGAAAACTGCATACGCATATACGGCATAAGCATGTCATCACCCAAGGCCCAGAGGAATTCCTCGAAATCCATTGGAAACATCTCTACAGCATGCTCCTCCGACGGCAGCATAATGTCTTTTACATTCTTCTTTATCGAAACGAGCGAGCCGGTTTCTATATAGTCATACCGCCTGTCGGCAACAAGGTGCTTTATAGCCGCCCGGGCACGGGGACAAAACTGAACTTCGTCGAATATAACCAGCGAACGGGCTTCCTCGTCCTTAACCTTACGCGGAACAAGCCTCCGTTTGAAGTACAATTCAAGGTTCATGAAAAGCATGTCGAGGTCGTCCACGTAGTGGTCGAAAAACTCCTTTACCTTGGGGTTTACCTTACTGAAATCCACCAGGATGTACGATTCATATTCGTTACGCGCAAACTCCTCTGCCACATAGCTTTTACCTATACGCCTTGCGCCTTCTATCAATAAGGCCGTGTCGCCCCGGCGGTTCTTTTTCCAATCCAGCAGTTTGCTATATATCTTTCTTTTCATTCTCACTTATACAAGATTATCATGCATATAATATTTCACGTATTCAAGGTTATTGAGGTTGTAAAAATACACTTTTTCGCGGAAACAAACTCTTTCCAAAAACGTTTCTACAAAAATTTTTACGGTATTAACATGGCTGGCACTATATGAACGAAGCAAAATCCCGCAAAAAACACGGCCGTAAATATTGCGGTTTTTCATACGAAAAACGTCACTTTCAGGTGCGGAAAATTGAAAACTGGTTTTCAGAGCGTTTACCCCACATGGGAGAAAGGAAAAAATACAAGGCACATATTTCAAAATATGTCTGA
>ULVW01124361.1_pt1 | contig 16656 bp, 8 predicted proteins | sample 1959801 | NCBI WGS metagenome assembly ULVW01 (sample SAMEA4835796, study PRJEB28245) | human gut metagenome | biome: gut microbiome; material: fecal sample | place: Denmark | collected 2008
TAATTCTAACGTCGCCTCAAACAATTTAAACAACGGGGCGAAAATACACTCTTTTTTGTATGAACTTAAAAACTTAAATAACTGCTTCACACTTTCCTCCTAGTGGTAAATTTTCGTCTCCCTGCATTGCTAACTGTGCTTTTACAAGTCGATAATAAATACCTCTCTTTGCAATCAATTCTTCATGAGACCCCACTTCCGCAACACGATGTCCGTCAATTACAACAAGTCTGTCTGCATGTTTTAACGTCGAAAGACGATGCGCAATCGCAAAGGTAGTACGCCCCTTGGTCAAACGCTCCAATGCTTGTTGTATCATAAATTCACTCTCCGTGTCAAGACTTGCCGTTGCTTCATCTAAAATTAACAGTCTAGGTTCATTCAAAATTGCTCTCGCAATCGCAATCCGCTGTCTCTCTCCACCGGACAAACTGTGTCCTTTTTCTCCCACATATGTATTATAGCCATCCGGCGTCTGTGATATAAATTCATGTGCATTTGCCGTTTTTGCCGCCATTATCACTTCTTCTAATGAGGCATCCGGTCTGGCAAAACGGATATTTTCAAGAATTGTCCCAGAGAATAAAAATGTCTCCTGTAACACCACACCAATTTGTGAATGAAAATAATCCGACTGGATTTCCTTTATATTATGCCCATCGACCAACAATTTACCATCATCCACCTCATAAAGACGCATAATCAGATTGATAATCGTAGACTTTCCGGTTCCGGATGCACCTACGATACCAATCATTTCCCCTTTCTTTATCGTAAGATTCAAATCTTCCAAAACCGGCTGATACGATTTGTAACCAAACGAGGCATGCTCAAACCGGATTTCTCCTTCCACATCAAGGTGAATCGGCTTTTGCACATCCTCAATAAAAGGTTCCTGTGTCAAAACATCATTGATTCTTTCCATACTGCTAATCAGATTCATCAGTTCCCTCGGCATATTTGTCATCCAATTTAGGTACATATATAAAAGCTGTGTATATGTTACAAACTGTAGCAGTTCACCGGTCGTCATCCTGCCGCCTAATACATCCAATCCGCCAAAATAAATCACAAGGAACACACCAGCTCCCATCAAAAGGCTTACCATCGGCATAAACACAGCCCAAAACACTTCATTTTTTGTCTGTACACGACAGAACTCATCCGTAAGCATATTGAATTTATCTCGCTCATTTTCTTCTTTTCCATAGGATTTCACCACGCGCATACCGGATATCACATCCTGCAAACTGCTGTTTACCTCATCGCTCTTCTTAAACTGCAAATGAAACCGTCTGTGAATATTCTTTCGGAACGCATACGTCACAAATACTGCCGCCGGAATGAAAACAAACGCAAGCAGTGCAAGTTTTACATTGAGTAACACCATAAAAATAATGTCACAGGCAAAAATAAAACAGACCGTAAACATATTACAGAAAGTTCGCTCCATAAATTCACGAATCTTTCCCGTATCAAAAACAATTCGGTTCATCAATTCGCCCGGCCTTCTGTCATTGATAAAATTCAGCGATAAAATCTGAATGTGGGAAAACATCCGCTGCCGCAAATCTTTTGAAATAGTTGCGCCTAAAACCGTACAGTAATACGTTTTTAAAATGTTAATCACAACAATTCCGACACTTAACAAAAACATGATGCCAAGGCAGATAAAAGCGGTTGAAATTCCACCCTCTCTGCGTTTCAAAACATCGTCCACCAAATGCTTTTGTATTTCCGGATTCAAGAGTGTCACAACGGCAGCCAGAATCATTAACACAATGATCCCCGCAAACTTTCTCTTATACGGTGCCGCCATTTTCAAAAAGCCTTTCCAGAACCCGCCCTCTTTGGAGCAGTGCGGACAATATTTCGTACCCGGTATTGCATGGTGGCATTTCGGACATATTTTCTCGTATTCCGTACTGACTACCTCTTCCTCTCTGCCGGATGCCAGAATATGGATTCCTCTGGCAATGTAAGCATAACGCGATAAATGTCTCGCCGAATAATGAACAATGTGCTTTGGCACACCGTCAAAATTGATTACTAAAAGTCCGCCACCGATTTTTGCCTCTGCTTTTACATCGATACATTTGGAAACATCGTATTCCTGTTTGATACTGCCCTTTTCCACAACAAAAAGTCTGCGGTTTGTGACAATAAAAAAGGAGTCTTCCAAAAAATTTCCGGCATCATCAATATCGACCGGAACCGCATAGTAAATGCGTTCGTTGTCCGTAAGCGAAATAACCTGCTCTGCCTCTTTTGGCAGTTCATATCTTAAAATCATACTGCTACCTCAAACTTTCTATCCTACAAGAACAAATCCAGTTTTCTTTGTTCCTTCTGCGAAAGAGCAAATACATCCCGTATCTCAAACCGGTTTTCATCCAAATCAGTGATGAGAAGACGGCAGTCACTTAACCGAACCACCGCATTACTTCCCATGTTAATCGTAAAGCGACACTCCCCACGGTCGGTCATAACATGAAAATAGGCATAACCATACTCATCCTTGATATCCAGAATCTTCTGAATTACCGGGGTAAAATAATGAAGATTTAACTGCTCCAAAAGCATTTTTCTCGTTTTCTTATCTACCTCTTTGATATTTTTTATTACCCCAATTTCATGGGAGCGTTCTTCTACCGTCCGAATCGAAAGAAAAGAATCCGGCTCAGTAAATGGAAACAGGCGAATCACCTGAATCCTATCCCACTTCTTTCCCTCGTAAGAAAGAGATAAAAAGCCGCCCTCTGTTCTCTCAAAAACAGCATTGTCCTGATTCAGATAGTGAATTGCCGTCATTTCCTCGACTTCATTTTCCATATTTGTGATGACTTGATTTTCACTCATAACGATTCCCCTTTCAAAGCCAGTGATTTCGTCTGTAACTCCATCAGTTTATAATAAATTCCCTGTTTCTTTTCCAATTCCTTATGCGTACCCTCTTCGACGATTTTTCCACCATCAATTACAACTAAATGGTTCGCATCCCGCAGTGTGGAAAGACGGTGTGCAATGGACAATGTCGTCCTTCCCTTCACCAGATAATTGAGTGAATTTTGGATTGCTTTCTCGGTTTCCGTATCCACACTTGCCGTCGCTTCATCTAAAATCAAAATTTTCGGATTTGCTAAAATTGCTCTGGCAATCGAAATCCTCTGTTTTTCACCGCCCGACAAGTCTTTACCCGATGCTCCAATCACGGTATCATAACCATCCGGCATATTGGCGATAAATTCATGCGCACTTGCTAAAATTGCAGCCTGCACTACATCTTCTCTCGTCGCCTCCGGATTCGCATAAGCGATGTTGTCCGCCACCGTTCCCATAAAAATATAAGTGTCCTGTGATACCATCGCCACATTTTTCCGTAAATCATGAAAAGCTAATTCCTTTACCGGAATACCATCCAGATAAATTTCTCCCTCATCCACATCATAAAGACGCGAAATCAAATTTACAAGCGTCGTTTTTCCGGCACCAGAACGCCCCACAATGCCAAGCATTTCACCGGGATTTACATGAAGGCTGATATCTTTCAAAACCGGATGATTTGTCTCGTAGCCAAAACTCACATGAGAAAGTGTAATTTCTCCCTTTGGATTTTTAATCTGCTTCGGATTTTCCACTTCTTCAATCTCTGGAATGGCATCCATAATTTCAAACATGCGCTGGGCAGCATTGATACTGTCCGACCACATCTGAAATACACGGGAGAAGAAATTCATCGGTCCGTTTAACTGCCCCACATAGCCAACAAACGTAATCAAAACACCAAGTTCCACGGTATGCGTATTCAGAAGCAGAATCACACCGACAATCCAAACCCAGATATTTGAAATCTCCTGCACTAAATTATATAAAATCGTAAATTTATTATTGTATTTTACAATGCGTATTTCCGCCTCTTTCAGACGCTCATTTGGCGCTTTGAAACGCTCTTTTTCCTGCTTTTGCTGTCCGAAAGCTTTTACCACACGAGAACCGGTCAAATTGTCATTGACACGGTTATTTACCGCACGCTCTGCCCGGTGGCGTCTGCCAAACAAACTCCACAATTTCGGCTTTAATTTCACGCTCATAAAAACTAACAGTGGCAGCAGAATACAGGCTACCAGTGCCATCTGCCAATTCAAACGGAACATAACCGTAAACGTAGCAAGAATGGTAAAGCCATGCACAAATATGTACGGAAATCCATCTAAGAAAAAGTCGGTCACACGGTTTGCATCACTTAACACACGTGTCATAAGTCCACCGGTCTGCTTACTTGTAAAAAATCCAAGTGACAATCTTCCCATATTGGAAAATACATCCTGCTTCATGTCACGCACAGTCGCTGCAACCACCTGTGCCATCAAGGTTCCCTGTACCAACTGGACGCCCTGCTGTACAAGTTTTGACAATACCATTACAAGCACAAGCATCAAAAGAGCAAAACCATACCGCCCGATTTCACTTTGTGAAACTTTTCCCGGCAGAATCTCATCATACAATACCGTACCGCTTAAATAAGGCCATACAAGATTCAATCCGGCCGCCAGAAAATAGCAGGCAAAAATAATAATAACCTTAAAACGGTACTGAAGAAAATATTTCATCGTTCTTCCAAAAATCGAACGTTTATTCATGCACTTCGGACAGATTTTTCTTTTTGGATCCGGGTACATCGTTCCACACTTTGGACAATACTGTGCTTTCTGCTCCTGAATATCCGCAGACGCTTCCACTTCTTCTGCTTCCTCTGGATATTTTTTTATCTTATTATAACTTTTACGAAACAAATTCATCTGTTCAAAATACAGATTTGTCAGCGCCGCTAATAAAAGTGGTTTGCCCTTATAATCAATTGTGACTAGATTTGTCGCGAGCTGCTTTTCCACTCTCATATGCGAAGTATCCGCCAAATCAAACCATTCCAGCATGTATTCTTTTTCATCCTCTGCATACTGCATATCTGCCGTCTTCGTTCCACGGAAATAGCGAACCGTCATCTGTTCATGGCGGCTCTTGGCAACGCCGATTTTCGTACTTGTCAAGAACAAATATCCACTGATATATTCCGAATCAAAAGATAAATCAAACGGACAAACATCTAAAATATCATCGGATTTTATTTGATATGCCAAAAGCGTATTTAATACCTGCTTTGGCAGTTGATTTTTCTTCATGATAATTCCCCCTGCTTTCATTAACTACTCTTTTGGCTATTGTAAAGCAGGAAAACAATTCTTGCAATAGATTTTTCTAAACAAACCATGTATCTTTTGCAAAATAAAACCGTGCCTGCCGGCTTACGAAACACCGACAGACACGGTCTGACTTTTTTATCGAATTTCCTGCCTATGAATGATATCACAAATCACACCGGCAAGCTCCGGTTTTAATTCTTCTAACGTCACCGGCTGTTGCTGCAAAATTACACTATGACAAGTTGAATTAACAAACTCCACAATCATATACAGCATCAAATCCGGATTACGAAACATCCTTCCTGACTGATCCAAAAGCAAATAATATCTTTGATAAAAACTGTCACCATCTTCATTATTCTCCAACAAAAGTGCCTTCTGAAAAACTCCCCAGCTTAAATTTTTTGAAATAAATTTCAATAAATTTTTGTTCTGGTTCAATTGATTAATAACAGAGTTAATCAAAAAGATTACATGGTCTTCCAATGAATCCAGCTGCACCCGATTCATCTCCTCTAATGCACGGCAAAACACCTGTCTCGCCTTATCCGCAATCAATTTGTCGCGGATATCAAATTTATCTTTGAAATAAAGATAAAATGTTCCTTTTGCCATATTTGCCTTTTTAGCTATATCGGAAATGGATGTGTCATTTATTCCCTTCTGCGTAAATAGAGCAAATGCTGCCATCAGCAGAGAATCTCTCTTTTGCTTTTTCTTATCATCCAATTTTCCCATACAAAATCACCTAGTCCTCTTTTTCAATGGCTGCTGTCTCAATGACAAATTTCACTTCACCATTCATAGAACCGTGAATACCACTGAAGCTCTTATAATCTTTTCCAACTTCACAAACGGCTTTCAGACGGTCAATCAAACCTTTGACATCATCTTCATATGTGTCATTGATTTTTTCAATACCATCCTTATTAAACTCGCTCATTCCGTCGGCTAATTTCTTGCTTCCATCTTTCAGCTTACCACTCGCTGTATCCAGTTTACCAACACCTGTTGACAATTTTCCGGCAGCACCCTTTAAGGATTTGCTTCCCTTGTCTAACTTCTTCACACCGCTTCCTACCGTTTTAATGCTCTTTTTCAATGTCTTTCCGGATTTCACAAGTTTCTTTGACGCACCCTTTAACTTCTTATTGTTCTTTGCCAGTGTATCGCCGCCCTCTTTCAATGTCTTCACACTGGAAACTAATGTCGGCATACTGGTTTTTAATTTTGTAGAAGCTTCTGTCAAAGTTGAGGAGTTTGCAGACAATTTATCCAAGCTGTCCATTACTGTTGCTACGCTGCCGGATACTTTTTCAGCACCAACTTTCAAATCACCGGTTGTGGAAGTTGCCTGTTTCATTGCCTGAATTGCCTGTTTCTGTCCGGCAAGTACCTGCTCTAACGTTGCAACTGTTGTTGCATCTGCACCGGTCGCTTTCAATTTCTTTAACAGTAAATCCGTCGTCTCATACGTTTTTTCCAAACTTACAAGATTGGTATTTAACGATGTCACACCATCACTAACCGCTTTTGCTCCGGATTTCAATGCCGTAACATTCTGTTTTGAACCAAGTTTGTCGACACTTCCGGTGTAGGTCTTCAGTCCGGTATCAAAACTCTGAATCTGAGTTGGAATATCCTTTACGGATTTGTAAAGTAAGGCACATCCATTTGTAATTTTTGCTGCGCCATCTACATAACTTGTGGTTCCTTTGGCAAATGTTGTTACACCATTTGCATAATCGGTAACGCCTTTTACTAATGTCGGAGCACCTTTTGCCAGTGTGCTGATTCCATTTGCCAACCGGTTTACGCCTTCTTTCTGGAATTTCTTCACAGAAGTGTTAAGCTCGCCCATTTTGCTGTCAAACAATTTCAAATTATCATACAAATCATCAGAGCCATCAACTAATTTGTCAGAAGCATCAGTCAAATCATTCAGTTTTTCTTCCAAATCATCTAACTCATCCACATCGTCTAAATCCAAATCATTCAAAAGACTGGCACTTCCGTAGGTAAATGTGTTACCAATTGTAAAATCTTTTGTATCAGCAGTTACCGTAAAATCCGAAGGGATTTTATCTGCCATATCATCACTCAAATCTAAGTTCTCAGCCATTCCCGGAACACCCATGCCGATAATCATCTGATTATCACCATCATTGACTATTCTTGCATTATCCACTTCGACATTTTCAAAATGGTCAGAAGAAAGAACCATTGCGGTCACCATAACAAATGGTGTATAAATTGTTGTTTCTTTACCATCAATTTTTTTCTTCCGGCTGGACTTATTCGTATAGGTAACATGGATTTCCACTTTTCCACTCTTGCCAAGCATATCTTTTGCTGCAATTTCTTTACCATCCAATTTGTAAGTAATCTTCATATCAACCGGAAGTTTTTCATCCGATTCACCCTGATAGTAAATATCTTTTCCGGCGCCGCTCCAGTCAACGTCCTTACCATTCTGTTTGAACGTCTCATCTCCTTTGACATTCGAGATGTTTTTCAAATCGGAAATATCATTAATGGTTCCGGTTGTTTCATTTGCACCCTTCAGCCAGTCCGATACGGTAATCTTGGATACCGAACCATCTGCTGCCGCGTTGACATAAACAGATTCCTGTTTTTTGATTTTTTTCGCTTCTACAAAGGAGCTGTTGCACACTACCATACCAAAACTAAGCACAGCACACATTGTACATTGTAAAGTTTTTTTCAATTTCTTATTCATAGTCATCGTCCCTCCAAACTAATAATCGATTTTCCGCATATCCCATGTGGTCTTGCAAATCCATTTATCAAACACTGTCAGCATCGCCGGCAGAACAAGAATAACAACGATTGTACTAATTACTGCCCCTCGAGACAACAACGTACAAATTGACTTAATCATATCAATACTTGACGACATCGTTACGCCAAATGTTGAAGCAAACAAACACATACCACTTATCATAATGGACTTAATTGAAGTTTTATGTGCAATATCGATTGCTTCCTTCTTACTCTTTCTTCGTACCACACGCTCTTTATGATAACGGCTCGTCATCAAAATTGCGTAATCTACGGTCGCACCGAGCTGAATCGTACCAATTACGATACTTGCCACAAACGGCAGCGACTCGTGTGTATAAAATGGCACTGACATATTTAAGAATATCGCAAACTCAATTACCATAACCAAAATGACCGGAATCAAAATGGACTTAAAGGTAATGAGAATTATAAGGAATATCGCAGCAACCGAAACATAGTTTACATTTACTAAGTCAATATCGGTTACATCCTGCAAATCCTTCGTCAATGGTGCCTCACCAATTACCATCGAATCTTTGCTGTATTTCTTAACAATCTTATTTATATCAGCAATCTGTGAATTTACCTCGTCTGTTGCTGCTTTATAGTCGGAGCAGACAAAGGCAATCTCATAGTTATCACTCTTTAGTTTAGATTCCAGTTTCTTCGGAATCATACTGCTTGGAATGCTGACCCCCTTAAAGGAATCAATTCCGAGTGCCCATTTAACACCTTTCACATCCTCAATTTTCTTTAACATTTCACTCTTTTCTTTGGATGCCATACCATTTTTCATCAATACGATATGGGTGCTGTTCATATTAAATTTCTCTTCGAGTTTTTTATTTGCAACGGCAGAATCCAGTGACTGTGGAAGTGCCCCCGCAATATCATAGTAAATTTCGTAATTGCTGTTTCCGTACATCGCAGGTCCCAGTAAAACTAAAAATAATACTAAGACAACCGGCCATCCCTTTACAATCTTTTTCGATAAACCATCGAGATTTGGAATTAGATTCTTATGGGTGGTTTTATCGATTGCTTTATCAAAGCATAGAATCAATGCCGGCAAAACAGTCAAACATACGATAACGCCGATGATAACACCTTTTGCCATAACAAGACCTAAATCCATACCTAATTTAAAGGTCATGAAACAAAGTGCAGCGAATCCGGCAATTGTTGTAATCGAACTACTGGTAACGGAAGTAAATGTATTGGAAATCGCATGTGCCATTGCACGGTTTTTATCCCCGTCATACCTGACTTTATTGGCTTCATAACTTTCCAAAAGGAAAATGGAATAATCCATCGTTACACCAAGCTGTAAAATCGCTGTCAGCGCCTGAGTAATATAGGAAATTTCTCCAAATACCATATTCGTTCCCATGTTATAGACAATCGCCATACCGATACCAAGCAAAAAGATAAATGGTGTTACCAGGGAATCCATCGTCAGTAACAAAATGAGAAGCGAAAGCACCGCTGCTACAACAACATAAATCGGCATCTCTGCCATCGCCAGATTTTTAATATCGGTAACGACACCGCTCATACCACTGATAAATGCCTGTTTCTTTACAATGCCACGCATTTCGGTAATCGCATCCATCGTTGAATCTGCCGATGTTGTATTGTCAAACAGGGCAATCATCATCGTTGCGTTCCCATTAAACAAGCCCTCTCTAAGTTTATCCGGGAGCATCTCTGTCGGAACTGTAATATCCATTGCATCATCATACCAGATAACGTCCTCCACATGATTCACTTTTTTTAATTTTTCTTTAAGAGCTACAATGTCCTTCTTCTCCATGTCTTCTACGACAATCATGGAAAAGGCTCCCATCCCGAATTCATCTACCATCGTATCCTGTCCGGATACTGTCTCAAGGGAATTCGGAAGATAACTTAACAAGTCATAGTTAATTCGCGTTGACACATAACCAATTGTCGCAGGGATTAACAATAAAAATGCGATAATCAGGACAACTGCTTTGTGTCTGGTAAGCCATTTACCAAACTTAATTACCATCGTGCACGCCTCCTACTTTTTGATAAATAATTCCAAAAATGACCATCAGTCACTTTAACTATATGCAGTGTAACACAAAAATGACCAACGGTCAACCATTTATTTGAAAAATTTTTAAATTGACACGATTCGTCACAAAATGCATATATTACCAATATACAGTTACGGGGGAAGTCAGCAGATGAATCGAGTTCGTAAAGCGGTTTTTTCAGAAGCAGTGCATAAACAAGGAATTTTAGGAAAGGGCATCGGGATTGCGATTGTTGACACCGGGCTTTTTCCGCATCCGGATTACCGCTCACGCATCACCGGATGGTACGATGCTCTCTATCAAAAGCCTGCGCCTTATGACGACAACGGCCACGGAAGCCACGTTGCAGGGATTGCCGCCGGAGCAGGAACCTTTTCTCATGGAAAATACAAAGGCATCGCACCGCAAGCAAATCTAATTGGGGTTAAAGTGTTAAACAGTAAGGGCAACGGCACCATTCATGACATCATGAATGGGCTTCAGTGGATTCTTAAAAATCAGGAGCGCTTAAAAATCCGCATTGTAAATATTTCCATTGGCACCAATGACCGGCATGCCTATCCCGAAGACAGTGCTTTTGTCCGCAAAGTTAATCAGCTTTGGGATGCCGGTATTATCGTGGTTGCTGCGGCCGGCAATCAGGGACCTGACCCACAGACTATTAGTGCACCCGGAAACTCCCGAAAAATTATCACCGTTGGCTCGTATGATTTTGCCGAAAGAACCGATGTAATTCTTTCCTCTCACTCCGGTGCAGGTCCTACGTTTTCGTGCATCAAAAAACCGGACGTCGTTGCGCCCGGTTCTCATATTATCAGCTGCTGCCCTCCCGACAAAACAAACGGCTCTCTCTACTCAAAGAAAAGCGGCACCTCCATGTCCACACCAATTGTGAGCGGTGCCATTGCCCTGCTTTTAAGTAAATATCCTTCCATGAGCCCAAGAGAGACAAAAATCCGGCTGAAAAACTCCAGCACGGATCTTTCTCTCCCCCACACACGCCAAGGATGGGGTTATTTAAATATTCCTTCCTTACTTAGTACCTTCTGACAGGTGCCAGATTTCATCATTGTATTGCGAAATCGTGCGGTCAGAGGAAAAGAAACCTGCTTTTGAAATGTTGACAAGCATTTTCTTTGCCCATTCTTCCCTGTTTTCATAATCCGCATAGGCTTTTTCTTTGGCTGCCACATACGCTCTGTAATCCGGGAATGTCATAAACCAGTCTTTATTCAATAACTCGTTATAAAGTCTTGTAAGCATCGCCTTGTCACCAAGTTTCTGCATTTTCTTGCTGACAATAAAATCAACGGCTTCTTTTAACTCCGAATCTTTTTCATAATAATCTTTTGAGCAGTAATCTCCACGCTCATAGCGGGCAATTACCGTATCACTGTCCTCTCCGAAAACATAAATGTTATCATCGCCGACAAGCTCATGAATTTCCACATTGGCACCATCCTCGGTTCCCAAAGTAATTGCACCATTTAACATAAACTTCATGTTGCCGGTACCACTTGCTTCTTTCGAGGCAAGCGAAATCTGCTCCGAAATATCACATGCCGGAATCAGTTTTTCAGCCTTTGTGACGTTGTAGTTTTCTACCATAACAACCTGCAGATGTTTTCTCACCTTACGGTCTTTTTCAATCAGACTCTGCAAGCACAAAATCAAATGAATAATATCTTTGGCAATAACGTACGCCGGTGCTGCCTTTGCGCCAAACAAAAGAACAATCGGACGTTTCGGAATCTTACCTGCCTTAATTTCCAAATATTTGTGAATTGCATACAACGCATTTAACTGCTGTCTCTTGTACTCATGCAGTCTCTTAATCTGGATATCATAAATCGCATTGTCTAACAATTTGATTCCCTGTGTCTGTTTCAAATAAGAAGCAAGTGCTTTTTTATTTGCGTCTTTAATTTCTAATAATTTCCGGCAGACCGCTTTGTCATCACGATAATCAAAAAGTACATTTAATTTTTCCGCATCTTTCTTGTATTCCTCTCCAATCGTTTCCGATAAGAATGAAGAAAGCAGTGGATTTGCGTGAAGCAGCCAGCGGCGGAATGTAATACCGTTGGTTTTGTTATTAAATTTTTCCGGATACAGAGTATAAAAATTATGCAGTTCCGTATTTTTCAAAATCTCTGTATGCAGATAGGCAACGCCGTTGACACTGTGCGAAAAATGAATATCCATATGTGCCATATGAACACGATTTTCACCATCAATAATTGCTACTTTTTCATCGTGATACTGTGCGTTTATCTTCTCATTTAATTTCTGAATAATCGGAACAATCGCCGGTGCCACTTCTTCGATAAACGACATTGGCCATTTTTCCAATGCCTCTGCCAAAATCGTATGATTCGTGTAGGCGCAGGTATTTGTTACAATTTCTGCTGCTTCATCAAATGGAATTCCCTCTTTCATCAAAAGACGAATCAATTCCGGAATCACCATGGATGGGTGCGTGTCGTTAATCTGAATTGCCGCATAGTCTGCAAGGTCATGCAGATTACAGCCTCTGTCCTTTGCTTCCGAAAGAATCAGCTGTGCACCGCAGCTTACCATAAAATACTGCTGGTACACGCGCAAAAGACGGCCTTTGTCATCAGAATCGTCCGGATACAAAAATAAGGTCAGATTTTTTCGTATATCTTCCTTGTCAAATTCAATTCCATCATGAACAATCGTTTCATCCACAGAATCCAAATCAAACAAGTGAAGGCGGTTCGTCCGGCTCTCGTAGCCGGTCACCAAAATATCATACAACGATGCTTTCACATCGAAACCGCCAAAAGAAACCGTAAAAGATTTGTCACTGCGAATCAGCCAGCTGTCCTTATTCATCCATGGATTTGGCTCTTCCATCTGTTTTCTGTTCTTAAATTCCTGGCGAAACAGACCGTAGTGATAATTTAATCCGACACCATCACCCGGCAGAGAAAGCGTCGCAATGGAATCTAAAAAGCAGGCTGCCAGTCTTCCTAAACCACCGTTGCCAAGTGATGGCTCCGGCTCGTATTCTTCTAAATCTGTAAGACTTTTACCGGCATCGGAAAGTTCTTTTTTTACTTCCTCGTAAATGCCAAGATTAATCAGGTTATTACTGAGCAGTTTTCCAATCAAAAACTCTGCTGATATGTAATACAGTTTCTTCTTTCCTGTATTCTCTTCCTTTTCCCCTGCCTTTTTCTGCACCAGCGTAAGCAGAGCATGATAAAGTTCTTCCTTCCCGCATTCACTGATTTCTTTGCCATAACATTCTCTTACGATTTTTGCAAGCATAAAATAATTCCTTTCTACTACAATTTATTATAATGTAAAATTAAGTTCTCTTCCGCCGGAACCAATTGTAAACTGGTATACGGCATCTTTTCTTTCGCCGAGCGAAGCCGTAATCTGATAGGTTCCCTCGCCGACATTTACAACATAATTTCCTTTTTCATCCGTTGTCGAAGTAAAAATGCTGCCATCCGTCAAATTCTCGCAGACGATAGAAACACCTTCTACCGGCGCTCCTTTCTCATCTACTACAAGACCGGCAACTCTTCTTTGGTCAACCACCCGGATAAGAGCAGAAGTTTCAACCATGCGGTTTGTATTTTTCTCATCACTTACCGTAATCTGCACACGGTATTCGCCAACACCGGACACTTTACCACTAAGTGTTCCGGTTTCCGCATCCATCTTCAAACCTGCCGGCAGAGAAATTGCAGAATAGTTGTAAGAACCGCTGCCGCCAAGGACCTCAAGAAATGGAACTGCATCTAACTGGGTGCCGGTCACAACCGTCATATCCTCTGCTTTCGCCACGATAGCAGACTCGTTTCCAACATACACATGAATCACTTTTGTGAACTTCGTTCCCATTTCATCGGTTGCCTTAATGGTAATATCCGTTCCCACGGTCACAGTTGTCAATGTGCCTGAGAATATGATTTCATTATTTTTAATTTTGCGGGTAATTCCCGGAATCTCGCCCGTAATCTGATAGGAAAGATTTCCACAGCCGTACTCGCTTAAATCCACTGTTTTATTCCACTCATCACCAACGACTCCAAGCCATTTTTCTTCTTTTGGCTCGCTTAATTTGGTAAACAGTGCCTGTGCTTCCATCGTTTTTACACCATTACCCGGCAAATCCGAGATTGTGACGCGGACATAGGAATCCTTTTCTACACTATAATCATCCGTCAGCTTAATATCATAGGTACGATTATCATAGTTGCGAATATTTGACACGGAATAGGTGCGGTTATATGTTCCATAAGAATAGCGCTTTCCTTCTATTTTGAATTGTTTGTTTGTCAATGCCTTCGCTTTATCCAGAGATACCCGGACAACATCGTTGCTAAGCACCTCCACAGAGGCAATACCGACACTGTTGGTTGCCATCACAGTCATTTTCAAACTTGCTTTTTTTTTGCTTCCCTCCACAGAAGTTGCTTTGATTGTGACATTTCCCGCTTTGATTCCTTTTACCACACCGGCTTTTGTAACTGTCGCAATCTTTTTGTCCGAAGATGACCAAGTTACCTTTTTATAGCTTCCACTTGCCGGTTTTACAGTCGCTTTCAGAGTCAGACTGTTTCCTACATATAACTGATTTTTCGGCTTTTCAATCGCAACGGATGTTACTTTCTTTACGACCGTTACCGTAATTTTAGCTTTCTTCTTTTTATTCTTTTTGGATGTCACGGTAATTTTACATTTTCCGGTTTTGATTCCTTTCACATATCCTGATGATGAAACCGTTGCAATCTTTTTATTGGAAGATTTATAGGAAACTTTTTTATTTGCCGACTTATTCGGTGATACTTTCACAGTCGTTGTAAGTTTCACTTTTTTTCCAACCGCAACATGGACACTACTTCCATAATTACTCTTTACCGTTACCTTTTTTACTTTTACCTTTGCCTGTGCCTGCGGTGCCTGCATAAGCATAAGTGCTGCTGCCGCAAAGACAATTCCCTTTACCAATTGTTTCATTTCTTTTTTCCTCCATTCTATCTTATACTGCCCAGGGTCTAAAATTCAAAATTTGATTATCCCCCAACATTCTATTATAGTTTAATTCTTTGTTTTGTCAAAAAGTTGTAATATATTTTCTCAAATCTTTTGATTCTTCTGGCATAATCAAATGACCTTTCAGTGCCTCATACATTTTTTGTTTCAGTCCTTTTCTTACACGGATTTGAAATTTTTCGACCTCAATAATATCTATTGTCCCTGTAAATTCCGGCACATGATTACCACGGAACACTACTTGCTCGGTAAAGTCTGAAAAAACACCTTTGATATGAACCTTCTTTAACGATTTCGGAAGCACTACCTTATAATAAGTTGAAAGGTTTGCCATTCCCCAAATTTCCTTAACACCTTCCGGTACGTTCACTACAATACGATTCTTTTTATTTTTCTCGTAATATTTATTTGGCAGTTTCTCAGAATCACCGGAGGCCATTTCCATCTTATTTGACCTCGTATTATATTCTATCATATTCGTTGTGTAAAGAGCACTGCCATCATTCGAACGAATCCACTGTCCAAATGTTTTTTCCTGTTTGAACTTATTTAACCTGCTTTTATATACAAATTGCCGCACATTGTCTCCAAAAATTGCATCATCCTCTAAAATCTCCAAATTCTCCGGCAGATACAGTTTATCCAAAGTATGCAGCAGATAAATGTTATGAGATTTCAGTTTTTTCAATGAGTTCGGCAGTGCAAGCTTACTATTCGGATCATAACCCGAACGATGCAGCTGAATCGTATAATTAATCCCCAGATAAGTCAGTCCCGGTGGAAGTCCATCCATATCAATTCCCCAAAACGCATTATCTCCTATATAGGTAAGTGTAAATTCGCCCATTACCTTTAAGGTATTTATATGTACCGGTATGCTCTCTGAATTCCCGGAATATATCTGCCAGAATTCGCGCAGTTTGCCTGTGGACTCTCCCAAAGCAAACGCTCCCTCTTCCACAACCGTGATGGTAGAAGGAAGATTCACCTCTACCCACTTAACTTTATTTTCCATGGACTCTTCTGAAACCATATGAGCAAATGCTTTTTTCGTAATTCTTGTCGTTCCCTCTGCAATGTTTATCGTAAGAGAACCACAATTTGCAAACGCATCCTCCTCAACAAATACTTTTTTGGGAATTGTAATGTTCCTTGTATATTTCCGCTTTGCATTGAGTGAATACCCATATTCCCCCGCATCAAAAGCATGCGAAGAAATCCGGTTACATTTTGCCGGTATCGTAATTTTTATTCCGCCAGTATAATCCCCGGCAAACCGATACAAGGAATTTCCTTTCAGAATAAATTCCCCTTCTCTCTTTGCTCCGGGCAGATTCTTAAGCTGACAATCCATTTCTATTATAACACCAAATTCATTGGTTACAATGGTGCTGACATACTTGTCATTTTCATACTGTCTCCGTATTCCTTTCCAAACAAGTGTCTGCTCAGATATCATCCTTCCAAGTGCCCTCTTACACTCAGACAATGTTGAATTCATGGTAATTCCCAATAAATCCGTTTTAAAATATTCCCCTGTTTCGTCAAGA
>ULVW01013875.1_pt1 | contig 16605 bp, 14 predicted proteins | sample 1959801 | NCBI WGS metagenome assembly ULVW01 (sample SAMEA4835796, study PRJEB28245) | human gut metagenome | biome: gut microbiome; material: fecal sample | place: Denmark | collected 2008
GGCATCGTCGCGGTCCCCCACCATGCGCAGCGCAAGGTTATAAACCGTTTTTTCGTACTTCAGCACAAGCTCTTCAAAGGCGTTTGCGTCGCCGCCGAGAACTTTTTCGATTATTTTCTTTTCAGAAACTTCAGTCATACAAGCTCTCTCTTTATACCTTTTATTATTTCCTCAAGCTCATCGAGCGTTTCGACCTTCACAAGAAGCTGCTTATAGTACCCGGCGTATGCAACACCCTTGAGGTACCACGGTATCTGGTGCCGCGCCTCGAGGCAGGCAAGACGCTCGCCGAATTTTTCCGCGTACATTCTCGTGTGCCGCAGCGCAAGATCCATGCGCTCGGCAAGCGGCGGCTTTTCCGGTATCTCTTTGCCGGAGAGCAGTGCGTTTGCCTCGGCAAAAAGCCACGGATCTCCGAACACTCCGCGGCCTGCCATAGCAAGATCGCAGCCGGTGTAGCGCAGGATATGCGCCGCATCCTCGGCGGAAAATATATCGCCGTTTGCGATGACCGGAATGTCGACGGATTTTTTCACCTCGCGGATGATATCCCAGTCCGCGCGCCCGGAGTACATCTGCGCTCTCGTTCTGCCGTGCACGGCTATCGCGGAAGCCCCCGCCTGCTGCATTATTTTTGCAAACTCCACGGCATTGACGCTTCCGCCGTCAAATCCCTTTCGGAACTTGACCGTAACGGGGACATCGACGCTCGACACCACCGCCTGTACTATTTTCCCGGCAAGCTCCGGATCGCGCATGAGCGCCGAGCCGTCGCCGCTTTTGACGATCTTGCCCACCGGGCAGCCCATATTTATATCCAACATATCCGCGCCGGAATATTCGATCGCCATAGGCGCTGCCTGCGCCATTATCTCCGGCTCGTGGCCGAATATCTGCGCGGCAAAGGGTCGGCAGCCGGGCAGATTATAAAGCAGGCTTTTTGTCTTGTTATCGCCGTAGCACAATGCCTTCGCACTGACCATCTCGGTCGTCGTGAGCGCGGCGCCAAGCTCGGTGCATATCGCACGGAACGCAAAATCCGTGACCCCTGCCATTGGCGCAAGCGTCAGCGGGCCGTTAATCTCAACATTGCCTATCTTCACCATAATATATCCAGTCCCACCGGGCAGTGATCCGAGCCCATGATCTCGGGCAATATATAAGCATCCTTTATCTTATCGCGCAGCCTGTCGGACACGACAAAGTAGTCGATACGCCAGCCGACGTTGCGCTCTCTTGCTGCCGCGCGGTAGCTCCACCAGGAATACGCGTCGCGCTTATCGGGGTAAAGCACGCGGAAGCTGTCGATAAACCCTGCGTCGAGAAGCTCTGTAAACTTGCCGCGTTCTTCGTCGGAAAAGCCGGGGTTAAAGTGGTTCGTGTCGGGATTTTTGAGGTCTATCTCGCAGTGGGCAACATTCATATCTCCGCAGACTATGACGGGCTTGAGCTTATCCAGCCCCATAAGATATTCGCGGAAATCATCCTCCCAGCTCATGCGATAGTCCAAGCGCTTTAGTTCATTCTGCGAATTGGGTGTGTAGACGCACACGAGGAAGAACTCATCGTATTCGAGCGTAACTGCTCTGCCCTCGGTCTCGTGTCCGGGTATGTTTCGCCGAACGCTCATGGGCGTGTGCTTTGTAAATATTGCCGTACCGGAATAGCCTTTCTTTTCGGCATAGCTCCAGTAGCTTTCGTATCCGGGCAGATCAAGCTCTATCTGACCTTCCTGTAATTTTGTCTCCTGCAGGCAGAAAAAATCCGCATCAAGCGACCAGAAGATATCCTCAAAGCCCTTTTTTACGACGGCGCGAAGGCCGTTGACGTTCCAGCTTATAAATCTCATTCGTTCAGCCCCCTCGCATCGGAAAGCGCGGCATTGCGCAGCCTCGGCACCTCGCCGGACGCGCCGTTTTTCGTATTCTCGGTTTTGACGGCAACAAGTCGGTTTATCTTAACGCCCATCTCGCGGAACTTGCACTCGTAGTCGGTCATGACTCCGCCCTCGCCGCCGGCATGCAGGTCGTTTGTAACGCTGTGTACCTCCCAACCCTCGGCCTTTATCTGCTCAAGCGACCATGTAAAAAGCGGCAGATTATCCGTCTTGAAGCACACCTCACCGCCCATTGGCAGGATATCGGCATATATCCGCAAAAAATTCGGAGATGTGAGCCGATGCTTTGCGTCGCGGCTTTTCGGCCACGGGTCGCAGAAGTTGACGAAAATGCGCTCGACCTCGCCGGGAGCAAACACCTCGCGCAGCTTCAGTGCGTCCATAGATATAAACCGCATGTTGCCGATCTCTTCGGCGCAGGCGCGCTCCATGGCGATGACCATGGCGTCCTCGACCTTCTCAAGCGCTATAAGCTCAGCGCCGGGATTTTCCTTTGCCGTGCCGACCGTAAAGCGGCCCTTGCCGCAGCCGATCTCGAGCCACAGGCTCTTTCCGGGAAAGCTCTCACGCCATTTTCCGCGCAGTGCGGCAGGCTCGGCTATCTGCACCGCTGCGCACTTTTCCATGCGCGGCTGCAGGTTCGGTTTTTTTCTCATTCGCATTTATCGATCACTCTCCGAAGCTTTATCCATAGTAAAATACCATACATTCGACAAAACATCAATCCGAAAATCATTCAATATCAACACATTTTCGGCAAAAAACCGGACATTTTCTGACATATAACTACTTGAAAACTTAAAAAGCTTATGATATAATGCACTAATCAAATAATTAACACCCCTTTGTTGCGTTTTTAAGGAGAATAAATATATGAAGCGTGTAAAAGTATCTAATAACGTAATCCGCCGCCTTCCCAGATATCTTAGAAAGCTCGATGAGCTTACCGATGCAGGCGTAAGCCGCATATCATCCGGCGAGCTGGGCCGCCAGCTTGGTCTCACCCCCTCGCAGATCCGTCAGGACTTCAGCTGCTTCGGCGAATTCGGCCAGCAGGGCTACGGCTATAAAGTCACCGCACTCCGCGCGGAGATCGCATCCATCCTCGGTATGGACAGGGGCTACAGCGCCATTCTCATCGGCGTCGGCAACCTCGGTCAGGCACTTCTGTGCAACTTCTCGTTCAAGACCTGGGGCTTTGACCTCAAGGCCGCGTTCGACGTTAAGCCGCAGCTTATCGGAACCGATTACGAGGGCGTGAAGATCCACGATATGGCCACCCTGCCGCAGTATCTTTCCGAAAACAAGGTCGATGCCGCTGTCCTGTGTGTTCCGAAGGCTCACGCAGTTCAGACTACCGAGCTTCTCACCTCGCACGGCGTGAACGCCATCTGGAACTTCACCAACGTCGAGCTGACAGCTCCCGAGAGCAGCACCATCGTTGAAAACATCCACTTCTCCGACTCTCTGCTGTCGCTGAGCTACTACATCTCCGAGGATAACGACGAGAAGGCCGCAAGAGCTGCAAGAATGAACAAATAAGCTTACCATTTCAAAAGCCGGCTTTTGGCCGGCTTTTTTCTTTGGAGGGACAACACATGTCAGACACGATAGCCGCCGTCTCCACCGGCACTCAGGTCTGCGCGATAGGCATCGTCCGCATGTCCGGCGGCAAGGCGATCGAAATCGCAGACAGGCTCTTTTCGCCCGTGTCGGGGCGCAAAATGGCCGACTGCGAGGACAGAAAGCTCATCTACGGAAAGCTCTGCGACGAGCAGGGTCGGCTTCTTGATATCTGCCTTTGCACGATAAGCCGCGCCCCGAACAGCTACACCGGCGAGAACACCGCCGAATTTCAGTGCCACGGCTCGCCCGTCGTTCTGCGTGCGGTGCTTGAGGCGGCATTCAGCCTCGGCGCAAGGCAGGCTCTGCCCGGCGAGTTTACAAAGCGCGCTTTTCTTAACGGCCGCATGGATCTTTCCGGCGCGGAGGCAGTCGCGGATATCATCGACGCCGAAACCGCCGAGGCCGCGCGCAACGCTGCCGGTCAGCTCGGCGGAGCAATATCGCGCCGCATCGACGAAATATACGGTGCGCTCACCGACATAAGCTCGCACTATCACGCGGTGCTCGACTATCCCGACGAGGATATCGAGGACTTCACCCTCGCGCGCTATGAGGAAGATATCGAGCGCTGCACGGCAGTGCTTGAGAGCCTTCGCGCAAGCTATGACAGCGGAAAGCTTCTGCACTCGGGCGTTCCGGCCGCGATAGTTGGGCGGCCCAATGCCGGAAAAAGCTCGCTTTTGAACGCCGTTTTGGGCTATGACCGCGCCATAGTCACCGATATTCCCGGCACGACGCGCGACACGATCGAGGAGAAGCTGCGTCTCGGCGGAGTGCTGCTGCGCCTTACCGACACCGCCGGCATACGCGATACCGACGACGAGATAGAGCGCATGGGCGTAACGCGCTCGCGCCGCGCAATGGAGCAGGCCGAGCTTGTTCTCGCCGTCATTGACGGAAGCCGCGAGATAACGCCCGAAGATCTTGAGCTTATAGAATGTGCAGAGAGAGCGCCGCACGGCATCGTCATTTTATCCAAACATGACCTTGGCAGTTTGAGCAAAATGCCCGAAACAACACTGCCGGTAATTGAGATAAGCTCAGTCACCGGCGAGGGGCTGAGCATGCTCGAGGACACGGTGCGCGCGCTGTTTCCCATGCCGGCCGCGCCTGCCGGCGAGATACTGACGAATGCCCGGCAGTTTGACGCCGTTTCACGCGCGCTTGAATCTATGAAGGCTGCCGGCGACGCGATGCGCTCGGGCTGCACGCCCGACATAGTCCTCACCGAGACGGAGGCCGCCATGGCCGCCCTCGGCGAGCTCACCGGACGCACCGTACGCGAGGAGGTCACAAACCGAATATTTGAACGCTTCTGCGTGGGGAAATAGAAAGACAAGAAGCAAAAACAGACGGCTAAGCCGTCTGTTTTTTTACTTTATATACGGAAGTCCTGTCTGGGGGCGCGGATAGAAAAGCACCTTCGGGCAGGCTTTGCCCGTCAGAGCCATTGCGCGCTCAAGCGCTTTCTGCGGATCGCGGATAGGCTCCATTAGCATCGTGCGCGCCTCGTCATCGGTCACGTTCGGGCAGCTCAGGACAATTTTTGCACCCTTGCGATAAATTTTTGCAAGCAGAAGGACATGATCCATCTGGATCTCGTAATGCTCCGTCGTCCACTTTTCTATCTCCGGCAGCGTTTTGCCCGAGCCGAACGCGCGCAGCATATCCGGGGAATTTACGCCCTCGGCGCAGCCGCAGGTGAGCAGCGTAACGATATCGCCGTCGAGTATCTCCGTAAGTCCGATCAGCGCCTTTGCCGACTGATAAAAATCGATATCCAGCGGCTGACCGGGGCAGGTCACGATAACGTCGGGCTTTTCGATGCCGACGCCGAGATAATCGCGCACATATTTGACCGCCGTACTGTGGCACTCAACAAGGCTGCCGGTGAAAACGGCGGCAATTTTCATCTCGTTATTGAGAATGCAGTTTACACCGAAATCTATGCCGAACAGCTCTGCGGCCTCGATCATATCATCGCTCACGGGGTTTCCGTCGATCTTGCCTATGGCCGCGTTGGGATCAAGTATGCGCTCCGGGCGGTGGTTAATGCGTATGGTCTCCTCGCTCGATATGCCGGGCAGGACGGACTTGCGTCCGCCGGAAAAGCCTGCAAACTCATGTGGCTCGACCTTGCCTATCTGAACATGAACGTCACACTCATAAGCACGGCGGTTTACCGTTACGGGCGTTCCGTTCGAGCTGTCGCCGAGGTAGATGAGATTATCCTTGTCAAACGGCGTGTGATTTACGCATTCGACCTTGCCGTAAAGCTCGCCGAGAGCGCACCTCATCTCGTCCTCGGTTGCCGGGCGGTGAACGCCGATGGCAACGAAAAACGTGATATTCTCAAGTTCTATGCCGCCCTTAACAAGCTCATCAACCGCGACCTTCGCCATTGGCGCCGTAGGAATGCCGCGAGTCGCGTCCGATATAAGAACGCAGGCGGTCTTTGCGCCTTTGTCGCGCACTATCTCATGCAGGGTTTTGCCGGAAACAGGCTCGGCAAAGGCTTTTTCTATAGCCGTCACTTCGTCTATCGCCGCAAGCTGCCTTGTCTGCACCATTCCGGCGCAGTTGGCTTCCGGCAGGCGCAGCTCGATGCCGAGCATCGTGTCTTTATATATGCAAACGCCGTCTTTATTTTCTAATGTATACATTGCCGTGTCCTCCAAGATAAGAAAATCGGAGGGGCAGAGCCCCTCCGACTACAATTATTTTGCCATCAAAGCTCGACGTCCTTGCCGCCGGTGAGATCCTCTTCAGGCTTCTCGATGCAGGCATAGTTGCCCTTACCGGTGAAATCGCAGATGAAGTTGCGAAGCTCAAAGAGCGTTACCGGTACGAATGCAACGGGTATTGCCGCGTAAGCCCATGCATAGGGGATCCTGAGTGCGGGCGTCAGACGGAATCCGGCCTTCATGCAGTACTGTATGCCGATGATGACCATGAAAACGCAGATACCGACGATGATAAGCTGCGTAAGCTTGGTCAGGAAATTCTGTACCTTCTTCGGCATGTGCTCCTTGAAGACAACGATCGCGACATGCTCACGGCGCGCTGCAAGCACCGCAACGCTCATCATGCCGAACCAGACGAGCATTATCTTCAAAAGCTCCTCCGACCATGTCAGCGAGTTGTTCAGAACATAGCGGAATATGATGTGAGCCATGAGGATAACTACCATCGATACCAGCACGAGTATGAGCAGCACCTTCATTATCTTGAATACTACTTCGAGGGCTTTGTCAATTTTTTCAACCATTTGTCTTCTCCTTCCGGATGTGTCTTCAGCCGCCTTGGCGGTCAGACGTTAGAGAAATCAGAACTTGGAAATCTGTGCGAGAACGTCCTTAACGTCGTTCATGTACTGATCGACTGCGTCCTGGCCGATGTCCTTTGCAACGAGCTTGATAACGGCAGGCTGTGCAACCTTTGCCATCTCGGCTCTTGCGTCTGCGGATACTTCATTTATCTGCATGCCGTACTTGTCGGCGAGGTCGGCGAGGATGAGATCCTCACGCTCGAGGTTGCAGAAGCGGCTGAATTCCTGAGCGTAGATAGCGCCGGCCTGAACGACCTTCTGATATGCCTGGGGCAGGCTGTTGAAGAACTCGAGGTTGCAGACCAGAGGCATTGCGTCATAGATGTGGTTGGTCAGCGACAGGTACTTCTGGACCTCATAGAGCTTCTTATCGGTGACGTTTGCGATGGGGTTCTCCTGTGCGTCAACGACCTTCTGAGACAGGGAGATGTACAGCTCCGAGAATGCTACGGGAGTCGGGTTTGCACCGAGTGCGGAGAAGGACTCCATGTGGTTGTTATTCTGCATGGTGCGCAGCTTAACGCCCTTGAAGTCGTCAATGCTGTTGATAGCGGAAACGTTGCTGGTGACCTGGCGCATGCCGTTTTCCATGTAAGCCATGCCCTTGAGGCCCTGAGCTTCCATCTTATCGAGCAGGTTGGTGCCGACATAGCTGTCGAGAACCATCCAGGCTTCGGTGTAGGAATTGTAAACGAAGGGGATGTCCATTACTTCGAACTCGGGAACGTAGGATACGACCGGAGCGAAGGATGCAACTGCCATCTCGAGGTTGCCCTGAGCGACCTGCTCAAGAGTCTCTTCCTCGCCGCCGAGCTGACCGGAAGCGCAGACCTCTACCTGGACCTTGCCGTTGGTGTGGGACTCAACGTACTTCTCCATCTGATACAGACCGAGAGTTGCGGGGTAAGAGTCGGAGTTTTCGCAAGCGATGCGGATGGTGTAGGTCTCGTCGCCTACATCCTCGCTGCCGGCGCTGTTACCGCCGTTACCGCCGTTGCCGCAGGCGCACAGTGCAAACACCATGACCAGAGCAAGAAGCAGTGCAATGATTCTTTTTGACATTTTCATTTCTCCTTTTTAATTTTTCGTTTATGTTGGTTAACTAACGACTATGAGAGATAACCCATCGACTCCGGCAGCCACAGAGCGATATCGGGAACAAAGGTCACGAGCAGCAGTATGGCTATCGTTGTCAAAAGGAACGGCAATGCTTCTTTTGCCGTTTCCTCTATACGGACGCCTGCAATGGGGCTGGTGACGAACAGCGTGACGCCGAAGGGCGGAGTTGCAAGACCTACGACGAGGTTTATGCAGAACACGAGGCCGATGTGCAGAGGATTGATGCCGATCGCCCATGCTATGGGGGCGATGATCGGAGCGAGGATAACGGTGGATGCGTAGTCATCCATGAACATGCCGCAGACAAGAAGCAGCACGTTGACAAGCAGCAGGAAGCCCCACTGCGGCATCTGGCTCAGAGGCTCGATGAGCAGGCTCATGACGCGCTCGTTTGCGATGCCCCATGCCATTGCAGTGCCTGCGCCGGCGAGGATGAGAAAGAGGCCGGAGGTGGAGGCAGCTTCAATGATCATATCGGGGATATCCTTGAGCTTGACGGAGCGATTCACGAAGAAAGCGATGATCGCACTGTAAACAACTGCAACGCCGGATGCTTCGGTGATCGAGAATATACCGCTGAATATACCGCCGAGGATGATGACCGGCAGGAAGAGAGCCGGCAGAGCCTTAAGGGTAGCCTGTCCTTTTTCCTGCCATGTGGACTTGCCGTAGGACGGATATCCGCGCTTTTTCGCGGTGCGGTGTGCAATGATGCACTGCATGAGAGCTATAAGGATAGCCGGGGTAACGGCCGCCATAAACAGGCCGGCTATAGAGGTGTTGCCGACTGCCGTGCAGTACAGGATCATCAGCACGCTCGGCGGCATGATCGGGCCCAGCAGCGAAGCCGAGGACATGACCGCCGCCGAGTATGCCGGCGAGTAGCCTTCCTTCTTCATCATGGGGATGAGGAAAACGCCGAGGGACGCAGCCGATGCGACCGCCAAACCGACGATCGAGCCCATCAGCAGCGATGCACCGATAGTGACGATAGCGATGGCGCCCTTGAAGTTGCCGAACCACACGTTAACGAATTTGACGAGCGATTCAAGCAGGCCGCCGCGCAGCATAAGCTGGCCGGTAAGTACGAAAAACGGTACTGCGAGGAATGAGAAGCTGTTCATGCCTCCGTACATTTTTATTGCGAGCTGGACAATGTTGAGGTCTGCCGAAAGCAGGTAGACCACAGTGGTGATAAGAAGGTTGTATGCGATTGGCAGGCCGATTATCATCAGTGCCAGGAAGCATACGATCATCAGTATCAATGACGTTGACATAGCTTCTCTCCTTATAGGCTCTCCGAGATTTGTTTAGGTACGCGGCTGCTGTGCATTTTTTGTGTATTTTGTGGGATGCACAGTTTATACCGCGTTGTTATCATTATAACTGTTTTTGTGAAAAAATATATAACTATATTAACTTGAATTATTAAAATAATAATTTTAGTATTTTCTGTACAAAATAATACTGCACTTTTTGTGCATAAATTTCTGTTGACAAGCTTAAATTTATAGCTTTTTAACAATCTTTTTTAAATTGCATGTTAAAGGGCTTTAAAAAATATAACTCCGTTAACGAGAAACGAAATTATCCGCCGCTTTGTTTGACTTTGCATTCATTTATCATTATAGTAAAAATACATTCGCGATATATTGCTATACCGTTCACAATACCTGTTGGAGGAATGACATATGCAGAAAAAGATCAAGAACCGTGAGGCACTGCTCTCCCACGGCGACATCGACGGAAGAAAGATCGTTCTGGACATCACCGAGAAAACACTTCAGCATCTCGACGCTTACGAGCGTATCAAGAGCATAGCCCACATGGAAGGCGACGTGCTGTGCATCGGCTCGCGCCGCTGGGATCTGAGCAAGAAGCGCAACGTATATCTGCTCGGCGCAGGCAAGGCCTGCAACCATATGGCCATGGCCGTTGACGAGATCCTCGGCGACCATCTTACGCGCGGCATTGCCATAGTTAAAATAAAGGAAGACACCGACGTTTTCCGCAAGACCGATGTATATGTCGGCGGCCACCCCCTGCCCAACGAGGAGGGTCTGCGCGCATGCAAGGAGATCATAAAGCTCGTTGACAGTGCAAACGAGGATGATCTTTTTATAGTAGTAATAAGCGGCGGCTCCTCGGCTCTCATGAGCTGCCCCATCGAGGGAATAACTCTTCAGGACGAGATCGACACCACCGACGTTATGCTTAAGTCCGGCGCAGGCATTTATGAGATAAACGCCATCCGCCGCCACATCTCCGCCATGAACGGCGGAATGCTCGCAAAGCGCATCCGCTCTCGCGGCGCAGAGCTTATCGGCTTCGGCATCTCCGACGCGGTCGGCACTCCGGCGACTGGCGATATCGGCGAGCCGTACAAGAACTACAAGGGCACTCCCATGGGTCCGGATCAGACCACGCTTGAGGAGGCACGTCAGGTCATCCGCGATTACGACGTTGCAGACCGTCTGCCCAAGAGCGTTGTTGACTACCTGATGAACGTAGGTCCCGAGGGTGAAACTCCCAAAGCGTTCCCCGAGAACACCTATTTCCTGATAAACAGTCTGCCCGACTCCTGCCTGACGGCAAAGCGCATATCCGAGGAGATGGGCATCCCGGCAATAATCCTCACCTCCTACCTTGAGGGCGAGGCCAAGGACGTCGGCACGGTGTTTGCCTCCCTCGCGCGCGAGATCCAGAACTACGGCAACCCCATAAAGCCGCCCTGCGTCCTGCTGTGCTCCGGCGAAGCCACCACCAAAATTCTCGATAACTCCACCATCACCGGTCACGGCGGCCCCGGTCAGGAGCTTACGCTTTCCTACTCCATCTCCGGCAAGAAAGCGCCCGGCTGCGTCTGCCTGTCGATCGACTCCGAGGGAACCGATGGCACGACCGTCGTTGCAGGCGGTATGACCGACTCCACAAGCTATGACACCGCATGCGAAAAAGGCATCGACGTTTTTGAAAATCTGCGCGGCCACGCCTGCTTTGAAGCGCTCGACGCGATCGGCGACGCAGTGTTCACCGGCAACACCGGCACAAATCTGTGCGATTTTAATATAATGTATGTTCCCGAGCTGCCTGCCAAGAAGCTCAAGGGCAGCCGCATCAAAAAGGTTCACGCACGCCAGATCATCGACTGCAAGTGCCGCCCGATGGTCGAGGTTGACGTCATCACCGAGGACGGCTCGATTGGCACGGCAGCAGCTCCGACCGGCTCCTCCGTCGGCATGCACGAATCCTTCGTTCTGCGCGATAACGATCCGGCCGAGTACGACGGCATGTCCGTACACAAGGCGGTAGCAAACGTAAACGACATAATCGGTCCTGCGCTCATCGGCATGGATACCCTCGACCTCGATGCCATCGACAGAAAGATGATCGAGCTTGACGGCACGGACAACAAGTCCAAGCTCGGCGGCAACGCGATCTACTCCGTATCCGTTGCAGCTTACCGCGCAGCCGCGGCAAGCCTCAAGCGTCCGCTTTACGACTATATCGCAGGCGGCGATATCAAGACCGTCCCCATCCCATCCTTCAATGTTCTCAACGGCGGCAACAATGCCGGCATAAAGCAGGCGTTCAACGAGTTCATCGTCATGCCCTACCGTGCATCGGATATCGAGCAGGCAGTCGAGATAGCCGTCAAGGTCTTTAACCGCCTCGGCAAGGTCATCCGCGAGTACACCGGCTCCGAGCCTCGTGTCGGCGGATCGTTCGGCTGGTGCGCTCCCTCCGAGGATCCCGAGGTCTGCCTGAACCTCATCCAGAAGGCGATCGACGACTGCGGCTACACCGAGCAGTGCGCCTTCGCGCTCGACTGCGCCATGAGCGAAATGTACGACCGCGAGAGCAAGACCTATTACCTCAACGGTAAGCAGGTCACGACCGACGAGGTCATCGCCTATGTCAAGGCCCTGACCGAGAAGCACAACTTCGTGTTCATCGAGGATATGCTCGACGAGGACGACTGGGACGGCTTTGAGAAGGCACACAAGGAGATCACTCGCACCTTCATCATTGCCGACGACTTCACCGTTTCCAACCCCGAGCGCATCCGCAAGGCATATGACCGCAACAGCATCGACGGCTTCATCCTCAAACCCAACCAGGTCGGCACCATCTCCGAGGCGCTCGAGTCCCACCGCTTCGCCAACGAGCACGGTCTGTTCTCGATAACCTCCGGCCGCAGCGGCGGCGTTGTCGGCGACGTTGTAATGGATCTCGCAGTCGGACTTCAGATACCGTTTATCAAAAACGGCTGCCCGCGCTCCGGTGAGAGAATCGACAAGCTCAACTTCCTCATGCGCGTAAAAGACAGCTACCCCGGCTGCCACATGGCGAAGATCGACGACATAGTTAAGTTCTAAAAACGCAAACAGCCGCCGCAGTCAATTGACTGCGGCGGCATTTTAATTTATTCGGTTTTATGCGATGCTGCCCTTATCGTTGACGGCTTTTACAGCCAGCATCGAATAGTTCCAGTTATTTTTCATTGCAAGCTCCGCGCCGAAGGGGTCCTTTATGCGGAAGCTTTCTATCATAAGCTTGTGGTCGTTATAGGATGTTCCCATCGTGTTGTCGCGGAAAAACATATAGTCGAGCCGCGCAATATGCACCCAAAGTGCCGAGCAGAATTCTTCGATATATTCGTTTCCTGCGATCTCAAGTATTTTTTCGTGAAAGTTCTTGTCGGCCATGAGAATGCTCTCGGCATCATTCCGACGCTCCGTCACCTCGCCGAACACGGCGTTGAGCCTTTCAAGCTCCTCAACATCGGCAGCATCGGCCTTTTCCACCGCAAGGCGAACGGCAAGGCATTGCAGGGTCTGCATCGGCAGATAGTAGCTCTCGATATCGTCCAGCGCAAGGTCTGCGACTATCGTCGCCCTGCCGGGATAGGTGAAGATGAGCTTCTGCTGCTCGAGCATTTTCAGCACCTCGCGCACCGGCGTGCGGCTCACATTAAAATACTCGGCGATCTCCGTGTCGGATATTTTCTCGCCGGGCTTGAGCTGCATAACTGTTATCCAGTGCTGCAAAGTTTCGAGTATGTCGGCTTTCGTAAGCGTATCTTTTCCTGCATACGAATAGTTTGGAAGCGGCATATTTCGCCCTCCATTATAGCTTTAATGATGCAATTATAGCATCGCAAAAACACGCCGTCAAATCATTCCTTGCAATATCAGCCTGCATATTGTACAATAAGTATCGGAAAGTATTATTTAGAACATATGGAAGGACGGGTGAATATGCTCTTCACCTCAAAAGTAAGTGCCGCATACGGCAAACTGACACATTCACAGAAGGTAGTCGCAAATTACGTTGACGAAAATTATGAAGATATAGCCTTTTCCACGCTCGAGGAGCTGGCGGAAAAGATAGGAGTAAGCACGACAACGGTCATTCGCTTTGCCCGTGCGCTTGACTATTCAGGCTTTTCCGAGATGCAGGACAGCATAAAAAAGGAGATCCAGACCAAAGGCTCTCTGCCGGACAGGCTCGAGCGCGCTGTAGTATCGTCCGGCAACGATCTGCTCGAAGAGGCTTTCTCGACCGACATCAAAAACATTCAGCTCACCCTCGCCGGGCTGCATGCTGACGATCTTGAAAAAGCTATTGAAATGATCAGCGGCGCAAACAAGATATATGTTCTCGGCATGCGCAGCAGCTTTTCGCTCGCGCACTACATGGTATCGCGCCTGGGCGAGATAAAGCGCAATGTGCATTTTATTCAGACCACCGGCCTTATATACCCCGAAGAGATAGTCAACGCAGAGTCCGGAGACGTGTGCATTGCCTATATCTTCCCCCGTTATTCGCGCATCGGCATAAACATTCTTGCGTGGATGCGCAGCCACGGAGTCAAGGTCGTGCTGTTCACGTCAAACAACGATCTACCCGTCAAGGCCTACGGCGACGTGTGCTTCAACTGCTCGATAAAAAGCGTTTCATGCAAAAACTCGCTGACAGCTCCCATGTGCCTGACAAACTACCTCGTCGCGGAGCTTGCCCTTCGCAATTACGAGGAGGCGCACGACGTGCTCTCGCGAACCGAGGAAATACTCAGCACCGGATTTTATCTCGGAATTTAATATTTACAAAAAACGGCTTCCCTTAGGCCGGCTGACATAAGAAAACATACGGTTTCGAAACAATCTTTTTCGCCCCTGCGGCGTCCAAAGTCTTGAGAATACGACAGTATGCTCTCGGGCTTTGTCCTTGCAGGAACAAAAAATCTCAGCTTCAAAACTGCAAAGCACCAAAAAAGACGGAGCAAGTGCGAGGTCGAGGCGCGGCGGCGCAGGCATACTTTGTGTATACCAAGCCGTCGCAACGAAGACATTCGTGCTTGCTCCGCCTTTTTTGGCGTGTGTTTTCTTGTGTCAGCCGGCCTTTGGGAAGCTGTTTTTCTATTTATCCAGCGCTATGCCCATGAGCGCCTGCTTTATGCGGAATATCTGCGTTGCCTGGGCGACGTTGAAATCGTCAAGCTGCTTATTGAGCTTATCTATCGCGGCAAGTTGGTTTTGCGTAAGTCCAAGCGTTTTTTCGCCGCCGTCAGATGCCTTGCGGCTGACAACGATGCCGTCGGCATCGAGCTTTGCTTTGCTTATTATCTCCTCGGCTTTCGCGTTTGCGTCCTTTATCATTTCGTCGGCCTTTGCCTGCGCGCCCATGATAAGCTCGGCGACCCGCTCCTTGGAAAGCCCAACATCGTTTATCTGCCGGCGCAGCTCGTTATTTTCCTCGATAAGCTCCGCAAACGCGGCCTTGATCTCCTCCATCCGGGCATCGACCTTGTTGGCGTTGTAATACTTCTGCTTTGCGATATCAAACGTTATGCCGTCAAAAAACTCCATCGTCACTGACATATTTCACCCTCCGCACTCTGTATACATATATAGAGCTAATATAGCGCATTTTGCGCAAAAATTCAATGCACTTTTCACAGTCGCGCGGAAGATTTTTCTTATGTTTTTCTTAAAGGTATTGACAAATTGTGAATTTATGAATAACATGTTAACAGCAGTGTCTTTAGGCACATAAACGCAAAATTTAATTAAAGGGGAGAAAAATGAAGAAATCAGCTCTTACCACCACGATCAGCATCCTGCTCATCGTCGCGTCGCTGTTCGCGCTTATCGCCGCCGGGTTCGGCGTCAAGGACGGACTTGCGATAAAGCAGTACAAGGAAGAGGATGCGAAGGCGGCAGACGTTGTAGGCGATCTTGAAAAGGCCATCGGCATGCTCAAGGAGAACGAGGCAGCCTATCTTGAAGGTGTCGGGACCTACGCCAAGGGTCTGAGCGACTATGCAGCCGGTCAAAAGGCCTATAACGAGGGCAAGGCTACTCTTGCTCAGGGCTATAAAGACTATGATGAGGGCAAGGCAACGCTCGCGCAGGGCTACAAAGACTATGCCGCCGGCAAAAAGGCGCTTGAGGAAGGGCGCGCAAAGGTCGCGGCAGGTCAGGCGATGATCGACGCGAACACCGACGCCTACAACGAGGGCAAGGCGCTTCTTGCAAAGATCGAGCCGCTCATGCCGCTGCTGAACACCTATATCAAATTCCGCGACGGCAGCGTCGCAAAGCTGCCCGGCTTTGACAGCGCGCAGGCATGGTTTGTCGGCAAGGTCGCACCCATTGCCGAACGCTTGGGACTTTCCATCCCGGCAGACGTGACCGATTTCCCTGCCTACGTTCAGAACATGGTGGCAGAGGGCAAGGCTATGCTCAAGCAGTACGAAGACGGCCTGAAGGAGCTTGAGGCCGGCAAGGCAGAGCTTGCAGCCGGAGAGCAGCAGCTGGCCGAGGCCGAAAAGCAGCTTGCGCAGGGCGAGAAGGATCTCGCAGCCGGAAAGAAGGCTCTTGAAGACGGTGAGAGTGAGCTTGCGGCAGGCGCAAAGGAGCTTGCCGACGGCGCAGCTCAGCTCGAGGCCGGGCGAAACGACCTTGAGGCCTTCGAGTCCGGTATGGCGCTTGTTGACGAATACACCATGGTGTGCTTCAAAAACGAGCCTATATACCGCCACAACGGCGATATGGCCGTTCCCGGTCCCGAGCAGCGCCTCGGCTCCGACTTTGACTGGAAAAAGTACGACGAAAACGGAAACCTCATGACGCTGCGCACCGGTGAGCCGTATCTGGATCTTGACCAGTGTCTCGTCGTCTGCAAGAGCTTCCGCGAGTCGGTCGATCACCACGTTGCCGACGTAACGCACGAGCTTTACATGCGCCTTGGCCTGTATGTCGCGCTCGCCGTCGCCGCCGTGCTCGGCATCATCGGCGGCATACTGGGTCTTGTCGGCAAAAAGGGCGCGTTCGTGCTCGGCATCATCACCGCAGTGCTTGCAGTCGGCTGCAACATCTTCGGTCTGCTGACCCGTTATCACGGCTACACCTATCCGCTCAAGGACGGAACCTATTCCGGCACCCTGCAAATAATCGCGATAATCACCTTTGCGCTTGTCGCGCTCGGCTTCCTTATCGTGACCGCCGCGGCAAAGAACGAAGCCGCAAAGCAGGCCTCCGAAGCCTGAGATTACACATTTTTCGAGCGCCCCGAAGGGGCCGGCTGACACAATAAAATATAAGCTGACAAGAGCCGAACCCCTATCGCC
>ULVW01056621.1_pt1 | contig 16497 bp, 11 predicted proteins | sample 1959801 | NCBI WGS metagenome assembly ULVW01 (sample SAMEA4835796, study PRJEB28245) | human gut metagenome | biome: gut microbiome; material: fecal sample | place: Denmark | collected 2008
GTTTCAATACCGACAACGGTATCAGGAGGGCTACAATATGCTTAACAGCATGCTCCCGTCTCTTGAGACAGAGGTTTCAATACCGACAACGGTATCAGGAGGGCTACAATTGATATAGAGAAGATTCTTGTTCTTTCTGCGCTCTTTCGTTTCAATACCGACAACGGTATCAGGAGGGCTACAATATCAACCTTTCCAACATCAACGTCAACAACAGCATGTTTCAATACCGACAACGGTATCAGGAGGGCTACAATACTGTGCCCCTGAGCCCTTGGGGTTACTGGCCCCAGATGAGTAAAATGGAAAACCTCATCGATTTTCCGACTTTTTCGAGTCTCCGGCAGCAAGCTCTGTTCGCTTTTTGCGTGGCGACGACCTCCGAAACGCTTGTCCTGCAAGGGCTCGCGGTGTTCGGTAAAAAATCGGAAAACCTCCGGCCTTTTGGGCGGTCAAAAAGGTTTTCTATCTTTCGATAGTATACCATCATATGAAGATTTTGTCAAATTCAGTCAAAAAATGAGCAGCAAACGTCATCTGCTTGCTGCTCATCACTTATATCATGTCAATCATACATGTAGCAGAGTCGCTCCACAATCTCTTCATCGCTGAGCTCACTGCCAGACTGGCAGAAGTTCTTCACCATATCGTCTTTTGCCTGAGACGCTGCTCCCTTATCACCGATCAACTCCATGAACTCTCGTTTTCCATTCGCAATGATGGCCGCGATAATGGGACCGCCATTCTTGATGATGGAAGCTGATTTTTCCATGTACGCCTTCGCGATATCTTCCTTCCCCTGCTGATGCGCGAGAATAGCCAGATACTTGTAAATGATCTCCCACGGATGGCCGTTGATCTGGTCTTCAGAATGATACCGACGGAACGTCTTCTCGATATCGAGCAAGTCGGTACGCAGGCTCCCTTTGATTCTGTCACGATGCATTTTGCAGAGACCCTTGAGGAATACAAAGAAGGCAAACTTCAAGGTGAAGCGCGGCTTATCGCCTTGACCTGCTTTCATCAGGAAATCGAACTGCTTATGTGCATCTTTTTCTCCGCCGAAGTAAATGGCGGCATATTCATCATATTTCGCCGCATCGCCTTGCTCGATATAATAATGAAGCAGATAGGACAGTGTAATGAAATAATCTACAGACGACTTGTCGAAATGACCAAGCGCTTCGACAAAGGATTCCTCTGCCTGCGAATCTTTGAGGAAAGCATATGCCTGGCCGCACTGGCTCAGTGCACGGCCATACGTCACAGAACCAGCGGCCTCATTGCCAAACAGCTTGCCGCGCATCTGGCGAAGTTCATCCGCATAGATGACGATGATCTCCGCGACTTCTTTCGCCGCCTCGAAGTCCAGCACATCGTTGCGCCAGACCGAATATTTATTGAGGGTGCGCAGATACATCTCGACATCGACCGACGAAGCCAACTCCTTGCACTTCTCGAAACATTTCCCCGCTATATCACTATGCCCCGTATGATTGCAGGCCGAGAATCCAGCATCATAGAACTCAAAAGCTGCAGCCTTGTCCAGCTTGCCTTCTGACAGCCGGTTCTCCACTGTGTCGCGCAGTTTCTCAAAGATGTAGACGAGACAGTCCTGCTGGAGGTTCTCACTGTAGGAATACTGCTGGAACTTACTGAGGGACGATACCAGAGCATCTTTCTTAGCATGGCGGCAGAGCGCATTCTCAAGGAGCGGGAACCAGTACTTCTGATAGAACGCTGCGAATCTGCTCGGGGACATCTTCGCTTCAAAGGACAGCTGCAGGGCAGTGAAGTAGTCACCATGCTCATAGGCACGCCATGCCTGGTCGAAGAGCACATCTACGTCGTCGTACGCAAAGAAAAGATTCTGCGAGGAGCCGTTCAGTTCATGTGCCTGTTCTGCAAAGCAATTGAGCCAATCCACAGGGCTATTGCCAGTCCTGTTCCAGTTGAGCAGCGAGCAGATGGAGTCCGCCATATAGAGGAACACCATGCGCTTGATTTTCTTGTCATTGGCTGGCCCATAGTAGATGGAATTGACACTCATTTGGTCCACTTCGATGTCAGTACGTCCCTCTGCTATAATTTCACGGCTGATTGCTGCACGGTAGTTATTGTCATTGGCAATCTGCAGGTATTTCTTTTTGTCGCTATCACGCGGCTCTTCTTTGTCAAACTTGTAGTCCTTGTAGCCTAGCTGATAGTATTCATTGATCTTGTCCCGCAGCTTATTGTCGAGCACAACCATGCGGGTCGGCAAGTCAAAATGGACTTTCCGTATATCAGGGCGATGCGGATTATGAAAAATCAGGCGGGAAACAACATCTTCTGCCATATGCATATAGAGATTGCTGGCAAAATCGTCCTTGACAAGCTTGCAGAGATCTTTCCCTTTCAAGCTCTGCTTTCCCTGATTGCTCTTGATCTGCATGAAAAGAATGTACTTGCCACGGCGCGGAAAGCGCGTGAGGGCCTTCTTCTGATACGTGCCATTGCGCAGGAACTCACCCAGTGATGCACCAACTTCCTTCTTCGTCTTGGCAACGTAACCACTGTTATTCCCTGCATGGCTGATATGAAGAGTCTCCGGAAAGTGACCGCCAGCTTTCGCGCAGACATTCTGGTAGTAAGCGATGATTCGTTCCCGTTCATATTCGGTGTCCGCTTCATCACCATTATCATCGTATAGCAACCCAGCTAAGAATGTTGCCTCGTCGCTCTCGCGGTTCAGTCCCTCGAAATCGCCATTCTCGTCCAGTGCAATTGTGATCATATTATTTATCCCCTTTCCGTGCACGCATGGCTTCAATATCACGGATATTCTCTTGCATATAATCAATCAGGCTTTCTGCCGTATCAAATATGCCCTGCTGCTCTTTGGCATGGTTTGCATGATTGCGCTCATTTTTGATGACGGCATACGCATCGATGACATGATTGAACTTCTCAGGGTCTGTCTTGATAACGAAATCTCCCGAATCCACGAGTCTCCATCTCACGTTGAAAGAACCGCGCTCACCGATGCCGCCAGCCAGATGGACAATATCTCTTTGCTGGATTTGTCCCTTCAGAAAATTCATGATGGATTTCCTCTTTTTGAACACGTCCTCACCCGGCCACTGATCTGGAGAGATAGCTTCTTTGTTATTCCAATACAGTTTGAGGACAAGATTCTGCAAGATACGGTATTTACCAGGGGGATTGATTTTCTCTGGATTATCCCATAGAGATGAAACCCAGTCGAATATATTCACTAAAGCATCAATGCTTCGTATATGGACAATCTCAGAGGATTGATCTAGCTCCTGAAAAGCAACTCTTGCCTGCTCTCCAGTAGTATGTTTTTCTATCAGACTCTTGAAAAGTGAATACAAGGATTTATTCTGTTTTTCCAAAGCAGATTGGACGGCTTTCTCACGCTCTTTTTTCGCTGCTTCATCGTCATTACCGTAGTGATTCAGGAAATAAAATCCTCTCGTATATTTTTTCCCATGTTTTTTGTACTGCCCTTCCAAGAAAGCCCGGCGGTCTTTATCTTCTGTCATCGCAATAAAGCCGTTATGTCGGTCAAACAGGAAATCTGGGATGCTTTCCGTATACAGGGTAAGTGCCTGTTGCAGCAGGCCCTGATTGAGGCACCACTTGATCAGCGAGAGCGAATCGTGTTCTCCCAGAAGGTCGCTGTAGTCCTTGTGGATCTGCGGGAGCAGCTGGAACATCAGCATGTCATTGAGCCGCACATCATCATTGGATTCGATGACCGTATCAAGCCTGTGCTCGACATTCTCCCATTTCCTTTCGAACGTCTCGATGGCCTGCTTCAGATGGTCAATGGCATCGACGAAGCGCCAGCGGCGGCAGAGCTTGACCTCATCTGCAAATTCTCCCATGGCCAGCAGCAGGTCATCGAGTTCGGCAGAGATATTCCTATTCTGGAAGTATCCCTGCAGATCTTTGACACTGCCGAAATTAACGAATTCTTCGGCACCAGCAATCAGGTTATAGAATTTATACACATCATTGATCTGTTCGATTTTCCCGACGCGCTTGCTGCTGATCCAGTTCGAATAAAACAATGAGCCAATCTCGACGTCATTGTACTGCAGCAAGCGGATAATGTTGATGAGCATCATGATTGCATGGCGTGGTCCGCCAGTACAATCTGCATGCAGGACAATCTTGACATCAGGATTCGCCTTGCGCATCTCATCGATATCTTCCTGGATCTGACCTGCAATCCTCAAGGTATAGGACAAGGTACGATTCATAGCCAGAGAAACGTTGTTCTCACCGAGATGCGGCTCGGGGATAATGCGCCATGCGTCCTCACTTAGGATATCCTTCATGCACATCTTAGTATAATCCAGATGCGTGATGTCATGGTTCTCATATTGATACGGCAGCAGCCGCTTCTGTCCATCTTTCTCCTGCATGTACATGAGCTTGCCCTGTACTGTCTGGGTGGCAAAGGCATAGATGCGATTGATTTCCTGTCCCTGTTCATGGAGTTCCTGATAGAGCAGCCGCACAGCGGATTCATTCGTTGTCTTCACTTCACGATTGATTTGCGGATATTCCGAGGCACGGACTTCTCCATCCTTATCGGTCTTGACGTCACTGAGAACCATGACCATGAGATTCTTGGTAAGGGGATAATGTTCCTCCATATTTTCTGCCTCCTATAGTATTGAGATGGATTCATCTTTGATTCTGCTCTACTGTGATCTCCACAGCATTATCTGACAGGCGGTTCTTCTTGCGGTCCATGCGCTTTGCCAGCGTGAAGCGGACGGATGAACCTTCTGTCAGATATTTCCGGCCAGTTCGCACATTGGCAAAGGAAAAGAAGTAGGATTTCCCATTTACCGCATCAATGAAGCCGCTCCGGCCGGACGGCAGGATTTTCTTGATCTGTCCCTCCAGGAAGACTTTATCTTTGTCACGCTGTGTGCGCCAGAAATCCCTGAGCTCTCGCAGTGTGGCCTGCTTGTCCATCGCGGCGATGTCTTCTGGGATTGTCCCCGAAAAATGGTGTGGCCTGATTTTCCATCCGTTCTCTTCACGGATAAGGTCAATGAGATGGTACTGCAGCATGGCCATGCGTTCATAGCCAGCTTCATTCAGAAACGATGCTGTTTCCTCGTAGAACTGCACACGCATACCATGATTCGGATCCATCAGGGCAGCTGCACCGATATGCTTCAACGCCGCATCCTTATCGTTTTCCATCACGGCAATCCGATGGCCGAGCATGTCTATCTTCCAATGACGGGCAGGCCCCCGTAGCAGATGTTCTAAGGATGACTTCGCATCAGCCGTCCGCTTCAATTCAATGAGGGATTCGATTTTTCTGAGCGGTATCCATACATCATTATTGCTGTGAAAATGACGGATGACTGCTAGAGCCTGATCACAGCAGGAGATGCATGCATCATACTGCTTCAGTTTCAAGAGGCTCTTGCTCTTATAGGCATACCATTTCTCCTGTTCGGATGCCAGCCGTCTCACTTTGCCGCCATCCTGTTGATACGTTCTCTCCTCTTGCGGCAGTTTCTTGGGGTCCAGATAATCCAGATAGTCATTCGCCCGCTGGTAATCGATCTTCTGCCCAATCCATCCCGACAGGATTGCCCTGACGACCTGCCCGATAATCAATGCCACAGGTGAATACGGCCCCTGCTTCCCATGATGCAGGACGAAATCAACCTGCTTGAGATAGCGCGCATTATCGTCCGTCTTGAAGTCGTGCTCCTTCAGATGCACATGATAAACGGCCCAGCCCATCCTGTCGTCGAGCATGGAGGATGACGGATAGGCATGATGGAACTCACGATAGAGCTGCAGGCAATCTTCATAGCGCTTCATCCTGTAGAGCGCCGTCATTGCGAAAACATAGTCCCACTCCTGCCAGGGCTGTTCATCTTCCCCTTGGCAGTGCTTGTCCCAGAACGAGCATACCTTCTGATAGGCATGCTGTTGGTTCAATCCTCTCAAATCCATAAATCCATCTCCCGCATCGTCGCATTTCTCAGCGTATAATCACATTCTAATATTACTAATGATTCAACAAAAAAGCTCCAAATCCTGCCCGAGCAATACAGTCCTTTCAGCCCTCTTTATTAACGGAAACATTCCCCATTGAATGCCAGGCGGCCTGCAGTCGCTCGATGATGGCTTCGCGCATGTCTGCGGGGGCGAGGACGGTTGCGGCGGCGCCGAGGGAGAGAATCTGCTGCAGGATCTCGTGACGATCGAAGTCATAGTAGTAGAGCTGTATCGTGTAAGTGTCGGTTTCCTCGTCGTAGCTAGCCTCTTTGTCGTAGCTTGCAAACATCATGAAGCAGCGCTCGACGGCGTTATTCCGGCGCTCGATGCGCAGGGTCACGCTCTGGCGGCGGCTAGCGAGGAACTGCTGGAAAGCTTCTTCGGTACCTGCAGGGATTGGCGCATCAAGGCACTGGACCGACTCGAGGCTCGCGACGCGCATCTTGATGGCGCGTGCCTCTTCTTCCTGCCAGATGATGAGATAGAAGCGATTGGCCACCGCGTCGTATTCAAGGCGGCAGGGCGAGCAGATGCCCTCGTGGAGATTCCCTCTGCTGTCGCGATTAGCGTAGGCAAGCTGGTGCTTCTCGCGCAGGGCCTGCCAGATGGTCGCGAGGCGTGCCTGCAGGGCCGTGCGGTCATCGCCCTGTTCCTGCACAATCTGCCAAATTTCGCGCGGCCACTCGGGGATGGCGGCGAGCTTTTGGAGCAGCTTCTCACGCAAATCAGCAGACAGCAGGAAGGCGGCACCGGGGTCTTCGAGCATCGCGCGGAGCCAGCTGACCTCCACTGTCGTCGCGCGTGGAGCGATGGCTTTATTGAGAAAGAGCTCAGCCGTACCATCGGGCTGGAAGAGGAAAATCGTGTCGATGAGCTCATTGGCTCGTTCAAGGCTGCCCCAGTCGAGATTCGGCAGCTGTTGCAGGATATCCGTGCGCGTCATGCGCTCCCCCGATGCGATCGCGTTGATGATGCGGCAGAGCGCCAGGAAGAGGTCCGAGTGGAGTTCATGGAAGATTGGGGCGTATGCCATAATGTACGAGTGCCTCCTCAATATCTTTTTTCATGCGTTCGGCGAGATGTGCGGGACCGTCTTTCTCGACGCGCACGACGGGATAGAAGGTCCGAATCCACGGCATGAGCTTGAGGTCATCGACCGTCTCGAGCGTGGCGTGCAGCGTGCCCTGGCCGTCGTCGTGGAGGACGGCCTCGGGCTCGTGCTCCCGGATGCGATAGATGAGATGTTCGCGTCCGCGCTCGTCATCATGGCGGAAGGCAAGTTGCAGTTCATGGCGCTCTGGCGGCGTGACTTCAGGCTGCTGCTTGGCGGCGCGCGCAGGCTGGACATCCTGCATGAGGTCGATGCGGTACGACTGCGCGATTGTGAAGCGCTTCGAGACAGCACGGCGCTTGCGGACGGCGAACAGGTATTGACGGCCCGATTCGAAATCCGTGACGAGCTGCAACGGGATGGCCACGACGCCCTTGCCGCGGTAGCTGAAATGCACGGCGCGGCGCTCCACGATGCAACAGGCAAGCGCGTAGAGTACATCGTCGTCGAGGATGCGCGTGATCGTCATGTGTTTGAACTGGCATGGCACCTCACCGCAGCGCGCCGCAGGATAATGAGCGCGCAGGCTCTGTTCGAGGAAGTAGCCGGGCATACCCAGCAGCGAGACGTTGCGATAAAAGGCGATGGCCGCCAACAGGGATTCCACCTCATCTGTGCGCAGATCTCCAAGGAAGTCGGGCGCAAGCCGGTAGCCGTAGCGGCCGCTCTCCTCGCGTCGCTCCAATAGTCCCTGTTCCGTCAGATCACAGAGATAGCGGTGCAGCGTGCTGCGGCTGATGTCCTCGACCAGTTTCGGGAAGGGCCGGTCCGTCGGCACGAGCTCATACTGCAAGAGCGTCGTCTCGTCGATAAAGCCACCATCAGTAAAGGCCCCATCTCCGGCACAGGCAGAAGCATTTGTACCAACTGCACCTGTCTCAGGGGCAGCAGCCTTGCTCGAGAAAACCTGCAGCAGGCAGAGCAGCGCAAAGGCCGCCGAGCTCTTCAACGACTTGGTGGCATACGTCCGCGCGAGATCATTGAACGCGCTATGATACGAATCGCCCTTGAGACTGTGGATCTCACGATGGCCCTGCCGCACCGCCTGCAGTCTGTCCTCCGGCAGGAAAAACCGCACCCGCGCCCAGTTGTCCTCATAACTCCGCGCGCTCTGCCCCAATTGCCGCGCGAGATATTGCTTATGATAGCAGCCATACGAGATATACCGCAGGAACATCCGCAGCTTGTCGTAATCCGCGATGTACTTGTTCCAACCACGACGCTTCCTGCCTGCCATACCGTCATCCCCTTTCAATCATCTACCATATTCGATCATTCTTTCTTATTCTAGCACAGGTTCAGCAGCAGCCGTTAGCTCCGCAGCGAAACTTCACTTTTTTGACTCGAAATTCCTCTGTTTGAAAATCCAGCCGACAGCTGAGAGGCAGATGGTCTTCTTATTTTGAAGCCTAGCGTCATCTCCATGCTCGCTCCTCGCTGTAAAATCCTGTTGGCATCCACGAAAAATCTCTCCACCTACCCATTTGCTATGTTATAATGAAAAGGATACTATCGCGAGGAGGAGTTTCAAATGGATATGGAAACAGGAGTCAAACCGCAGGCGTCTGTCTCGACGCTCAGCATGACCTTAGGTCTTTTTGCTCTCGGCATTGCTTGGCGCAACGCTGCAAAGATGTTCTCGATACCGCCCGCCATCGGCGAGACCATCCTGCTCTTGACGGGATGCCTCTGGCTCTTCCTGCTGTCTCGCTACATCCATCAGATATTGTCCAGCAGCAATGGCGTCTCACGCGAGCTCTTGCTGCAGCTCCAGAATCCGTTTTTGACGCTTATCCCCATCACGACGGGGCTTGCCAGCGTCGCGCTCCATCCCTATGCCTCGCTGCCCGCCCACATTCTCCTGTTCATCGGTGTGGCCGGCCAGCTTTTGTTCAGCTCCTACCACGTCAGCGAGCAGTGGCACGGCAACACGCCATCGGAGATGGAGACACCGGCCATGTACATGCCGACGGTCGGCGCGAACTTCGCCTCAGCCATCGCGCTCGGGGCCTTCGGCTACTCGCACTGGGGCTATGTGTTCTTCGGTGCCGGCTTCCTCTCGTGGATGAGCCTGGAAGCCACTTACCTCTACCACCTGCGCTCGAGTGAGCCCCTGCATCCCGAGAAGCGCCCGCTGCTCGGCATCCAGCTCGCACCGGCTTTTGTCGGCAGCTCGGCCTACCTCTCCTGCAACGGCGGTCAGATCGACATGGTCGTGCTCGGCCTGATTGGCTACGGCCTGCTCAACCTCTTCTTCATGGTGCGCCTCATGACCTGGGTCCTGCGCCTCGGCCTTTCGATGTCGCTCTGGGCCTTCTCTTTCGCCATGGCCTCCATGGTCAATGTCGGCTTCCGCCTCTCATGCGCCGCGCTCGACGATTCGTTCGCCCTGCTCGGCCACCTCTTCGTCATGCTCGGCACGACCGTCATCGCGCTGCTGATTGGCGAGACGCTCCTGCTCGTCATCACAAGCAGAAAGAAAAAGAGCCGCATCGCATGATGGGCTCTTTCTTTTCCCTTGGTTCACGCCTTTGCGTCGTACCACTCTGGACGGCGCAGCTTGAGCCAGGGGATTTTTTCTTGTTTGGCTTACATCCGCTGATGAGCGCGGCGGGAGATGACGTCGAGCTGCTGCTGGCGCGTCAGGTCGATGAACTTCACGGCGTAGCCGGAGACGCGGATGGTGAAGTTCGCATACTCCGGTTTCTCCGGATGCTCCATGCAGTCGATGAGCTTGTCCACGCCGAACACGTTGACGTTCAGATGATGTGCGCCCTGATTGAAGTAGCCGTCCATCACGCGCACGAGCGTGGCGACGCGTTCGTCTTCCGTATGGCCGAGCGTCTCCGGCGCAATGGTCTGCGTGTTCGAGATGCCGTCGAGCGCGTACTCATACGGCAGTTTCGCGACAGAGTTCAGCGAAGCCAACAGGCCGTTCTGCTCGGCACCATACGACGGGTTTGCGCCCGGCGCGAACGGCGTGTAGGCCTTGCGGCCGTCGGGCAGTGCGCCCGTGGCGCTGCCGTAGACGACGTTCGACGTGATGGTCAGGATGGACGTCGTCGCCTCCGAGTTGCGGTACGTGTGATGCTTGCGCAGCTTCGTCATGAAGGTCTTGAGCAGCCAGACTGCCATCTTGTCGGCGCGCGGGTCGTCGTTGCCGTACTTCGGGAAGTCGCCCTCCACCTTGTAGTCGACGACGAGTCCCGATTCATCGCGGACGGTGGAAACCTTGGCGTACTTGATGGCGCAGAGCGAATCGACGACATGCGAGAAGCCCGCGATGCCCGTGGCAAAGGTCCGGCGCACATCGGTGTCTATGAGGGCCATCTCAGCGGCCTCATAGTAGTATTTGTCGTGCATGTACTGGATGAGGTTCAGGATGTTCACGTAGAGCCCTGCTAGCCAGTCCATCATCAGGTCGAACTTGTGCATGACCTCATCGTAGTCGAGCACCTCCGATGTGATGGGCGCGTATTCCGGGCCGACCTGCATGTGCCTGCCGTCCTTCGTCAGGAATTTCTCGTCCTTGCCGCCGTTGATGGCGTAGAGCAGGCACTTGGCGAGGTTGGCACGCGCGCCGAAGAACTGCATCTCCTTGCCCGTCTGCGTAGCGGAGACGCAACAGCAGATGCTGTAGTCGTCGCCCCAGACCGGCTTCATGACGTCGTCGTTCTCGTACTGGATGGAAGATGTCATGATGGAGATGCGAGCGGCGTACTTCTTGAAGTTGTCCGGCAGCGCCGAGGAGTAGAGCACCGTCAAGTTCGGCTCCGGAGACGGGCCCATGTTCTCGAGCGTGTGGAGGAAGCGGAAGTCATTGCGCGTGACCATGTGGCGACCGTCCATGCCGATGCCCGCCATCTCGAGCGTCGCCCAGACCGGGTCGCCGGAGAACAGCTGATTGTACGATGGGATGCGGGCGAACTTCACCATGCGGAACTTCAGCGTCAGGTGATCGATGAGCTCCTGCGCCTGCTCTTCCGTCAGCGTCCCCTCAGCGAGGTCGCGGCTGATGTAGATGTCGAGGAAGGTGGAGATGCGGCCGACGCTCATCGCTGCGCCGTTCTGCGTCTTGACCGCGGCCAGATAGCCGAAGTAGAGCCACTGGACGGCTTCCTTGGCATTCTTGGCCGGCGCCGAGATGTCGTAGCCGTAGATCTTGGCCATCTCCTTCATCTGCTTCAGCGCGCGGATCTGCTCTGCGATCTCCTCGCGCTGGCGGATGACATCGTCCGTCATGACGCCGCAGCCGCAGTTGGCGAGGTCCTCGCTCTTCTTCTCAATGAGGAAATCGAGGCCGTAGAGCGCCACGCGGCGGTAGTCGCCGACGATGCGGCCGCGGCCATAAGTATCCGGCAGGCCCGTGACGATGTGGCTATGGCGCGCCTTGCGCATCTCCGGCGTATAGGCATCGAAGACGGCCTGATTGTGGGTCTTGTGGTACTCCGTGAAGATCTTGTGGAACTTGGGATTCACCTGATAGCCGTACGTCGCAGCGGCCTCCTCCGCCATGCGGATGCCACCGTACGGCATGAACGCACGCTTGAGCGGCTTGTCCGTCTGGAGGCCGACCACCTGCTCCAGATCCTTCAGGGAATCATCGATGTAGCCGGGCCCATAGGCGGTCAGGCTCGAGACGACTTCCGTCTCACAGTCGAGCACGCCGCCCTTGGCGCGCTCCTCTTTCTGCAGCTCCTGCACGCGGCCCCAGAGCTTGTTGGTCGCCTCCGTCGGACCAGCTAAGAAGCTCTCATCGCCATCATACGGCGTGTAGTTGTTCTGGATGAAGTCCCGGACGTTCACATCGTCCGTCCACTTCGCACCCTTGAAACCTCTCCACGCAACGTCTCTATCCATTCCGTTCATCGCGGACCTCCCTTTCTATCCTCTATACGTATCTCACGCGTCATCGTTTCATCGACTTCATCTTACTACGTTTCGCGGCTCGATTCTTTGACGAAAATCAACGCCGCTTAAACAGCCCCCAGTATTGCCCTGGCCTTCTGCACTGCCTCTTCCGACGGGGGCTTCACGTCCTTGAGCTTGTTGGGAATGCCGAGTTTCTCCCACTTGTAGAGGCCCATGTTGTGATACGGAAGCACCTCACGGCGCTCGACATTCGTCAGCGTGTCCAGGAAGTCCCGCGTGCGCTGCAGGGCAGCCGGGTCATCGGTATAGCCGGGCACCAGCACCTGCCGGACCCAGATGGGCTTGTGGATTTCCGACAGGTAGCGGAACATCGCCAGGATATTCGCGTTTGGCTGCCCCGTGAGCCTGCGGTGGGCCTCCGGGTCGATGTGCTTCACATCCACGAGCAAGAGGTCCGTCACCTCCATGAGTGCCTTGAACTTGCTGAAAAATGGCTCCTGCCGCGTAAAAGGCTGCCCCGCCGTATCGATGCAGGTGTTGATGCCCCGACGCTTGGCCTTCTGGAACAGGTCGAGCAGGAAATCCAGCTGGAGCAAGGGCTCCCCGCCGCTGACCGTGATGCCGCCCTCCGGCCCCCAGTAAGGCCGGTAGCGCTCCGCTTGGTCCAGCAGATCATCCGCCGTCCGCAGCTCGCCACCCTTCAGGCCATCCCAGGTATCCACATTGTGGCAGTAGAGGCAGCGCATCGCACAGCCCTGCAAGAAGATGATGAAGCGCGTGCCCGGGCCGTCTACCGACCCGAACGTCTCGATGGAGTGGACGCGGCCTTCTATCATCATACTTCCTCCTCCGGCAGGACGCATGCCAACCGCTTGTAGTGCAGGAAATCATCCGCTTCGCCGAGCACGCGGACTTCCTGCGGCGTGGCCAGGCGGAAGCTCTCGACCTCATCTTCCTGGATCTTGACATTCTCCTGCGTGAAGTCGCCCCAGAATTCATAGATATCCACGAAGTAATTATTCTGCTCAGCCGGGCTGTCACTGCGGTATGTGTGGATACAGCGGCCCTGTTCCGGTGCAAAGCGAAGCCCCGTCTCCTCCGCAACTTCCCGAAGCACAGCCTGCTCCGACGTCTCACCGGCCCGGACACCGCCACCGGGGATCTCCCATTTGAGCGGGGCCCATTCCTTGTCAGCCTTGCGCTGCGTGATGAGGATGCGCCCCGCCGCATCGCGTATCAGGGCCAGCACCGTCAGATGGTAATCGCCCGGCTTCATGTGCCAGTCATTGCGCAACATCTTGCGCCCCGTGACCCGCTTCTCACTGTCATAAATATCCCAGTATTCCATTTGGCACCTCTTTCGTCGATATGTCACGCTTATTATATCACGGCCAATATCGCATCACCAGTTATGTTCGATTTATGTTCGATGAAAATCTCGACTGCCTGACAAGAAACAATCGGGCTCATGCGACTCGATGACGCCGACGGCCTGCAGGTACGAGTAGATTGTCGTGGAGCCGACGAATCTCATGCCGCGCTTCTTGAGGTCCTTGGAGAGTGCATCCGAGAGCGGCGAAGTTGTCAGGCCGTATTCGTGTAGAACCTTTCCCTCCGTCCACTGCCAGAGGTAGCGTGCAAAGCTGCCAAACTCCTGCTGGATGCAGTGGAAGACGCGCGCGTTCCCTATGGCCGCCTCAATCTTGCGGCGGTGTCGGATGATCGCAGCATCCTGCGTCAACCGCTCGACGTCCTCTGCCGTGAACGCACAGACCTTTTCCAGATCAAAGCCCGCAAACGCCCGCCGGAACCCCTCGCGCTTATTGAGCACGCACTCCCACGAGAGGCCCGCCTGAAAGCATTCCAAGAGCAGCAGTTCAAAGAGCTTGCCGTCATCATGCACAGGCCTACCCCACTCCTCATCGTGATAGCGCACGTAGCGCTCATTCTTCGGATTGGCCCAGAAACAGCGACATTTGCCATCCGGCCATATCATCTTCGTCATGTTGCGTCTTCCTCCATCGTCTCCAGCAGAAAACTCACGGGGCGGAAGCCATCATTGCACGAAATCATTGCCGAACGAGGATTCTTCATCCAACCTTCGTAGAAATCTTCTGCCCCATGCGCGAGCCCCATGACAAACGGCGACATCGTCTCCCAAGCGCTCTCGCAAAGCCCTTCCGGGCGCCTCCAGCCGTCCGCGATGAACACCTGCCCTTCCTCCACCGTGCAGGCATCCTCAATCGGATTCTCGTATTTTGCCATGAGATCCTCATAGCAAGCCTTGCGCATCACCGTGATCCGCACCTTTTTCATCATCATCCCTCCAACACGATTGCATGCATTTGTCTTATAGTGAAGTCTAGCATATAATAAGCAAAAAACCAAGGATGCGAAGTGCATGAGTTGACCCGTATCATCGAAGAACTTGCCCAGTGATTCCCCACAGTCATTTACACAATGTCAAATAGATGCAGTAATTTGCATTTCACCTGTAAATCTGATATAATAGAGAAAAACATATTGGATTACAAGGCGGAGTCTGTTCACCGACAGGCTCCGTCTATTTCTTTGTAAGGGGGCTTTTTATTGTATCGAACAAATTTACAGAAAAATATCGTTATACCGAGTCTTATCATCATTGCATCTGTTGCACTGGGATGCATCGCCGTACCTGAGGGTGCGAAAGCCGTCCTGACGTTTCTCAAGCAGGAACTCTTCAATTCCTTCAGCTGGATCTACATCCTCAGCGTGGCCTTCTTCTTTCTGTTCCTCGTCGTGCTCTGTCTCGGCAAGCTCGGCGATATCCGCTTGGGCGACGATGACGAGGAGCCCGAGTATTCATTCTTCTCCTGGCTCTGCATGCTCTTTTCTGCGGGCATGGGCATCGGCCTGATGTATTTCGGCGTGGCAGAGCCGATATCACATCTCTCGGCGCCACTTCACAGCATGGCCTCGCCTGTCGTGCAGACAAAGGAAGCCATGCTCAACACGCTGTTCCACTGGGGAATCCATGCCTGGGCAATCTACGGGATCATCGGCCTCTCTCTGGCCTATTTCGGCTTCCGTTACCGTCTGCCGGTGACCATCCGTTCTGGCTTCTATCCCCTGCTCAAGCATCGGATCTACAGCACGCCGGGCACGGTCATCGACATCCTGGCACTCTGCGCCACGATCTTTGGCCTGACGACTACACTCGGCTTCGGTGCCATGCAGCTCCATGCCGGACTTCGGGAAATCGGAGCGCTGTCTGGTGCATCCTTCCAGAGCCTCGTCTTCATCATCCTGCTGTCCATCGGAGCTGCCGTCTTGTCCTCTATCTCCGGCGTTGGCAAAGGGGTCCGTTACCTGAGTCAGGGCAATCTGATTCTGGCCATCTCCCTCATGCTTTTCGTGCTGCTGACAGGACCGACCGTCTACATCCTGGCCGCCTTTACCGAGAACATCGGCTACTACCTGACGCACATCGTAGAGCTGTCCTTCCGCACCTTTGCCTATGAGAGCACCAAGGAAGAGTGGTTCACGAGCTGGACCATCATGTACTGGGCCTGGTGGATTTCCTGGGCACCGTTCGTCGGCCTGTTCATCGCCAAGATTTCCCGCGGGCGCACGATCCGCGAATTCGTCGTCTGCGTCCTGCTGATCCCGACTGTCTTCAACCTGCTCTGGATGACTGTCTTCGGCAACGGCGCCATCTGGATGGATGCACAGACGGCAGGCATGCTGACACAGGCAGCCGAGGAAACAGACCGCCTCTTATTCCTGTTCCTCAACCAGCTGCCGCTTCCTGCCATCACATCGCTTATAGCCATCCTGGTCATCGCGATCTTCTTCATCACGTCGGCCGATTCCGGCATATTCGTCATCAACTCCATCGCCTCGCAGGGTAAGAGCACTTTCCCGAGATGGCAGAGCATCCTCTGGGGAAGCATGCTCGCCGTGCTGGCCATCGGCCTGCTCTACTCTGGCGGGCTTGAAGCATTGCAGACCATGACGGTCATCATGGCACTGCCGTTCTCCCTCATCATGGTCGTCATGGCCTTCTGCCTGCTGCGCGGCCTCTGGGTAGATGACTCGTATTTCAGCCAGAACCTCTCTAAGAGCACGGCCTACTGGGACGGCAAACACTGGCAGGCACGCCTGAAAAAGGTCGTCTCCACGGGAAAGCTCGAGGATGTGAGGGCCTTCCTGCGCGATGTCGCCGCTCCCGCCTTTGAGGAACTGCAGGCGGAATTTGCGAAGAACGGGATTGCGGCACAGATCCGCAGCGGTGAAGAAGACGGGCTCCCGTACTGTGAACTCATCGTCGAAAGCGGCCGCCTCCGCGACTTCCTTTACGGTGTCGGCTGCAAGGAACACGCCGTCTCCAAGATGGTCGTCTCCTCCGACCTCCTTCCGAAGATGGATACGGTAGATGACTTCGAGCCGGTCTGCTACTTTGCCGACGGCAGGCGCGGGTACAGTCT
>ULVW01088870.1_pt1 | contig 16269 bp, 16 predicted proteins | sample 1959801 | NCBI WGS metagenome assembly ULVW01 (sample SAMEA4835796, study PRJEB28245) | human gut metagenome | biome: gut microbiome; material: fecal sample | place: Denmark | collected 2008
TCGGCCGCCCGATCCGCGCCGCCGAAGACCCGAAGGCCGCAGCCGAGGCTATCTTGAAAGAAATGGAGACGGTACAATGAAAATGACCGAAGAAGAAGTAAAAGACCTGCTCGTCAAGACGAATGCCATCATGAATGGCCATTTCCTGCTGACGTCCGGCCTGCACAGCCCGCATTACGTCGAGAAGTTCAACGTGCTGCAGCATCCGAAGTACACGCAGCAGCTCTGCGAGGCGATGGCCGAGAAGTTCAAGGACGCTGACATCGAGACGGTCGTCGGCCCGATGACCGGCGGCATCCTGCTCGCCCACGAGACGGGCAAGGCCCTCGGCACGCGTGCCATCTTCACGGAGCGCGTCGACGGCAAGATGACCTTCCGTCGCGGCTTCCACCTGCATCCGGGTGAGCGCTGCCTGATCGTCGAAGACATCGTGACGACCGGCGGCTCCATCAAGGAAGTCATCGACGTCGTCAAGGCAAACGGCGGCATCCCCGTCGCCGTCAGCATGCTCGTCGACCGCAGCGGCGGCAAAGTCAATTTCGGCGACGTCCCGTGCACCGCACTGCTGCACCTCAACGTCGAGACCTACAAGCCAGAGGACTGCCCGCTCTGCAAACAGGGCATCCCGATGACAAAGCGCGGACGGACTGGTCGCTGAGGGCAAAAGGCATACCAGTAATGCGACCGTGTGTGGCAGCACTGGAAAGAAATAAGACTGCGTTTTTAAGCGTGAAAAAGCAGCATCGCTCAGGAATTGCCTGACGATGCTGCTTTTTGCTGTCTTGTATTTATTTAGCAGGAAAAAATGAACGTGCTGTCGAACCGCTATACTTAGGAAAACTTAAGGAATAATCGACGCAAAAGAGAGGGGATTTCCATTGAGCAAGGTGTACGATGACATGATGAACGGCGAGATCTACTGGCCGGGGGATGAGGAACTGATGAAGCAGCAGCTCGACTGCATGGAAAAGCTCTACGACTACAATGCCACGCGGCCGCATGAATGGGAGAAGCGGCAGAAGCTGCTCAAGGAGATGCTGGCAGAAGCCGGGGAGGACTGCTACATCGAGCCGCCGCTGCACGCCAACTGGGGCGGGCATCACCTGCACCTCGGCAAACAGGTCTACGCCAACTACAACCTGACGGCCGTCGACGACGGCGAGATCTTCATCGGCGATTACACGATGATCGGGCCGAACGTCACGCTCGCGACGCCGAACCATCCATTGGCACCGGAGCTGCGCGAGAAAGGCTATCAGTATAATCTGCCCATCCGCATCGGCAAGAACGTCTGGCTCGGCGCAGGCGTCATCGTCGTGCCCGGCGTCACGATCGGTGACAACACGGTCATCGGCGCGGGCAGCGTCGTGACGCGCGACATCCCCGCAGGCGTGCTGGCCTTTGGCGTGCCTTGCCGCGTGCAGCGCGAGCTCGGCGAACGCGACTGGGAATTCTACCACAAGGGCAGGCGCGTGCCGCAGGAACTCCTGAAGTACCGCAGGCCCGGCAAAGAGACGGAGGCATGACCACGGCCCAGCTTATGCTGGTCACGGTCAAAGGATCTTGACCGGCTTGAAATCGAGATAGTCGCCTGAGACAAGCCGATAGGTGATGCCGCGCACCGTGCCCTGCAGGCTGTCGTGGAAGCGCTCCTCGCCGTGGCAGTGCGAGTAGATGACCTGCTCGGCGCCGTATTCCTCGGCGATGTCGGTGAAGGGGCTCTTCTGCTCGAGGATGTTCGTCGGCGGATAGTGCAGGAACAGGATGAACTTCTGGAAGCCCGCAGCCACCGCCGCATCGAGCGAGCGGCGCAGCCGCGTGCACTCGCGCTCGACGAGCATCTTGGCATGCGCTTCGCGCTCCTCATCCCAGCCGATGACGCGGCCCTGCCCGTCGAGATAGAACGGCCCTTCGAACGTGAAGCCCTTCGTGCCGACGAGCGCGTAATCTTCGTAGGCAAAGAAATTATTCTGCAGGAAGGACAGCTTCCCCGCAAAGCGGCGGTTGAGAGAGGCTGTCCTCTTTGCGTCCCAGAACATGTCGTGGTTGCCGCGCAGCAGGATCTTGCGCCCCGGCAGCGCCTCGATGAATGCGAGATCCTGCTCACACTCCGCGAGCTTTCGCCCCCAGGAGTGGTCGCCCGTGATGACGAGCGTGTCGTGCGGCCCAACGAGCGCCTCGCAGTTCCGCTTGATTTTTTCTTCATGGTGCCGCCACACCGCGCCAAAGACGTCCATCGATTTCTTGGGCGTCTGGAACGAGAGGTGAAAGTCACCGATTGCAAAGAGAGCCATAACGAATCCTTTCTTGTTGAGCTTGATTTTATAGAACCAATACATACTTCTCTGCCAGCGGATAAAATCCTGCTGTACCATGCCTGTGCCATGAAATGTGATGAGGGAGATAATACGATGAGCAAGATAAACGAAATAAACAAGATAAATGAGATAGAAGGGAAACAGCTAATCGTGATCAACGGCAGGAAATGGCAGTGCGACGACCTTCTCGCCACGATCCACGCAGCAGGGAAGGGAGGCCTTCTCCTGCAAGAGCCAGAGCCGCGCGCCCTACTCGTGCAGCCCGTCGAGCAGGAAGAGATTGTTGCGCGCAAGGGGCTCTTGGAGGAAGTCAGCGCCATTGCCGCTACTGTCAGCATGCCGCTGGCTGTCGCCTTCCTTGCCGTCGAGGATTGGAACAAGGAGCTCTCCCCGTGGCAGGCGCCCGCCGTCTTCGGCAAACAGGACTTTGGCGCAGGGGCAGAGGAGACGCTGAATTCCATCGAGGCCATCCTGCCCGCACTTAAGAGCCATTGTGCTCTGGCAGAGGATGCGCCCGTCGTACTCGGTGGCTACTCACTCGCCGCGCTCTTCTCACTTTGGAGTGCCTATGAGAGCACCTCGTTCGACGCCATTGCCGCCGCATCGCCGTCCGTCTGGTTCCCCGGCTGGCTCGACTACGCCAAAGCCCACGAGCCAAAGGCAGGCATCATCTACCTGAGCCTCGGCGACCGCGAAGACAAGACCCGCAACCCCATCATGCGCACCGTCAGCACCTGCATCGAGGAGCAGCACGCCCTGCTGCAGGAAGCCGGCATCAAGACCACCCTCACCTGGAACCCCGGCAACCACTTCCAGCATCCCGAACAACGCTGTGCCAAGGCGTTTATTTGGTGCCTCGAGCAACTGTTACTATATTAATAAAGGCTCATGAAGGGAAAAGTCCTATTTTACAATATAACCTGGATGAAAGGAGATACAATCCTAAAAAATCTGCTAAAGTGTTAGTATGATCTTGATTTTTTTATTAAAACAGTGTATTCTGAATATATCAGCTGGATAGTTGAAGGTGTGGCCGGATGGTCGTCAAAACTGTTTTTTAGACCGACGGGATGTCGGTCTTTTTTGTTGAGATTTGCAGAGAGGAGCTATCTGATATGTCAGAACAATTCATTATTCGCTTTGAAGGCCGTCCAGGGGAATTGACGATTGGTGACATGAAGAAAATCAGTGGCCATGTGAGCGGCCGCACGTTTGCTTCTATCATCGATCACTTGGGTTTAGAGGCAAATCCTCGTGAGGCAAAAGTCGGTGCGGTGACCGATGCGATTCAAGAAACAATTCGCTTGACACCTGAACTGCTGCCTTTCAAGACGAAGGGCGTCTTGCTGGCTGTTTCTAGCTACGAGGCACTGGAACGCAATCGTTATCGCATTGCACCAGTCAATCAACGCATAGAGGGGATCCTTGATGGTGGTCATAATACGTTGGCCATTGGCATGTACATTCTAAGTAAAGCGTTAGAAGCAAATGAGCAAAAAATTTCTCATAAGGTCAAGAATTGGGACGAATTTAAAGCAAGCTGGAAGACCAATCATGATATTGTTGAGGAATATCTAATACAAGAAAAGGGAAAGGCAGAATCACCGATTGATTTTCTCATTCCTGTAGAACTGCAAGTGCCAGCAGATATGAATGATACGGCTGGCGTACGAAACTTCAGAAATCATCTTTTCGATATTTGTGAATCGCGCAATAATAATGTCGAATTGCAACTTTCAGCTAAAGTTCATCAGAATGGCTACTTCAATGAACTTGAATTGATGATGCGCGAACATAACGAGAACATTGCAGATCGGATTGAATGGAAGACGAATGATGGGGGTGCTGTAAAGGTACAGGATTTGATTGCCCTTTCATGGATTCCACTGCAGCTTGTTAATCCAGTACGCGAAGCAAAAGATCCTAAAAAGATTTTCAATCCAAGTGAATTCAAAGAAACGTACATGTATAGTTCAAAAGGGCAATGCCTGAAATTATTCGAGCGCCTGATGAGTTCTCCTGATGTCTCAGAGAAGTCAGCTGGTGATTATACAAAGGATATTATTAATGAAGAAGTAAAATCTTCGTTCAAGATTACAACAATACTTCCAGAACTATACGATTATATCTATGCGCGATTCGCTGACCTTTATAATGGCAATGATGGTTCTTTCGGACGTATTGGAGCGGTCAAGAAGCTCAACAACAAGACCAAGAATAAGAAAACGCCATTTGGCGGTGAGCCGATAAAATCCGATGTCAATATCAGTCCAGATGGCTTTATACTTCCATTATTCTATGGGCTTCAGGCATTATTAGAGAAAAAGAAAATCAATGGAAAGACCATCATTGACTGGGCTACTGACCCAAAGATCTTCTTGGATAAACACTTGTCGAATATCATGGGTGAATACAAAGGCCTGTTTGCACTCTGTGATTATGATCCACAAAAAGTTGGCAAAGCAGAGCAGTGTTATAAGAATGCATTGAATAGCTTCAAAATGGCCTTGATGCAGGACAAGATTGCTAAATGATGAAGCAATAAAATATTGAATCACGATCATGTGGAAGAGGGGAGTTATATGCGAGAGGATGGGAAATGGCGATTCGCCTCGAACAACAAGGGGATTGTCGATGGATTCAATGATCCGGGCATCGAGACGTTCAGTGCAAATTCAATTGCATCTATGGTTCGAGAGGTCATTCAGAATTCTGTCGATCAGCAGGTGGATGACAGTCGACCGGTTGTCGTCGATTTTGATTTCTTCCAAGTCACGCAGGATGAGATTCCCGGTGGCAGGCAGTTGGAAAATATCTTTGACCGTTGCATTACGGCATCGAAAGGAGATCCTGTAGCGACGGGATTCTTCCAGCAAGCGCAAAAGCTGATGAAGGGCAAGATTGATGTCCTGCGCATCAGTGACCACAATACGACAGGGCTTGTCGGTGCGGAGACAGACGATACAAAAACGCCTTGGCATCAGCTGGTGAAGGGGCGCGGTTCATCCAACAAGAATATCAATTCCGGAGGCAGTTTCGGCATCGGCAAGGCCGCTCCTTTGGCTTGCTCCTATTTCCATACCATCTTCTATGCATCAAAGGTAGACGCTATCGATTCTTACGTCGGTGTATCACGGCTGCTCTCATTCAAAGAGAAAGAATCTGGATTCTTTGGCAAGGAATACACGACGACTGGCACGGGGTTTTATTCGTCTTCTGACAACATGAATGCCATACTCAAGCCGTTTGCCATGGGGCATTTCAAACGCAGGGACAATGGCACCGACATATACATCCTGGCACTTGAGAAGGACAAAGACCTCTATGGGACAATCCGTTTGGCTGTCCTCGAGAATTTCTTTGTCTCGATTGAATTCCAGAAGCTCATCGTACACGTTGGTCAAGATATAATCAATCGCAACAGCTTGGCACAGTACATCGCGCAACTTGATGACAAGAAATACGCAGCACTGAAGGATTACTACAATCTCCTGATCCATCGCCATGATGACCCAGAGGAGAATCGTGTCATTTCCTTAGATGCCGACGAATACGGCAAGAAGTACGGCATCAAGGATGGAGAATGTACACTGCTGCTTCATCAAGGGGAGGACCTGAATCAGCGCGTCCTCATGACGAGAAAGACGGGCATGACACTCTTCCCGCAGAGCCGACTCGGGAACAGCATTTCCTATACTGGTATCTTACTGATTCAAGGCGATACCATGAATCAAATCTTCAAGACGATGGAGATGCCGGCCCATGATAAGTGGGAGCCGGGCCGATGCAAGGTCAACAAGACTTTCTATGAAAATGCTTACACCGATCTGAAACAATATCTGCGCAAGAAAATCATAGAGAATTTCGGCGCACCACAGCAAGATATCGAGGCTGCTTACGGTATGGATGAGTTCTTTGCCGATGCCGCAGGAGATGGAGCTCTAAATGTTGAGATCAAGGAGCGGAAGCCAAAGGCAAAGATGATAAAGAGAAAGGCTCGTCGTCGCCGGACAGATAGAGAAATCAAGGTAAAGGAACCGCCAGAGGAAGGCGGACTTGATGACAATCCACGCACAGATGGTAAGAAGGATGATCCGAAGAAGGACGGAAGGACTACAAAAGATCCTGCAAAAAAGAAGTACAATTTCAAGTTCCGAGCTGTCAAGAAACGACTGGTTGCCAATAACATGATGAACGGAGAGTTCACACTTGCGTTCACGATCCCCATCAGCAAGTCACGAATCCGCCTAGAGGTCGTCGGACTTGCCGAACGCGGCAACTATAAGATCCCTGTTCACAATGTACGGATTGATGGAAATGATTCAGCAGTAGAAGTTGAGAAAAACAGCATCACATTTGGTCCTGCAAAAAAGGGGCAGACAATCGCTGCGCATTTCTCAACGGGCTTCCAAGGACCGATGATGATGGAGGTGAACTACTATGAGGCTAAATAAGGGACTCACCCCATATCCTGTGCTCAGCAGTATGGATGACGATTATGTTCGTGGAAGTTTTCGGGCAGAGGTACAGGAAGAGATATCCTTCGGACAGCTGAAACTCAGCATTGACTATATGCTCGACGAGCCTGGTCTACAGGAATTGTTCGCACAGGGGAAGGTCAGCTATGCAACACATGTGGAATGTTCTCTGGTCGGCTATCGTCAGCTTTTCTCATCGAAGAATAATCATGAGGATGTGACCATCGATGCAGGGAATCTCACGAATGAAGTCGAGATCAGCACCTACATTGTCGCAACAGAGGATATACACGGATATCACAATGAACAGTTCAATATCGGATTCGGCAAAGGCGCTTCATTCGATATCTGGAGGGGCGGTATCCTTGCCATCGGACCAGAGTATACGATTGATATCAATCGCGATGGCAAGAACTACGACAAGATGGCCGATATCCTCGCCCTAGCTGTCGATGAAAGCAATCCCGGTGACGTCTGGGTTGACACCGAGGGCGATTGCCTGCGCCTTTATGTGAGCCGAGACCTTTTCAATGTCTACCATCGTCACAAAGCCAGTGATCGTTACATGATGATCCAGACGTTCTTTGTCCCCGCTATCATGTCAGTCCTGATGGATATGAAAGATGTAGACGAGGAAAATGATGAAGGAATGGCTTCGTATCGCTGGTACGGTGTATTCGCAAAACTGCTCGAGCAGAATGGCATTGACATCAAGGATATCCAGCTGGGCACGGGCAACAGCAAGAAGAACATCGGACGGCTTGCACAGCAGATTTTTAAATACCCGCTGCTGCATGCGATGGATGAGCTAGAACGAGCAGAACACGACAGGGATGATGACGAATGAGACTGCAATATTTGACGGATGACGGAATCCAGTATCTGAAGGGAAACTTTGAGACAAATCTGCCGCATTATATTCAGAAAGATTCTGCCTTTTTTGCTAAAATGCTGAAAGAACATGATTTCCTGCAGGACACAGGCTATGATTTCAATCCATTTGTCACGAACCTGCAGGTGACGGGCGATGAATCAGCAGATGACGTCCACAACGCCGAAGTCATCCATCGGGCGCTCAGCAATCTTCCGTATTATATAGCAATTGACGAAAAGATATGGGCTGCTTTACTGCACACCTATTTATTTGATTTTGTCTGCGAGAAGAGAAAAGACTTCCTGGATGAAACGGTTCGGGATTACCAGAACAAGATATACAATTCTTTCTTCACCTATACGAGACATGGCAAGCGTAGGGGAACCTTCGTTAATTGTGTGGCCAGTCTGTACTGGGGCGCTGAGATGGTCTACGCCCCAGACAATCGAGATGATCCTTATGGACTGCTCAGGGAAATTGCTGCGACAGGCTATCCTAGTACAATTATCATATTCTCGTCCAGTCGTATCCTCGGTCGGCGAGAGACGTGCATCGGTTTTCTCAAGGCAATCCACAAATTGCGCTTGGCGCAAAAATGGAATGTTGACCGTCCGGCTGTCGTCTCAGGTATCAAATACCTCAACCTCATTGCAGGACTCAGCATGCTTGACATGCGTTCCGAGGAAGAGATAGAAAACATGACAGAAACGTTCTACCAAGGATATTTCCAGACCCTGGAGCATAAGGACAAGCAGTAGAGACTATGGCTTGATTATCCTGCATAGCAAAAGAAAACGCCCTTTCCATGTGCTGTTTCGCGAATGGGAAAGGGCGTTGCTGTCTGGGAAGCTGACTATGATCTGGGGATTTCCGGCTTAGGCAACGGGGAGTTACGCGGCCGTAGAAGGCGCGGGGATAAGGTAAAATATATTTCGCAAATTCAATTTCATAAAAAATAGACATAGTCTATTGCCGCTAGTACAATTAAGTTACCACACCAAATTCGTAAGGAGGCAATAGACCATGTCTGGTAACATTATACAAATTAACGAGGATCTTATAAAGAATAATTTAAAGGATCTTGTACGCGACAGCGTAGAAGAAACACGGAATGCCCTGCTCGACCATGAGGCGGACGAGCTTGTCCGTGCTGGCAAGTATGAGCGGACGGGAGACCGTAAGGGCTACCGTTCCGGTCATTACGAGCGGAATTCCGGCACGACTTCCGGTGAAATCAAGCTGCGCGTGCCCAAACTCAAGGGCATCCAGTTCGAGACGGCCATCATCGAACGCTACAAACGCCGTGAATGCTCGGTCGAGAATTGCGAGATACGCCGCCGTACAAGGGCCATTGGTGCATTTCCTGACGGCAACAATGCGCTGATGCTCGTCTGTGCCAGACTTCGCCATGTTGCCACCTCAGAATGGGGCTCGAAGCGCTATATGGACATGGAACATCTATTCAAGATGGAAATTGAGCAGCCAGCTGACGAGGAAAATCCATACATTTGATGCCGATATTTACTGGCGGATGAAATGAATTTGCGAAAGAATCTTGACGCTACCTGACAGGATGGCTTTTGTACACTGAAGGGTTCTTGTTATCAGATTTACGACCATTCTTTTCCAATCGAGAAAGTGTCAAGCTTACGAGATAGCTAGGGAATGATTGACTTTTCTCTCTTTTTATGATATGCTTTGTATAGATAAAAAGAGCGAACCTAAGATGGTCGGCTCGGCATATCTGTTGGCTAAAAATTTTCGGCCATACAAACAGCGCTGCAGACGCTGATGGCCATCGTACATCCCGAAGAAGCCGTCCCTGGCAGGACGGCTTTTTTATTTGTGGATGTACGCCGAAGGGTTATTTCCGAATGATGCGGAGCAGTTCCAGCAGGAACGTTCCGTCAATGACCCCGAAGGAAGCCAGCACGATCAAGGCGAGAAAGACCAGCACTGAGAGTGCAGCCAGTCCGCAGACCGTGAGGATAGCGACCTCCGAGGAGAACAGTGCTTCCATGGAAGCAGGCATTCGTCGCGTGACACCAGAGGCATCACGTCCCTTTCTGTCTTGGATTTATGCCAAAGCCAGACGGCTCGACTACCGATGACCATCAATTGCATCGTAGATGACAGCAAGATGCTGTGTTCGCTCTAAGGGGAACCCCCCTCTGCTACAGTATAGCAGGAACGAAGAATGCTAGCAAGGAGTGTTAATTTTGATAAAGAAAATTGCCAATCCGTGCAATAGGGGTTAAAATGGAGATAATATAGGGGTTCCCAGTAACAGGCTTCTGCGTGGTTTGCTGCTGCGCAAGAATTTTGGATGGGGTCAATTGGTGCGTAAAGGAAAAAGGTGAAAACATGGCAAGACAGTCTTATTTGGAACACAGCGCCGTGACGGTGCGAGATATTGAGTGGTCCAAAAATTTTTTTGAGAAAATCCTCGGCATGACAGAAACGCGCCGCAAGGAAAAAGATGGTCATCTCAAGATGGTCTGGCTCAAGGGGGGCGTGCAGCTTGTGGCCGCGCCAGAAGACTATAAAGCGGGACAGGGACATCATCTCGGCATCGTTGTCGAGGATATGCCCGAAGTCCTCAGGGAAATGCTTGCTGTCGAGGGTGTCCATCACATCGAGGGCAAGCCCGAAAAATGGGTGCAGCTGCCCGACGGCCTGACGCTCGAGCTGTTCCAGGAAAAGCCCGGTGCTATCCAAAACGTGCTGAATATCGAGGTAAAATAAAGCGTAAACAGAGCAGCCGTTCTGCAGGCGGCCCTGCTCGTGCATGACGTCTGCGCGCAGAAGGTCTGACGAGGCCGACCCTGAAAGCGTTGCAGCATAAATAACCCCCTGGCTATGCCAGGGGGTTATTTTCGTTTTCCGGGCCGGGCAATGGGGCGCTTGCAGCCTGTATTCATCAGGCTGCTGTGGAGGTGGCGGCCTTTTTGGCTGCCGCCTGCGGGAACTGCTCGGGCAGGAAGCGCAGCAGGGGCCGGTAGACCATGAGGAAGAGGCCGACTTCCATGGGATAGCAGAGGAGGTTCTTGATGAGGCGGCTCAGGAAGATGGCCGAGGCGGCTTTGTGGTAGAAGAGGGTCAGCCAGAGTGTGTTGAGGCCCAGGTGGATGAAGACCATGACGAGGAAGAAGGGGATGCAGGCGCGCAGCAATGTGACGCGCCTGCGGTAGAAGAACCAGCCGTAGATGTAGCCTGTGAAGAAGCCGGAGACGAGGAAGCCCGGGAAGAAGATGCTCGTGCCGAGCAGGGCCGTGCCGATGAAGTCGGCGGCCGCGGCGACGAGGCCGGCCTTCATGGGGCCGTACATTGCACCGTAGATGGCGATCGGCAGAAAGCCGAAGGTGATGCGCACAAAGATCGTCTGGATGGCAAAGACATAGGAGAAGAGCACAGCCAGGGCCACGGAGACACCGGCGTAGACGAGTGGCTTGACAGAGAATCTGGACATGAAAAAAGACCTTCCTTTCCATTGTGATTTGTGGCACAAGCCCCTAGCTTCAGCTACGGGGATAACCTCATAAGCAATAAACGACAAGCTCCTAATCTCATAGTTAAAACAGCCAAAGGGTTATTTGAAAACTTTCATATTTCCAATCCTGTTAAACCTTATCATGTTGTAAGTATCTCTACTTTTTGATATAATAAAATCAAGGAATTAAGCATGAGGAGGTGGAGATATGGTTAAACAAAGAAAAGACTGCTTCATTCTCCAGTTCAGACTGAAAACGGAACGATGGCAGGAAGATGTCATCGACAGCCGTCTGGAAGCTGGGCGAAAGATATATAATACTCTTACTAGCAAGAGTCTCAAACGGCTGAAAGAGCTCAAGAAAACAAAAGCGTATCGCAACCTCATCGAACGCCTGAATAAGGACAAAGAGCACGATAAACTAATCTGGGATGAAATCCATCAGCTCAGGCAAAAAGCTGGCTTAACAGAATATGGACTTTCCCGTATGGCCACACCTATACGGCAGGATTTCAAGAAACAGATTAACGCCCCTATTGCACAAGCCCTTTCCAAAAGGCTCTGGAAATCTTTTGAGAAACTATTCTATGGTGATGGAAAACGAATCTCCTTCAAGAAATACGGACAGATTAATTCGCTGGAAGGGAAGACAAACGATACAGGAATTCGATTCAAGACAATTACCCGTACCTGCGAGTGGTCAGGGTTGAAGATACCCGTCCTTGTTGATGAAACTAACCTTTACGAGGTGGAATCTCTTACACATCCCATCGCTTACTGCCGTCTCGTGCGAAAGTTCGTGAGGGGGGAAAAGAAATACTACTTGCAGATCATCTTCCGAGGAGAGAAGCTAGCCAAGCGACGTAAGTCAGATGGCAGTTTCGTTCACATCCTTGGCAAAGGAGATGTCGGTATCGATATCGGTACATCGACCGTAGCATGGTCTTCCGAGTCTTCGGTAAAAATTGTAGAACTTGCCAATAGAGCACAGGGGCACGAACGTGAAAAGCAACTGCTTCAACGCAAGCTGGACAGAAGCAAACGAATGAATAATCCGGATAACTACAATGAAGATAAAACTACGAAGAAAGGCACTCATCTCTGGATTCGTAGCAAGCGATATGTAAAGACCTTGTTCCGCCTCAAAGAAGTCCAGCGTAAGCAGGCTGCGGTCAGGAAACTGCAGCACGAACTGCTTGCAAACGAGCTTCTCAGACAAGGGGATACCTTCTATGTCGAGGCTATGAACTTCAAGGGATTGCAGGCAAGGGCTAAGAAAACCGAGAAGAATGAGAAAGGCAGATTCAAGCGCAAGAAGCGATTCGGTAAGTCTTTAGCCAATCGGGCACCTTCCATGTTCCTAGCAATCTTGAAGCGCAAGTTGAGTTACTTTGGCATATCGTTAATCGAGATTGATACCTTCTTGGCTCGTGCTTCCCAGTTCAATCATACCGACGAATCCTATCAGAAGAAAAAACTCTCTGAGCGCTGGAACATCATAAATGGCATAAAAGTCCAGCGAGATATGTATTCCGCTTTCCTTATCATGAATATCAACCCAGACTTGAAGACGTTCAACCTTGAAAAATGCAACAAAAGATTTGAGAATTTCCTGCATCTGCATAATCAGGAAATCAAACGATTGCGTGGGAACAGAAATCTGAGCTGTATTGGGATATAAACCGTAACACGATTAGAAATATAAGGTCTTGAAACGGGCCTTGCGGGCGCTAATGAGTTCAATGAAACTTTTGCCCGTGAAAGTTTTAAGGAAAATAGTCAGCACTTGCATCTTTCGAGAGCAAGAAAAGCTATTGTACTTAAGAACCCCCTGGCGTTAGCTATGGGGAGTTTCAGTCTGCTTATTCTTTTGCATCGATGTCTGTAGTATAGCGCAGATCTTCTCACTTGGCAACGGCATGGGAAAATAGGACGGGTGTATATCGTATCGCGACAAGATTGTCTTGTCGCATATTGGCTTCTGTAGTACAATGATGCCGACGGAGCGTTTGTTATCCGCGTGGGTTTGGCCGGTGCGATGCAAAAGGACATCGCACTCGGCAGGCTCGTGAATCCCGGTATCCTGATGTGACATGACGAGAAAGGACGGTTATGCGACAACAACATGCGTGCTGGCCGGCGTTGCGGGCAGCGTTTCCTTATACGACGCCGATTCTGGCGGGATTTGTTTTCCTGGGATTCGCCTATGGTGTTTATATGAATGTCATGGGCTTTCCGTTTTACTACCCGTTTTTGCTGGCATTGGTCATTTTCGGCGGGTCACTGGAGTTCGTGGCCGTCTCGATGCTGCTCTCTCCCTTTGCGCCGCTGGCGACATTCCTGTTGGCCCTGCTCATCCAGGCGCGCCATCTATTTTATGGATTGTCGCTCTTTGATACGTACCGTGGCTTGGGATGGAAGCGTTTCTTCCTGATTTACGGCCTCTGTGATGAGACGTTCTCGATCATCTTTTCGGCTAAGCGCCGTTTGCCGGAAGGTGTTGACCGGGGATGGTTCATGCTCTGGATAACCTGGCTCGATGAAGCCTACTGGGTGTTCAGCGCGCTCTTAGGCGGTCTTGTCGGCGGGGCGCTGCCGTTTGATACGGCGGGGCTCGGTTTTGTCATGACGGCAATGTTCGTCGTTATCTTCATCGAACAATGGCTGAATGAATGTCACCATGCGACGGCAGTCCTCGGGCTCGTCGCGGCCGGCAGCTGTCTCGCTGTCTTTGGCGCGCAATCGTTCATGATACCGGCGATGCTCGTGATCCTCTCGGCCCTGTTGCTGGGCAGGCGTCCTTTGGAGCGGTATTATCTTCCGGAATCCGATCAGGCAGGGGGGAGGGAGACGAGATGATGGAAATGACGCTTTACCAGCAGGTCATCACGGTGCTGCTCTGTACGGCGGCCACCATGCTGACACGCTTCCTGCCGTTCCTGCTCTTCTCCAGCAAGAAGCCGACGCCGCTGATGGTGCGCTATCTAGGCAATGCATTGCCGGCGGCAATCTTCGGACTGCTCGTCGTCTATTGCCTGAAGGATGTCGATTGGGGACTCGCGCCGCATGGCCTGCCAGAAGTGATCGGCATCGGCGTGACGGCGGGCCTCCACATCTGGCTGCGCCGGATACTCCTCTCGATGTTCGCGGGGACAGCCATTTACATGCTGCTCGTCCAGATTGTGTTCCGCTGATGCAGGCATTCCGGACGGCAGGACAATATCCTCATGGTGAAATGAGACATCCCGTCATCTGGCGGGATGTCTTTTTTGTTACCGGTGTTGTAATGTCGTAACATCTTTTTTGCCGGAAGAAAAGGCTTTTGGGAAGTTTTGGCGAAAGTATAAAAACATAACGTAGAATTATTGTATCTGCTTTTTATCGACAGAAAGGAGCGTTTTTTCATGAAGATTGCAGTGGTCAATTCCTTTATGAATGATGCACATCGCGAGAAGATAACGGCTGCGGCGGCGCAGCACCATATGGAGGTCGCGTACTACAAGACGAACGATGAGGCGCTGCCGCATCTTTCCGATGTCGACATCATCTACGCGGCGGCGACTGGCGGCGGCTCGAAGCTCGCGGAGGCGGCGCCGAATCTCAAGTGGTTCTGCAGTGTGTCAGCCGGTGTCGACCCGGTACTCAAGCCGGGCGTGCTGCCGGAGGGCTGCCTGCTGTCGAATTCATCGGGTGCGTACGGTGTGACGATCGCGGAGCACCTCGTCATGGTGACGCTGATGCTCTTGCGCCGCTATCCGGAGTATGCGGAAATCATCCGCCGCCACGAGTGGAAGAACAACCTGCCGCTGCGCTCCATCAAGGACAGCCGCGTGACGATCGTCGGCACGGGCGATATCGGCACGCGCTACGCAGAGCGCATCCAGTCGTTCCAGCCGGCCGCCATCGTCGGCGTCAGCCGCACGGGCCGCAAGCGCAGCCCGGTCTACGATGAGGCCGTCAAGCAGGAGGAGCTCGAGGCGTATCTGCCGAAGACGGACATCCTCGTGCTCTGCCTGCCGGGCACGAAGGAGACGACAAACATGATCTCGCGCGAGCGCCTGGCCATGCTGCCGGATGACGCTTTCGTCATCAATGTCGGCCGCGGCAACTCAATCGATCAGGCGGCGCTCGTCGAGGCGCTCAACACGGGTCACCTCGCCGGCGCAGCGCTCGATGTCATGGCCAAGGAGCCAATACCGGAGGGCGACCCGCTCTGGACGGCGAAGAACGTCATCCTGACGCCGCACTGCTCGGGCAAGATGACGATCGCCTACACGCGCGACAAGACGGTCGAGATGTTCTGCGAGGACCTCGAGCACTTCGTCAAGCAGGAGCCGCTCGAGCACGAGGTCAAGCGCGACCTCGGCTATTGACTGTCTTCTGCTTTTGCAGAGCGTGTATTTGTGTTCAAATGATGGAGGAGAGCTGCTGCGCGGCGCGCGGCGGCTCTCTTTTCTTGTATTTCTGCTCTTTTTCGGGCTTTTTCAGTCTTTTTCGCGGGATACGTTTTGCATACCACTGGCTAAGATGATATAATTGTTACCGTATATCCATATCCGAATGTCCAAGATACTTCTATACTAGTACGGCTGCGCTCCGGTGCGGCATCAAAGGGGTTGGCTTCATTGACGCAAACACAGTTTGATAAACGCAATATCACGATGATGATGGACTTCTACGAACTGACCATGGCCAATGGTTACTTCAAGGACCACGACAAGGACGTCCAGGTGGCGTTCGATGTCTTCTATCGCCAGAATCCGGACGAAGGCGGCTTCGCCATCTTCGCGGGTCTCGAGCAGGTCATAGAGTATGTGGAGAACATGACCTTCACGGATGAGGATGTCGAGTACTTCCGCCAGCAGCACATGTTCTCGGAGGAATTCCTGACGTACCTCAAGAACTTCCATTTCAAGGGCGACATCTACGCGCTGCCGGAAGGCACGGTCATGTATCCGAATGAGCCAATCCTGACGGTCGTCGCGCCGCTCATCGACGCGCAACTCGTGGAGACAGCCATTCTCGCGCAGATCAACCACCAGTCGCTGATCGCGACGAAGGCGCGCCGCATCTGCAAGGCGGCTGCCGGCCGTGCGGTATCGGACTTCG
>ULVW01097029.1_pt1 | contig 16227 bp, 9 predicted proteins | sample 1959801 | NCBI WGS metagenome assembly ULVW01 (sample SAMEA4835796, study PRJEB28245) | human gut metagenome | biome: gut microbiome; material: fecal sample | place: Denmark | collected 2008
AACAAAATGTACAGACCACTCATCTTCTCCTGAAAATAGCTGTATTATTTCCTCGCAGTAAATAACCTGTATAACTTGAGTATAAAAATAATCTGGTGATACCTTTTCTTTACTTATCTGAACATTTAAATCTGTAAAATTATCATTAACCTCAAATATGCAACCATCTAACTGGTTTGCCTCATCCAATACTCTTTGTATTGATTTCTTTGCCGAATCTATCCACCAACATTTCTGTTCTTCTGTAAGCTTAATCTCACATTTTCCATCTTCCGTCAAATAAGCATATCTACAATGTCCTGTTTCTCTTACCTGCTTTATTGCCTCTTCCTCACTATCTGCAAATATTCCAGTTAATATGCAAGTTTCTAGTCCAGTATCATCATAATCCTCATAAAAGCTTTTAGTCGTATCATAGCTTTCTGTTTCATTCAAATCAGCGACTTTCTTCATGGTTGCCTTTCCCCATGGAGTAGCCCATGATACCTCTGTTTGAGGTTCATTTTCTTTAGATTTTAAGCTCTCATCATTTTTATACTGCCTAACTCCCATTAATACTGATATTACTATAATAGATATAAAAATAATTGTGCTGACATATTTTTTCACTATAATTTACTCCCTTCATTCTCATTAAATATACTGTGCCAACTGCATTAAAGTTTCTAGTATCTGAGTCAAAGAAATACCATCTGCTATAAATATTTCTGCTTTCTTCATACTTGATTCTCTATATAAAGGATCCATTTCCCAATATACTTGATCTAAATTTTCTTTTTCCTCTTCTACTCTCACTGCACTCCAATTTTTCATATCCACATTATTTGATTTTTCAAGTTTGACACTTGAAGTTACTGCTAAATTTTGTTCTAATTGTGTTGTAACTTCGCATTGTATTGATATTGAAGATACATCTAACGAAGCTCCATATTTCATTTCAGATTCTCCATTTTTTATTACCGAATTTAAAAATATTTTTCCATCTTTTTCAATACCTGCTTTTATCTTTTTATTATCCCATTCATTTGAAAAACTTACTCCATCACTATTCATTTCCGCTGATAAATTTTCAATCTCAAATTTCTGTGCATTAGCAAGCACTATCTGCTGCTGATCAATCGTTACATTTATCGTTTCACTGCTATCTGTCTCTGCTGAACCTGACACAGTTACATTATAAGTAGCAGACATATCCACACCGAGCGGTACCGTTATCTCATATATTCCCTCTTCCATTTCAACATTAGGATATAATGTAGTCAGCCAATTAGAAGTTCCACTTAAATATGCCATCTTCTCCTCATCGCTTAACGCCATAAATTCATCATATGTCAAATCAAGATTATCAACTACATCCACATAATCAGTTGCTTCATCCACTTTTCCATCACTTACAAGTGTTTTAACCACACTCATATTTGCTGCATTCAATTTCTCTTTATCCGCATCCAAAATTGCTTTATATTTTTTAATATCAAGATTTCCGCCATTCGGATCAATTAACCCCGAAAGATCATCTATATATTTAACCCACAGGTTTCCTGTATTTATATACTGTGAGAGTTTTCCCATATATTTTGTGTCTACGCTTTGTACATTTGCAAATATTTCTTCTATCTGCCGTTTTGTTGCCTTGTTTTTATTGATCAAATTACTATAATAATTTCCAACACTATCTATACATCCCTTAATTCCCAACCGGCTAACTATAGCGGGAATACTGACATTATAAAATACTATTGTATTTGCTATTTCTTCCCATCTTTGTTTTGATATTATACTATCCACATATTGCAGGAGTTCCTGTTTTGCCTCGCCTGAAAAGTCTCGTACCATTGCATTATTCTCCTTATCATTCATTCTCATATAGGATATTGAAGGTAAATGCGGCAAATGCCGCATTTACCTTCAAAAAATGACTCTGATTAGCCTCTTACTGCTGCGGCTCCTCTTGCATCATCGTCCTGTCTGTTCTGCATGTAGCTGTTGATGAAATCAGAAATACTCTGTACAGCTTCTTCTACCTTATAAAGGGCAGGCTTGTATTCACTTTCGAATCTCTCGATGAATGCATCGGCTGTCTGGTTTGTCCATCCATCCTGTAACTGTCCATTCATATTTACGAGGGTTTTGATGACATCATCAATTGCTCCCGCCTGATTTGAGTATACTGATACTCCTGTTGTTAATACGTCATAATCGACTTTGTTAATTGCCATTTTCATTGGCCTCCTTTAAATTTATTTATGGTAAAACTGCTAAGCAGTATTCCATCATGATTGTCTGACAACTTTAATCTTTACCAATTCATTGTCCTTTATATAATAAGCATCCCCTGTCTCTATAGGTTTTGAATATTTTTTACTTGCACTAACTGAGATGTCACATATCTTAATATTACATACATCATCAAATACCATGTAATGCCTGTTATCTTTCACTATCTTAAGCATCTCAGGAGAATTAAAGCTAATAGAATTATTTTCTATATCTGGCATAAATACGAATATTTTCATGTTCTTATATTTACCGAGCCATTCCTTCATATATTTCATTATTTTATTATCTCCACTCATATTCAACATGATATCTGCACTATCTATCACAAGAATAATCCATGGTTCCATCTCTAACTCGTCAAACATTCCTGCCGAATACATCTCATATCGTTGCTCAATTCTCTGATTTATTTCCTCAATCATAGGTGGTACATCATGATATGAGGTCAGATACATTGCGGTGTTAGGATTAAATTCACATTCTCCCATTTTCTTTGTCGCATCATCCAATACATATAGCTCCGTATTGCCGGATGCCTTTTGAACAATTGTATCCATGAAATATTTTGCAAAAGTCTCCCTGTCTGTCTGATTCTTTCCTGTCAGGGAGAGCACATCTCCGCTCTTTAATTCAACTGCCACCGGTAATATACTTGTATAATCCAGACCTATTATCACTTTGTCATCACTTATACTTTCCGTAAATTGTGACTGAATATATGTCAATGTCAGTTCTTTTGGAATTTCTGGAATAACTTTTGCTTTTTGATTTATATATTTATCGTTTTGCTCATCGACAAAACTCTTTATCTTCTGTACACGTTCATATTCTTTTTCTCCCTCAAATGATATAAACAATTGTGCCTCCAATACTTCTTTATCCAACTGCACCATGCATCGTCCCGGTGTATTAGGAATAGACAAACGTACTCCGTTTAACATCATACTGTATTCTGAAGAGTCATTACAAAACAATGTTATTCTTCCTTCAAAATTACTTAGATACCTCTGTCCAATTCCGGATGTCTGTAAATTAGCTACTACAAATGTCATTCCAACAGCAATTCCATCCCTGAATAAAGGCAATAAATAATCTATATCCTGTAAATACATCTCCTTTAAAGCTGTCATATTATCTATCAGGACAATTATCTGTGGAAGGTCTGTTTTTCCGGCTTCCTTATATGCCAAAAATGAGCTTACACCTATCTCTGCAAGTTTTTCCTTTCTTAAATTAATCTCTTTATTCAATAATTTAAACAGATTCTTCAGCTTTTCATCATCATCAGAACATACCACTCCTCCACAATGATTTAAATTTGCATAGTTTCTCAATATCATGGAACCAAAATCTATGATATATAAATTAACCTCCTGAGGAGTATAATTTTCAGCTACTCCTCTTATGATTGTCTGTAACAAATTAGTCTTTCCACTCTGTGCTGAACCTATAATCATATAGTTCTGCGTTGAAAGATTTAATTCCAGTTTTTTCTGAAGCTGACGCTCCGGTTCATCAACTATACCTATGTTTACCCATATTTCACTTCCTGACTTTTTCTCTGACTGTTCATAAGCAATTGTTTCCGGAAGCGGTGGCATACATATACTTGGCAGCCTCTCTATACCTGTCTGCTCACAAAAATCTTTTATATAATCCACAACTGCTTCCAACTGTGTTTTGCTTTTCTGTTTTTTCTTCTTATTCTGATAAACAAGACTCCTTTTGCCAGAAAAATCCAACTCATAAATTGAAAACTCCTTATCTTCTTCTTCCCCTTCTGATACAGCTGCTGCCCCACTGTATGCTGACTGTAGTAACTCGAATATTTCATTATTTCCAACTTGGAGATAAGCACGTCCTGGTTCCTTTATTTCAGCCGCCAATGGTGTTTTTAATACTTCATTACTATCCTCTTTTGATTGCACCTTCAAACACAGCTTAAACTTTGAATTTGACCATATTTGTCCATCTACAACTCCACTTGGTTTTTGAGTGGCCAGTATAAGATGAACCCCAAGACTTCGACCTATTCGTGCTGTACTAATAAGCTCCTTCATAAATTCAGGCTGTTCTGCTTTAAGTTCTGCAAATTCATCAACTATTATCACAAGATGTGGCAATGGCTCAGATACCTTATGCTCTTTATATAACTGAATATATTTATCTATGTGATTTACACCGGCCTCCGCAAAATAATTTTGCCGCTTCATAAGCTCTGCTTTGATAGATTTTAACGATCTCTGTACTTCATTTCCATCTATATTAGTTATAGCTCCAATCAGATGTGGTAAATCCTTGAACTGATTTACCATTCCTCCTCCTTTGAAATCAATTATCAAAAATCCAATCTCATATGGATGAAACAATGTAGCTGCTCCAAGTATAAATGTCTGCAAAATCTCGCTTTTTCCAGAACCCGTTGTTCCTGCCACAAGTCCGTGCGGTCCATGAAATTTTTCATGAAGATTCAGATACACTATTTCATCCTTAACATTTACACCAAGTGGCACAGCCATCGTCTCATATATCTTTGAATTTTCCCATCTGCTATCAAGATTCAATCCTTCCACTGAATTAACTCCAAGAAGTTCAAACAATGAAATATTTTTTCTCAATGCTCCTGCAAGACTGATTTCTTCACACTCTACCGGTGCCAGAATGCGGACTATATTTTCCATACTTTCATCATCTATACTCTCATACTCAAAGTATTTCTTATGCATCTTATTCTGCGAATCATATACCATGGCACTCTCATAATCAAATATATCTATGATATGACTACAGTAAAGTGGCAACAGTGAAAGCTTTGACTCAAAAAACAAAAATACTGTATCAAGTTCTGAAGCATTCTCTATAAACTTAGAAATTGGATGACTTTTTATTCCATAGTCTTCCATAACAACGACAATATTAAATCTTCCACTTGTATTTTCATCCTGTCTCAATGTCAGCTCTTTATAGAGATTATCGAACACCCTGTTTCTGCTTTCCTGATCACAAACTATATTTCGACATCCTCTGGTTCCCTGTATTGATTTTAGGTTTTTTAACCATTTGTATTTTTTTTCATCCTTATCTATCAATGCATAAAGATTAATATCTCCATAATATTGCCTACTTATTATATCCACTATTATATTTTTCATCATGCAATAAAGTGATTCTTCATTACCCACTATTCCAACAGCATTAGCATCCCTGAGACTCAATGTAAGAGGGGCTTTTTCTATATCTCTGTATTCATCGGCAACATGATTTGGAATACTACTCAATTCATCTCCAACCTCCAGCTTCTCCTGTTTCTTATAATTAATCTGACGTAATGACTCTACATTTCCACGTCCTAAGTACACTTCCAGAAAATCATGATCTGTTGGAATACGGTCAAACAAAGTTGTATCAAAATTTTCTATATGACTTATATCCTGTACTGTACTGTAATACTGATCATTTAGGCAATCCAGCTCCTCTCTTCGAATATTCTCAATTTCTTTACGTTTCTTTTCGATATATAATTTATAAGTATCTTGTCGTTCAATACAAGTCTTCTTATACTGCTTTTCTCTGTTTACAATACCAAATATTGATGTAAGTACACCCACTCCCATTGAACATACACTAAACATCATAAATGAACTACTTGATCCGCTCATTGTACCTTTAAGCAGCATCATCATTGCCATCATAAATACTGGTGGAAACAATGTTGTAATCAAATTTAATTCTGGCTTTTTAGGTACAGTTCCGGGTTCAAGTATATCTATCGGAGTCTCATCCATTTTCACCTGTATCCTGGTATTACGAATAAAAACAGGGTATGTTGTCTGTATACTCATACTTTCCGGTCTGACATCTACACCATTAGTTTTGATAACTCCATAATCAAAATAAATCTTTCCTCTATTGTAATATGCCATAAAATCACCTATCGATATAAAGTCATGATTATTTATCTTAGCGGATTTCTGTATTATTTTATCATTAACACATGTATCGTAATCACCACTATACTTTGATAGTATCGAATACATCATGCTTTTATCCATCTGCAATGCTATTCTTGCTGCCCTTCCATAAGCCCCCTGCAGCTGTATATGAGCATCCGGCGTATCTCCTATAATAAGAGGTGTTCCCGGAACTAAAGCTATTGACCATCCAAAATTATCCATTTTCATTATCTCCTGAATATAATTGATGAACCATTTCTGATTCCAAAATCTGCAAGTGTCCTGTTCCCTTTTAAAAATGCTATTGGATATTCACATGCCATATAACACTCTGTAGTATTATTCTCATCTAAATTTAAATCATATGCTCTTTTTAATGCTATTATTAAAGTATTTGCAGATATATTTAGGGGTATCTCCAATTCGTGTGTCTGTCCCCTGATTTCGTCTATAAAATTTACTATTTTCTTTTCATTCTCATCCATTTTCGCACTCCAATACTTTTCTATTCATTAAATATAAATTCCTCATTAGCTAACATCAGACAGTCTCCCGGTAATATCTCTGTTTCCTGCCCCGCCTTTATTATCCTTCCATTGATAAATGTGCCATTGGTAGAATTTTGGTCCATTACATAATAACGTCCGTTTCGCGTGGTTATCACTGCATGCACCCTGCTGATATTCGTATTGTCTGCTACCGCATAATCTGACTTTTCCGGATTCTTTCCCAGCACAAACGATGGTTTGCCAAGCTCTATCTTTTCACCTGTTACCTGCCTTGTAAGACTTGCAAAATGATAGTTCACCGGTTGCATCTGCTGTATCTGCTGTACGGATATGCCATCATCTGACAACACTGTAGTTCCATCCATGCTGCCCTGCATTACCTGCTGCATTATCTGTTGCTGCATTGTCTGTTGCTGCATTATCTGTTGCTGCATTGTCTGCTGCATTGTCACTGCTTTGTTTTTCAGCACGTTCACAACTGCACGCTCTTCGCGTGAGATATATTTTTCTATTGCATTGCCGTTGAAGCCATGGAAGCTTCTGACATAATACATAAATCTGGATATATAATTCGTATCCTCATTGATAACAGGTGTCATTGTATAAATTATGTTTTCTATAAACCCAACAATATCTGCACTTTCCTGTCCTCCTACTATCGGAAAATATATAAAGTACATCTCTTTTGTCATCTCGTTTATGTATACATCATCCATATTAAAACGAACACTGTTTACGTTCAGTCCGTTATTGTATACATCCTGAACCATTATTACTATCTGCTCCATCATGAAAAAGAAATCATATTTGCTTATGGCTTTTTTCAATCTATCGGTAAGATTTATATTTGCAGGGCACGTATATATGACACTGTCTTTTTTTGTTTTTGTCACATGCATGATTCCACATGGTTTTATTCTGGCTAGCTGGCTTAGTTCGGTTTCATTTATTCTTTCCTTTCGTCCTGCCTTCATCATGGCAGTAACGGTCGATTTTTTTATGCTTACTTTTAATTTAGACATTCGCTATTTTCCATTCCTTATGAGATACATTCTGTCGTATGTAAAAATTCTATTTTCTTTGTTACTTCGAACCTGATATTGGTTTTCTGCAGCTTTTCGGTTATATCTTCCAATACTGTGGTTTCATCCTGCAATACTTCTGTCGGTGCATCCAGCACAGTAGTTTCATCTATATTTTGTGTATATCCCGGCTTTTTCTTATTCTCCCCTGCCAGGTTATATGACGGTGCTATCGGACCGGACGATGTTATGTCAATATGTCCCGCTGTCTGCTTTTGTACAATTGCTGCAATTCCTTTCCGGGCAGATTTTCCGGTAAGTGCACCTATGACCTTAGGTATTTCAAGCACTATAAGTATGACTATTGAAGCTATAAGCATTATGGCAAATGCCGTGAAGGATACGTAAAATATCATCCTGTACTGATTATAAGTCATCTTTGTTTTCCTCCTTCACGCTCTGTGCCTTCTCAATTGTTTTGTCTATATTATCCTGCAATCCTGTTATCTGCTCGCGCATTATGGATTTATCCAGCTTTTCTGTTTTGTCCTTTATTGTCTGTAATAAATCCATAACTTTATCCTTATCTGTCACTGCTATAAATGATGTGATATTTGTGTCAACTATATCATCTATCTCATTCCATACCTGAATCTTTGCGTCTAAGCTGTCAAAATTCTCTGATTTTGCATATAGCTCATTTATTTGCTTCCATAGCTTTTTGTATTCTTCATATGTTTTTTCTGTCTGTTGTATCTTTGCTCCATCATACTGGCTAATCAATGTCAGACAATCTGATATCTCACAGTATATTCCTGCCTCCGGATGATTCTCCTTCGCTTCCTTGAACCACTGCGCCGCACTGGAGTATCTGTCTTTTTCCACATTGATTTCGTAGTAGAATAAAAAGCTTTCACCAATCTTATAGCATACATCCTCATATCCCTTTGGATTTTTTCCTTTCAGCTTTGCCATAACATCATATGTATGCACCCGGCCATTGTGGTCCTTGCAATCTATACCTACCATCAGCCTGTTCAATATCTGCGCCTCATCCCTGTCCAGCACAAAATCGTCTGTCAGTTTGTCATTCAGCTTAAGATATGCCTCCGTCCTTGTCGGGTCGGTGACTATAGCCGTGTAATATCCATTGTCATAATTGTCATAGGTATCCGCTTCTTTTAATATGCTGTTATAGTTTTCATTTTTTTTGTGTTCTGCCGCACAATAGCTTAATACTGTGCTTGTTCCAAGCAGCATCGTCAAAACTGATGTGGTGATAAATACCGCAAGCTTTCTCTTTAGATTCTTCCTATACATGTCATCAATCTCTGTATAGTGCTCAAGGTCATACATCAGCTCAGCTGCGCTCTGATATCTGTTGTTTGGATCCGGCTGTGTACACTTTGTAATAATACGTTCAAGACCACCTGACAATGTTGGGTCAATTTCTCTGATCGGCCTTATTTCGTAAGGTGGCTCACAGGGATTCATTCCCGTAACAAGATGATACATTGTGGCTCCCAGACAATATATATCTGTTCTCGCGTCTGTCTGCCCCATTCCACCAAACTGTTCCGGTGCAGCATATCCCATCGTGCCAAGACATGTCGTATCCTCTATGTTATTTTCCTTATATTCCCTTGCTGTTCCAAAATCTATAAGCACCACATTTCCATCAGGCTTTAGCATTATGTTTGCCGGCTTCATATCACGATATATGATTGGCGGGTTCTGTGAGTGCAGATACCCAAGAACGTCGCATAGCTGTTTGGCCCACTTTATCACATTTTTCTGCGACTGGGCTCCGTACTCCTGCAATGCTGTCTTGAGAGAATTTCCCTCTATATAATCCATTACGATAAGGAATCTGTCATCCTCATCTATGACATCGACAATATCAGGAAGACTGGGATGGCTCAGTTTTTTGAGCATATTGGTCTCCGCAACAAGACTTTGCTTTACCACCTCAAAATCCTTTACTCCATCCTTTCTGACCTCTTTTATTGCCCACTGTTTGTTTGCCCTTTCATTCATAGCCAGGTACACAACGCTCATTCCGCCGTGTCCAACTTCGTTTAGTATCTTGTATTTTCCGTCAATTAAAGAGCCTATTTCAAGCATCTGTTCCTCCTACTGTGCCTTTATGAGCGCTGCTGTTATATTATCGCGCTCTCCTCTTTGCATGCTTAGTCTGATGAGCTGCTCCAGTCTGTCGTGCATATTCTGCCCATCTACAGTTGCTGCCGTTTTCAGCATCTCATAGATTTCCTGTTCTGATACCTCATGCCTGAAGCCATCTGAACAAAGCAGAAGTGACATTCCATTTTTCATTGCCCCGGTCCTGTACTCCGGCTTTACTTCTGCTGATGCCCCGACACACTGCAGCAGTACATTCCTTCGCGGATCTCTCATAGCCTGCTCCTGTGTCATATTTCCATTCATAATTTCCCGCTGTACATATGTCTGGTCTGTCGTAAGCCTTTCTATATGGTCTGAAAGGCTATATATTCTGGAATCGCCCACGTTTATAATGTAGTAGGCTTTTTGCGTGACAAGCAGCGCTACCACTGTTGTTCCCATGTTTACTGCATGTGCTTTGCCATATGCTTTTATTTTTTCGTTCTGCTGCTGTATTACTTCATCCCACTGTCTTTCCAGAATCAGACTGTCAATATCCGGGTTCGACGATTTGCAAAGCTCAGGCAGCTGCTCGTCACTCCATCTGTCAAATGCTCTGACTACAGTGGCACTGGCCAGCTCACCCTTCGATAAACCGCCCATGCCGTCACATAATACTGCAAATGCCATGTCTCCTTTGCATGTTGAGAAGCACTTTACCAGCAGACTATCCTGATTAGTTTCTTTTACGATTCCTCTGTCCGTGTCAGCTGCTATTTCAAATCTCATACTCACTCCTCCCAGAATTCAAAATCTTCGTTGCCAAGTCTGCCTTGAAGGGCATGCGCTTTCGCGCATGCCACAGACATTGTTGTTTTTCCCACACCACCACATAGTGATGTAAATACATAGGTAATTATCTTATTGCTCATCATTGTCTTTCTTTTCTTTCATCTTTTTTCTCATATAATAAACGATTATCAATATCGCAATTATAAGTACAAATAATAATATTGCTCCAATTATATATACTGCCTTATCATTATTTGTTTCTACTGATTTGACATCTGACGAATTTGATTCCATAGGTACATCATCTTCGGCAATCTCTGTATCTGCTTCTGTATCCTTACCATATATTTTTTTCACTTCATTGGTCTTTCCACCTTCGTCAACAGAACAGTCTGCACACTCTACCATAAGCCTTGAATCACCGTCTTTTGCAGAGAGCACCTCCTTAGGTACTTCAAACTCTATCTTTCCGTCATGCTTGTCCAGATAGTCAAGCATATCGTCTCCCGACATTTCCTTGATAACCTTTTTTTCTTTGTCATCCTTGCCCACTACAGTAATCTTTACACGTCCAAGCTTTCCGCCATCATCCTTCGGCATCAATACTGCATTCTTTGAGCCAATATAGTTTTCATTGTTTTTATCTACACCTGTCAATGTATATGTAGGTGCTGTCTTGTCCACAATAAATTCAATATTTACACTCTTCACATCACTGTAGGCAACTGAATCTGCTTTGTCCTTTGTCTCCACAACGATATTGTACTGACCCTCTTTTTCAAATACCGCATTTGATATCACATATTCGTACTTATGCCAGCCATCGCTTTCACTTACATTATTCACACTGAAGTCTGTTCCCTGCTTAAGTGCTTTTCCATTTACTTTGACAGTACAGCTGGTAACTTCATCCGGATTTATCTCTCTGACTACCACATCATGGTATACCTTCTGCACATAGTAATCCTTTACAAGCTTCATCGTATTGTCATCCAGCGAGAAGATTGAACCGCCTTTGTTTATGGAGAAATCCAACAATTTTCCTCCCTGCCCTGCAGTCTCTGTCACCTGCTTTCCGCCTGCATCTATAATATTGACTGTTTCATAAGAATTTCCGGCCTTATCCTGTGCATGGCATGTCAGTGAATACACTCCATCCTCATTGAGATTTCTAAACTCTACACGTTGTCCGTTTGAAATTGATATCACATTTCCGGTAATCGTTTTTCTTACGAATCTGCTATTTTCATATACCTCAACTGTAAGCACCGGTGAAAAGGATTCAAGATTAGTATCTGTGCACTCTATTACAAATGACATATTTCCTGAATTATTGTTTACTGAGCCCGGGGTTACTCCGTTGATTGTTACAACAGGCTTTGTCGTATCTATGCAGAACTCCTGCTTTGCAAGGTCTTTTGCCTTATTGCCGGCTTTGTCTGTATATGCAAGTGACCATGTATATGTGGCATCCGCATCAAAGCTTAATGTTGCCGTATGTATATCACCATTATCTGACCAGCTTCCAAATGCCGGTGCTGCTACTGATTTTCCTGCATCCTGCGCAGTCATGCTCAGTGCTATTCTGCTTGTATCAAAATTGTGCTCTGTGATTGTCACAGTTGCTGTTCTCTTGTTATTATAATAGTTTCCGTTTGATGCACTGTTGTTATCATATGCTACCGAAATAACAGGTGCTGTCGTATCAATTGTAAATTTTGTCGGTGCAAGCGAATTTGCATAATCCACTCCTGCTGCGGCATTTCCCGCAATGTCTTTTACTCCGATTCCAAATGTGTAATCGTCATCATGTCCGTAATATATTGTGGCAACATGTACTGTATCATCACCGTTACCGCTTCCACCTTCTGTGCTCCAGTTTGAAAGAGCAGGTGCCTTACCTGCTGCGGCTTTTATTTCCGCTGCTACCTTTGATGCATCAAAGTTACGCTCTGTTACTTTTACGGTTGCTGTTCGCGGTGCTTTGAAGTATGCTGTGTCTCCAAATGATGTATCTGCACTGTTATTGTCATAGCTTACCTGCACTGTTGGTGCTGTTGTATCTATTTTTATGTATTTTGTTACTGTGTATGCCGTTCCTGCATTGTCTGTTGCGGTAACATCTATACGCACTTCATTACTGTTGTTTGAAGCCGCGCTTATGTCAAATTGCTCTGTTACATGATTTTCCAGATCTTTTAAGCCCGCTGCTGTCTTATCATAGCTATATAATGTTCCATCCTGTGTCGTCTGTCCCATATTTGTTACCGTATAGTTTACGCTCTTTATTCCTGATGCAACTCCTGTGGCATTCTCATCTGATACCTCTATACTTACCGGCACATCTGCACTGTACACTCCTGATGCTGTCTCAGGTGTGATGACTGATATTGCCGGTGCGCATGTATCAACTACCAATCCATTTGTGCTGATATATGAAACATTACCGCTTAAATCTGTAACCCTGACATATACCACGCAGTTTTTGTTCTCGCATTCTATCGGTTCACTGAAGGTGCCATCCTCATTAAGGCTGTCAAGTGTCTTCCAGTCAGCCTCCTGAATACTGTCTACGTCAATTATTGCATCCTCTGCTGAAACGAAATACTCTGCTGACTTGATGCCGCCATGCTCATCTCCAAGCTGTCCGGCAATATTGACCTTCTTGGCAGCAAATCTTGAAATCTCATATTTGTCTTTTGGCAGCAATAAATCCCACACGGTATCCATGCCTGTTGAAAGTCCGTCAAACCTGATATTTCCTGTCGGCGACTGTACGTCAATTACAAACTCTGCTGATTTGTCTCCTTCTATCTCAAATCCATTATCTGAATTACCACACAAATCTTTTGCACTGACACTCAGCTCATACTTGTGTCCTGCATTGAATACGAGCTGCTTACTGTAAACAGCTTCTGCTCCCTCGCCTGTCTTTACCCAGTACGACTTTTCAGACCACGCATCTGACTGTGTCTGTTCATTTCCATCAACCTTTACATTGATTTTTGTTTCATCTGGGTCAAAGAAAAGCTCATTCTCTTTTACCGAAATGGTTGCAATCCTGTTTTCCCTGTAATACTCAGTGCCTTTTACACTGCTGATGCACTGTGGATCCGGCTGCTCAGGTGTACCATATGTCACTGTTATTGCAGGCGCTGTCTTGTGAATATAAAATGGCTGGCTGCCGCTTGCTGTCAAATCCACTACAGTCACGTTTCCTGCCTCATCAACAGCTTTAACATATACATCTACCTTTTTATCCAGATAAGCCTCAGCCGATACATTTATGATTCCTGATTCATCAAGCTCATTCCATGCACCTTCATCATCCGATACTGACTGATCATCTGTCACTATCTGGTATTTTGCTGATACAACACCTGAAATGCTGTCAGCTACACTTGTTTTTATACGGACATCGTCATTGAAATATTTTCTGTTTTTGCCCGCTTCAGGCTCTATACTGACATCAGGTGACTGACTGTCCATGCTGAACTTGAAGCTGTCACCTTTAACCTCTGTCTTAAGACCGGCATAATCAGTTGCCTTTACTGAAAGCATCAGATCAATTCCGTTAAACTGCTCTGTTGCCGGAATGGTTATCCTTCCTTCCCCGCTCTCGTCAAGCTCAACAGTCTGTCCTGATACAATTTTCCTTTTCCCATCAAATACAGTGTATTCAACACTCTTAATTCCTGATAAGCTGTCATCAGCCTTAACGATATAGCTTATATCATCCTTATGCCAGCCTTTTTCATCGGCTGCTGTCATGGTATCCTGGGACACTGTAAGCTCCGGTGGCAGGGTATCAACAACCAGCTTCGATGTGGAGAAAAATGCTGTCTCGCCATTACAATTGTCCTGAGCCTTTACATATACGTTATATGAAGTATCCTTCAGATCAGATGTATTAATCTTGTACTTATATCGGGCTTCATATGTATCCTCAATAAGCTCTAACGGCTTCCATGCTGAATCATCAAGCGCTTTTACCTGCTCATCATTTAAAATACTGCCACTTTCATCTGATTTATTCACATAGTAGAATGCCTGCTTTATTCCGCTGATATCCTCCAGCTGTCCATATACATTTGATGCCTGCTGACTGACCATATTCTGCTCGTCTATTAAATCAGCATCATATCCAATAGTACCTGAAGGCGCTTTTCTATCCACATAAAACGGCTGCTCTATTGAGCTTGTATCATTACACTCATGCTCCGCCTGATCCTTCGCATACATTCCGATTATCTGATATTTGTGTTCCTCATCCGCTTTTGTACCAAATGTGATGCAGCTGCTATAATCAGCCCCTGTCACGATCCACTCACTATACTCTATTCCTGCATCAATCAGCTTCTGGGCATTATCGACATCAAATACATCGAATTCTTCCCGGTCATCAACCTTTACCCAAAGCTGTGTGGAACCATCATCCAAAGAGACATCGTGGATATTCATGTCTACTTTTCTGACATTTCCATAATAATCCACAGCATCCTTTGTGAAAGCAGGTTTATCATCCTCCTTTGGATTCAATGTTATCTTTGGAGGCTGTGTATCATATTTGTAGTCGAGCCGCAGACTTCCAATATCTGTGATAGCTCCGCTTTCCTTGTCCTTACGTGCTATTACAAGAGTCTGTCTGTTATCACCCTGCTGTGGCATAAGCTGATATTTATCAGCTTCAATCCATTCATCACCTTTTCTAACCACATATACCGCCTGATTGTCACTTGCCAGCGATAATGTAGGTGCTTCTACATAAAACTGTGTACCCTGCAGCATTGTCCCTGTCAGGCTGTTATTCATACTGCTGTAATCATATTCTTTGATGGTAACAGTATATTCTGCCTCTGCTGACTTATATTTGTCATCTTCTGCTTTTGTCACCTTTATCCTTACAGTTCCGGTATCCTTTGCTGTCCATATACCGTTTGATGCAAAGTCTGTATCCTTTTCAATCAGATTTTTGCCTTCTACAACAGTGTATTTTAAATTGTCAACGGCTGCATCCGCCCTGTCGGATTTTACCACCGGAACAACTTTGTTCCCCACATAAATATCATCCGCCGGTGTATACTCTACCGTCAGCTGCTGTGGCTGTTTTTCCTCGGTGGCATTATTATCCGAATCCTGTTCATCTGGAATTTTACTGTCAGATATATCATCCGAAGCTGCGTCGTTAGATATATCATACTCTGAAGAGGGTGTATCAGCACTTACCTGTGTTGCCGGAAGCGATGTCGCACCCATTACAGAAGCTAGCATGATTGCTAGTAACCTGTTAAGTTTTTTATTAAACACTCTCATATCTCCTTTTCTATAGTATTTTTTGTAACTATTCCGTTACGATTTTATTTATATTCCCACTCTTCATTCCATTATACAAAACAATGGTCACACAACGGTCACACGGAGACAACTTTGTGAAAACTGCATAATAAAAGCGCCGAAAATTACATATTTTTTAGACAATTTTCGACGCTTTTTCGGATTATTTTTTTATAACTATTATTTATTATATTTTTTGTATATCTTTTCAAACGC